>OBJA01001078.1_pt1 | contig 20144 bp, 21 predicted proteins | sample 1519751 | NCBI WGS metagenome assembly OBJA01 (sample SAMEA3881238, study PRJEB22517) | soil metagenome | biome: lake sediment; feature: soda lake sediment; material: sediment, water from around vicinity | place: India | collected 2013-12-23 | depth 3 m
ACTGCTGCTCGAGGCCATGGGCAAGCTCGACGAAGAAATGGCGAAATACCTCTAGATGTACCTGCGCCGTCGTCGCAACCTGTTACTGCTCGCCATCCTGCTGGGTGCCGCCGTGCTCAGCTGGTGGCTGCTGAGCCAGGTGCAGCTGATCGGTGAGGCGGAGGATCGCGCCCGCCTGCACCGCCCGGATTTCTTCCTGGACGATTTCGTCCTGCTGGCCATGGACGAGTCAGGACAGCCGAAACACCGGGTGATGGGCGAACGGCTGGTGCATTACCCCGACGACGACACCGCCGAGGTGAACGAACCCTACATGGAGATCTACCGTCCGGAGGCCCCCGACTGGCAGGTCAGCGCCCGCTTCGCCTGGATCGGGCCGGGCGGCGAGCAGGTGCGCCTGCAGCGCGAGGTAGTGGTGGAGCGCGTGGCCGAGACCGGTGTGGCGCCCCTGACCATGCTCACCGAGGAACTGCTGGCGCTGCCCGATGACGAATACATGGAGACCGACCTGCCGGTCACCTTCCTGGGTTCGGGATGGGATGTGCGGGCGGTGGGCATGCGCGGCTGGCTGGGTGAAGGCCGCATGGAACTGCTTTCCGAGGTACGAGGTGTACATGAGCCGCGCAAGTAAACCCCATCATTGCAAAATATCACCTGTAGGAGCGGCGCCAGGTGCGCGGTTCAAGGCCACCGATCGAGGGACCTTTAGAGGACCATCAGGCATTCTTGCCAGGCTTTTTTTGCCATTGTCCGGTAAAGGCTGGCTGTTGCTGCTGGGCCTGTGCCTGCCCCTGTCCGCCTGGGCCCTGTCCAGCGATCGCGAGCAGCCCATGCACATCGAGTCCGACCGGGCCGAACTGGATGAGCAGAAGGGCATCAGCCTCTACATCGGCAATGTACGCGTCACGCAGGGCACCCTGGTGCTCACCGGTGACCACATGACGGTCTACAACGACGGGGATTATCTCGAGCGTATCGTCCTGCTGGGCAAGCCGGCCACCTACCGGCAGCGCCCCGACGGCAAGGACGAGGACATGCGGGCCGAGGCCCTGCGCATGGAGTACTATGCCGACCCGGAACGGGTGATCCTGATCGACCAGGCCGTGGCCTGGCAGGGCGAGAACAGCTTCCGCAGCGACCGCATCGTCTACGAGGTGGCCCAGGACCGCGTCCTGGGCGGTGACACGGAAGGCGGCCGGGTGCACATCATCCTGCAGCCCAGGCCCAGGACCGAAGGACAACCCGCCGAATGAGCCTGCTGCGCGCCCATCAGCTGGGAAAACGCTACCAGTCGCGCCAGGTCGTCGCCGACGTGAGCCTGGAGGTGCGCAGCGGCGAGGTGGTCGGCCTGCTCGGCCCCAACGGCGCCGGCAAGACCACCTGTTTCTACATGATCGTCGGCCTCGTGCCCTGCGATGCCGGCCGCATCGACCTGGACGGCCAAGACCTGACCCAGAAGCCCATGCACGCCCGTGCCCGCGCCGGGGTCGGCTACCTGCCCCAGGAGCCCTCCATCTTCCGCAAGCTGACCGTGGCCCAGAACCTCATGGCGGTACTGGAAACCCGTCCCGGCCTGGACCGGCGCGCCCGCGAGGAGCGCCTGGAGGTACTGCTGCAGGAACTGCACGTGGGCCATCTGCGCGACCAGCCCGGGGTCAGCCTGTCCGGCGGCGAGCGGCGCCGGGTGGAGATCGCCCGTGCCCTGGCGGCGGAGCCGCGCTTCATCCTGCTGGACGAGCCCTTTGCCGGCGTCGATCCCATCTCGGTCGTGGACATCCAGCGCATCATCGGCCACCTGTGCGAACGCGACATCGGCATCCTGATCACGGACCACAACGTGCGTGAGACCCTGGGCATCTGCAACCGCGCCTACATCATGGGCTCCGGCCAGGTGATCGCCGCCGGGCCGCCCGAAGCGATCCTCGCCGACCGCCAGGTGCGGGAGGTCTACCTCGGGGACCAGTTCCACCTGTGAGCCGGAATACCTTGCCCTACCCCTCCCAATGGCACGAACTATGCAGTAGAATCGCCTCCATGGGACACCTCCGGCTGACATCAACCAAATAATGAAGCAATCCATACAGTTACGTCTTGGTCAGCACCTCACCATGACCCCCCAGCTACAGCAGGCCATCCGCCTGCTGCAGCTGTCGACCCTGGAGTTGCAGCTGGAGGTGCAGGCGGTCCTGGATTCCAACCTCATGCTGGAACCCTCCGACGGCGACACCACGGACGACCTCGACCTGGCGGAATCCGCCGTCGAGGACAATGTGGCCGCCGAAAAGCTGCAGCTCTCGGAACAGAAGGCCGAGGCCGATGCCGTCACGGAGATGCCCGAGCGCCCGGCCGAGGACACCATGCCCGACGAACTGGCCCTGGACAGCAGCTGGGAAGACACCTTCGACATGGGGGACATGGGCCAGACCAGCTACAGCGCGCCCGGTGATGACGACAACCGCGATTTCCTCGAGACCCACAACGGCGAGACCGAGGACCTCTACCAGCACCTGATGTGGCAGCTCGACCTGACCCCCTTCAGCGACCGCGACCGCCTCGTCGCCACCGCCATCATCGATTCCATCAACGACGACGGCTACCTGGCCACCCCCATCGAGGAGATCCACCAGGGCCTGGTACGGGAAATGGGCGAAGAGGCCGACCTGGAACTCGACGAGATCGAGGCGGTGCTGCACCGCATCCAGCAATTCGATCCCATCGGCGTCGGCGCCCGCGACCCCGCCGAGTGCCTCGGCATACAGCTCGCCCAGCTGGATCCCGCCACACCCTGGGTCCGGGAGGCGCGCCAGCTGGCGGCCGAGCACCTGAATCTGCTGGCCAATCGGGACTATACTCAGCTCATGCGACGCATGAAGCTGGCGGAGCCGGAACTGCGCCAGGTCATCGAACTCATCCAATCCATGAACCCGCGTCCGGGTTCGCAACTGGCGAGGAACGCGGCACAGTATGTGGTTCCCGATGTCTTCGTCACCAAGCGCAAGGGCCAGTGGGTCGTGGAGCTGAACACGGACGCCATTCCCCGCCTGCGCATCAACCAGTACTACGCCAGCCTGGTGCGGCGCGCCGACAACAGCGAGGACAACAACTACCTGCGCAACCACCTGCAGGAGGCGCGCTGGTTCCTCAAGAGCCTGCAGAGCCGCCACGAAACCCTGCTCAAGGTGGCGCGCTGCATCGTCGAGCGCCAGCACGGCTTCTTCGAATACGGTGACGAGGCCATGAAACCGCTGGTGCTGCGCGACATCGCCGAGGCGGTGGAAATGCACGAATCCACCATCTCCCGGGTCACCACCCAGAAATACATGCATACCCCGCGGGGTATCTTCGAGTTCAAGTTTTTCTTCTCCAGCCACGTGGGCACCGCCGATGGCGGCGAGTGTTCCGCCACGGCCATCCGTGCCATCATCAAGAAACTGGTGGCAGCGGAAAATGCCGTGAAACCCTTGAGTGACAGCAAGATTGCCGATCTGCTCGCCGACCAGGGCATCAACGTCGCGCGCCGAACGGTGGCAAAGTATCGGGAGGCGATGTCCATCCCTCCTTCCAATGAACGTAAACGCCTGGCCTAGGCAAAGGACGAGGAGTACCTGAATGAACATCAATCTCACCGGACATCATGTAGACATCACCGAACCGCTGCGCGACTATGTGAGCAACAAATTCGACCGCCTGGAACGGCATTTCGACCATGTCACCGATGTCCATGTGGTATTGGGCGTGGAAAAGCTGCGCCACAAGGCGGAAGCCACCATGCACATCAGCGGCGGGACCCTGTTCGCCGATGCCATCGAGGAAGACATGTACGCCGCCATCGACGGGCTGGTGGACAAGCTCGACCGCCAGGTGAAGAAGCACAAGGAAAAGGTCACCGACCACCACCGCGCCGAAGGCTCCATCAAGACCCAGTTCTGAATCCATGCAAGGAGCCCCGTTGCCAGCAACGGGGCTCACGGGCCTCACGCCATGCACATCACCAATCTGCTCACCGCTGATCGCACTGCCTGCCAACAGGATCTCACCAGCAAGAAACGGGTCCTGGAAGCACTGGCCGGGCTGCTTGCCGCCAGTGCCCCCAACCTGGCGGAAGTGGATATCTTCGACAGCCTGTTGAACCGGGAACGACTCGGCAGCACGGGACTGGGTACCGGCGTGGCCATCCCGCATGGCCGCATGGCCGGCATCGATGCCCCCATCGGAGCCATGCTCACCCTCAGGAACGGCGTGGATTACGATGCCGTCGACCGCCAGCCCGTGGACCTGCTGTTCGCCCTGGTGGTGCCCGAGGCCTCCACCGACGAGCACTTGCAGATCCTGGCAACCCTGGCCCGGATGTTCAGCGACCGCAAACTCTGCGAGGACCTGCGTGCCAGCCAGGACGCCGGCCAGCTGCTGCGCGCCCTGGATAACTGGGAACTGCAACGCGCCACGGCATGAACGAGACGCCGACGGTCCATAGTCTGTTCGAGACCCTGCGCGACAGACTCGGGCTGCGCTGGGTCACCGGCAAGCGACATGGCCGCAACCCACTCCGTGGCGCGCTGCCCCAGGACCCCAACGTATCCCTGGCCGGCTACCTGAACCTCATCCATCCCCACCGCATCCAGGTGATCGGCGAAACCGAATTCTCCTGGCTGCGCCAGCTGCGCAAGAACACCCGCCTGGACAGCCTGGACCTGCTGTTCTCCGGAATTTCCGACCTGGTCATCATCGGCGATGGCCTGAAGGCAGGCGAAGAGATACTCCAGCGCGTGAAGGGTTCCTCCACGCCCATCTGGTCATCCACCCGACCCTCGCAATACCTGGTGGAACACCTGCAATATCACCTCGGCAACCTCCTGGCGAAGAAGATCACCCTGCACGGGGTGTTCATGGAGATCATGGGTGTCGGAGTACTGATCTCCGGGGATGCCAGCATCGGCAAGAGCGAACTGGCACTGGAGCTGGTGGCCCGCGGCCATCGCCTGGTGGCGGACGACGCGCCGGAATTTGCCCGCCTGGCGCCGGACGTGCTCAACGGCCGCTGTCCACCCATGCTGGAGGATTTCCTCGAGGTGCGCGGACTCGGCATCCTCAACATACGCTCCATGTTCGGCGACAGCGCCATCAAGCAGAACCGCAACCTGCGCCTGATCATCCGCCTGGAGGACATGAACGAGGCCCAGATCCGCACCATCGACCGCTTGCAGGGCAGCCGTGCCACACGCACCATATTGGGGGTGGACATCCCCGAGATCACCCTGCCCGTGGCACCGGGACGCAATCTCGGGGTGCTGGCCGAGGCGGCGGTACGCAACCACCTGCTGCACCTGAAAGGCCGTGATGCCAGCGCCGAATTCATCGCGCGCCAGGCCAGTTTCATGGACAATACGCCTTCATGAAGCTACTGATCATCAGCGGCCTGTCGGGCTCGGGCAAGAGCGTCGCCCTGCATACCCTGGAGGACATCGGGTTCTACTGCATCGACAACCTCCCCATGGGTCTGCTGGCCACCTTTGCCCGGCACCTGATGGAGGAAAGCCATGGCCGTCCGCCGGAGCGGGTGGCCATCGGCATCGACGCGCGCAATCACCCGGACCAGCTGCAGCGCATCGGCGCCATTCTCGGTGAATTGCGCGCACAGGACATCGAGTGCCAGATCATCTTCCTGCAGGCCGACGAGGCCACCCTGCTCAAGCGCTTCAGCGAAACGCGCCGCAAGCATCCCTTGAGCGGCAAGGACGTATCCCTGGCCGATGCCATTGCCCAGGAACGCGAGCTGCTCAATCCCATCGCCCAGAACGCCAACCTGTTCATCGACACCAGCCACACCAACGTGCACCAGCTGCGCGACCTGATCCAGGAACGGGTCGGTTCCGGCAAGAGCCGGGACCTGTCCCTGTTGTTCGAGTCCTTTGGCTTCAAGCACGGTGTGCCCGGCGATGCCGATTTCGTTTTTGATGCCCGCTGTCTTCCCAACCCCCACTGGGACCCTAACCTGCGACCCCTTACGGGCCGCGACGAGGCGGTGGCGGATTTTCTCGACCAGCATGAGCTGGCCTTGACCATGTATGAACAGATCCGTGACTTCCTGCAGTTCTGGCTGCCACACTTCAAGGCCGACAACCGCAGCTACCTGACCGTGGCCATTGGCTGTACCGGTGGCCAGCACCGTTCGGTATACCTCACCGAACGGCTGGCTGCCTGGTTCCGTGAACGCCACCAGAATGTCGCGCTGCGCCACCGGGAGCTGCCATGAGCGTCGGCCTGCTGATCATCACCCACGGCCAGCTCGGCCCGGCCCTGCTGAAATCCGCCACCGACATCCTCGGCTGCTGTCCCCTGGCGGCGAAGGCCCTGGAGGCCCCCAGCGACTGCAACCCCGATAGCATCCTGGAACAGGCACGGGCGGCCGCCGAGTCCCTGGACAGCGGCGACGGGGTGCTGGTGCTGACCGACCTGTACGGTTCCACGCCCAGCAACATCTCCTGCCGCCTGCAGCAGTTCCACAAGACCAACATCATCGCCGGGATCAACCTGCCCATGCTGGTGCGGGTGCTCAACTACCCTGCCCTGCAACTCGACGAATTGACCCACAAGGCCATCAGTGGCGGGCGCGACGGGGTGATGCTCTGTAAAACCAGGATCGATCGCTGACATGCAGAAAAAGGACTACGAAATCATCAACAAGCTCGGCCTGCACGCGCGCGCGGCGGCCAAGCTCGTCACCCTCGCCTCGCAGTTCAACAGCGACATCCAGATCGCCCGTAACGGCCAGAAGGTCAACGGCAAGAGCATCATGGGCGTGATGCTGCTGGCGGCCTCCAAGGGCTCCACCATCACCGTCTATGCCGATGGCGAGGATGCCGAGGATGCCGTACAGCAGATTGGCGACCTGATCGCTCGTCGCTTCGAGGAGGCCGAATAGGGCATGCCATGACCTTCATCCTGTCCGGCATCGGCGTTTCACGCGGCATTGTCATCGGCAAGGCCCACGTGTTGCAGCAGGATGCCCTGGAGGTCCGCGAGTTGCAGATTCCCGCCGCGGAGCTGGAACAGGAGGTCGAACGTTACCGCCAGGCCGTGAAGGTCGCCAGCGAGCAATTGCGCGCCATCCGCGACCAGATCCCCGAGGCCACCCGCAAGGACATCGTCGATTTCATCGACACCCACCTGCTCATGCTGCAGGACTCCACCCTGGTCCAGGTGCCGGTGCACTTCATCCGTGAGCACCAGTGCAACGCCGAGTGGGCCCTGAAGCTGCAGCAGGATGCGCTGTCGGCGGTGTTCGACGAAATGGACGACCCCTACCTGCGCACCCGCAAGGACGACGTGAACCATGTCATCCACCGCATCCTGCGCATCCTGGTGTCCGGCGCACAGGACCATGGATCGGCCAGCTTCGACCTCGAGGGCGCCATCGTTTTCGCCAGCGACCTTACACCCTCGGACACGGTCCTGTTACATCACCAGGGCGTGGCCGCCTTCGTCACCGAGTTCGGCGGCCCCCTGTCCCATACCGCCATCCTCGCGCGCAGCCTGGGCATTCCCGCCATCGTCGGCGTACACAGCGCGCGCCGCTACATCCAGGACAACGAGACCATCATCCTGGACGGCGAGCAGGGCATGATCCTGGCCGGGGCCGACAAGGTCCTGCTGTCCCACTACCAGAAACTGCGCAAGGCGGAATCCAGCCGGCGCAAGGACCTGGCGCGACTGAAAGGCACCGCCGCCATCACCCGCGACGGCGTGCGGGTGCAGTTGCTGTCCAACATCGAGCTGCCACAGGACATGGAACGCACCCTGGCCGTCGGCGCCGAGGGCATCGGCCTGTACCGCACCGAGTTCCTGTTCATGAACCGCCCGGACATCCCCTCCGAGGAAGAGCAACTGGAACAGTACCGGGCGGTGATCCAGGCCATGGACGGCCTGCCCGTCACCATCCGCACCCTGGACCTCGGCGCCGACAAGAAGGTGGACAGCGGCCCCCTGCCGGGGCGCAGCAGCAGCAACCCGGCCCTGGGGCTGCGCGCCATCCGCCTGTGCCTCAAGGACCTGGACCTGTTCCGACCGCAGCTTCGCGCCATCCTGCGCGCCTCCGCCGCGGGTCCGACGCGCATCATGATCCCCATGCTCTCGACCCTGCAGGAACTCCACCAGGTGCTCGCCCTGCTGGAAGAGACCAAGGAACAGCTGCGCGCCGAAGGCCATGACTTCGACCCGCACCTGCCCATCGGCGGCATGATCGAGATTCCCGCCGCCGCCCTCACCGCGCCCTGCTTCGCCGCCAAGCTGGACTTCCTGTCCATCGGCACCAATGACCTGATCCAGTACACCCTGGCCATCGACCGCATCGACGACGAGGTGGCCTACCTGTACGATCCGCTGCACCCGGCCGTGTTGCGCCTCATCCAGCTCACCATCCAGGCCGGCCAGGCCGCGGGCATCCCCGTATCCATGTGCGGCGAGATGGCCGGCGACCCGCGCTTCACCCGCCTGTTGCTGGGCATGGGCCTGACCCAGTTCAGCATGTACCCCACCAGCATCCTCGAGGTGAAGGACTGCATCACCCACAGCTCCATGCAGGAGGCGCAACAGCAGGTGGGAAGCATCATCGCCTGCAACGACCTGCAGGAAATCCACAGCCGGCTTGACGACCTCAACCAGGACGACAAGCCGCGCCACTGAAACCATCAGCGATAAAACGCGGGATCCCATGCAGGAAGAAGAACAGGACAGGCTCGAGGAACGTCCCAGCAAGTCACAGCGACGGCGCGACATGGAGGCCCTGCAGGCACTGGGCGAGGAACTGGTCGGCCTGCCCGCCTCGGCGCTGCGGGACATGCCCCTGCCCGACAGCTTGCGCGAGGCGGTGATGCTCGCCCGCAGCATCACCGCCCACGGCGGGCGCCGCCGCCAGCTGCAGTACATCGGCAAGCTGATGCGCGAGGTGGACGCCGCGCCCATCCGTGCCGCCCTGGATCAGCGCGGCCGCCAGTCCCGTGCGGAGGCACAGCGGTTTCACCAGCTGGAGCAGCTGCGGGATCGTCTGCTGCAGGAAGGGGACAGGGTGGTGGACGAGGTCTGCGCGCGCCACCCGCAGGCGGAACGCCAGCGCCTGCGCCAGCTGCTGCGCCAGGCACGCAAGGAACAGGAGCTGCAGCAGCCACCCAGGTCGGCCCGCCAGCTGTTCCGCTACCTGCGCGAACTGGAGGAAGTACCGGATGCGGCCCAGGGGGACGCGGAGTGAGGCGTCATGGCGGGGCTCACCCGCTCGCCATGACAACCGGTATGCATTAACCCGATCCTTGCAGGATTCCCCCGGTAGGAGCGGCGCCAGCCGCGATGGTTCGCGGCTGGCGCCGCTCCTACCGCGCTCAAGCCGGAGTGCGTGCCCGGTAATTACACCCGGCAGGTCAGGGAACGGTGCTCGATGGCGGGGAAGGTCTTGCGCACCCGCTCCAGGCGCTTGCGATCCAGCTCCGCACACACCACGCCGGAACCGCTCGGCAACCGGTCCAGGATCACGCCCCAGGGGTCGACGACCATGCTGTGACCGTAGGTCTCGCGACCGTTGACGTGGTAGCCGCCCTGCGCCGAGGCCGCCACGTAACAGAGATTCTCCACCGCGCGGGCGCGTACCAGGACCTCCCAATGGGCGCTGCCGGTCACGGCCGTGAAGGCGGACGGCAGGGCCACCAGCTCCATGCCCTGGTCCAGCATGGAACGGAACAGCTCGGGGAAGCGCAGGTCATAGCATACCGCCAGGCCCAGCCGTCCCAGGGGCGTATCCACCACCACCGTGTCCTGGCCCGGCTCGATGGTCTCCGATTCGTTGTAGCGTTCCTTGCTGTCCACCAGTTCCACGTCGAAGAGGTGGATCTTGTCGTAGCGCGCCACCGACTCGCCCTTGTCATTGAACAGCAGGCAGGCGGCACGGACCTTGTCGGAATGTTCCGCGGCGATGGGCACGGTGCCACCCACCAGCCAGATGCCATGGCGCGCCGCCTGCTGGGCCAGGAATTCCTGTATCGGGCCGCTGCCGGCCGGCTCCTTGACCTTGAGCTTGTCCCGCTCGGTCATGCCCATGAGGGCGAAGTTCTCCGGCAGCACCACCAGCCGCGCCTTGCGCGCCACGGCCGTGGCGATCAGGCGTTCGGCCTCCAGCAGGTTCGCGCCCACGTTGGGGCCCGAAGCCATTTGTACACATGCGATCACACTCATGGGAAGGGTTCAGTCCTGTATAGACAACTCGAGGGTACCGGCGCGGCCGTTGCCTGACTGCAACTGGATGCGCCGCGAGGGGATGCCCAGGGCCACCAGCCAGGAACGCAGCTCATGGGCCCAGAGGTTGCCCTCCTCGCCGCCGGGGTAGCCGATCAGCAGGCGCCGGTCTTCCTGCGCCTGCAGCTGTCGCACCACGTCCGCCAGCGGGGCCATGCCCACCAGGCCGGCCCCGCTGCGCGGGCGGGCCCAGGCCTCGGCGGAAAGCTCCCAGCGGTCTTCCGCCAGGACCGAGGTCGCGGCGAGAAAACAAGCAAAAACGGTCAGATAGCGCAACATTGCGGAAAGCATACCACAATCGCCCCCCGGCTCATTCGTTCGCCGGTGCCGGCGCGAGTTCGATGCGCTCTAGCCGCGGCGCATCCCAGGGACCGGTGACCTGGTACTGGTAGCGGGCCAGCTGGTTCATGCGCTCGCCGAACAGACGCTCGGCCACGAACAGGGCCGCGCCCACCGCCGGCCCGCCGGCCAGCACCCCGGCGATGGGCAGGTTGGAGGACACCAGCGGCGTGACGGTGACCAGCTGGTCATAGTCCCGGGCCACGAAACCGGTGCGCCCGGCGATGAGGATGCGGGCCGAGGGCGCGGACAGGAGCAGATCCTCGGTGTAGGCATCGCCGGCCATGAAGCTGATATGGCCGGTGATGCTGTCGAAGCTGAACCCCTTGCCGAACACGTCGCTGAAGTCCAGGGCCAGGCGCCGCTGCAGGCTGTGGATGCTGAGGATGTTCAGCATGCGGCCCGCCGGCGCATCCACCCTGGCCAGCTGGCCGCTGCCGATGTCCAGGTCCAGGCGCCCCTCGACCCGGTCCAGGTCGAACTCCAGCGGGGAACCGGGCCAGTTGGCCACCAGCCGGGCATTGGCACGCTTGCTCTCCATGATCCGCTCATGGCGAAAGAGCTCCAGCAAGGTCCCCAGGTTGCCCTCCTCCAGCTGCAGCTCGAAACGGGACCGCGGCTGTCCCCGGGAATTCAGCAGCCAGTCCCCCTGGGCCTGAAGCCGGTAGTCCTGCGCCTGCAGGGACAGCTGCTCCACGCGCAGGCCATCGGCCAGGCGCTGCGTCTCCAGGGTCAGGTCACCCAGCAGGCGGTCGTCGAGGTGCAGGGCGCGCACCTGCAGGGACAGCACTGGCAGCTTGCGCGGGTCCAGCGCCAGGTCCTCGCGCAGCGGCGGGGCATCGGCCAGGCGGGCGATGCGCAGGTGCTCGAGATCGAGGCTGAGCCGCTCCAGGCCCTGCGTGCCGTTGCGGAAGCGCGCCTGGCCCTGGGCCCCATGGCCACTCAGCTCCGCGTGCCACTCCGCTCCCTGCTGGCGCAGGCGCAGGCCGAAGTCGCGCAGCAGGCGCCGGTACAGCTCCAGTTCCCCGAAGGCCAGGTCGGCCTCCAGGGGCGGCAGCGCGAGCTCACCCGCCCCCTCCGCTGCCCGCAGGTCCTGCCATTCGCTGACGGACAGGCGCGGCAGGCGCCCCACCAGGTGCAGCGCCTCGCCTGCGGGCAGGCGGGCGGCGCCGCCGCCCAGGCGGATGCCCGCACGCCGCAGCCGCGGCCCCGCCGCCACCTCGTCCCATTCCAGCACGGCCTGCAGGTCCTCGCCGTACTGCAGCCACAGGGGGCCGTCCCGTTCGCCACCCAGGGTGCGCCACAGGCGCAGCGGACGGGCCTGGGACGCCGGCTTGCCCAGGGGCGCGGGGAGGTCCAGGTCGATGCCGCGCAGGTCGGAAGCCAGTTCCAGGTAGATGCGTGTGGCCTGCTCGTCGCGGGGCGGGTACACCTGCACCTCCGCCCGCCACTCCGACCCTCCCGCCACGCGATCCGCCAGCGGCCAGCCCCGTTCCCGCAGCTGCGGCACCAGGTCCGGCGCCCCCTGCAGGCGCACGCGGTGGTAGCCCCCCTCGCGCGCCGGCCGGGTATCGAGTTCGATCTGCACGGGACTGTCCCACAGGCGGGCGCGCAGGGCCCGGCTGCCGATGCTGGTCTCGGTGAAGGACAGCTCGCCCTGCAGCCCTTCCAGGGTCAATCCCTGGGCCGCGGCCAGCAGCCGGTTGTCCGCCAGCGTCAGGTAGCCCTGCACGGCGAAATCCCCGTGGGCCTGGCGCAGGGGGACCCGCAGGTCCAGCTGCAGGGCGGCAGGCCCCGCCAGGCGGAAGTCCCCCGTCAGGCCGCGAAAGCGCTCGCCCAGCGGGCTGTCGCGCAGGAAGGCCTGCATGTCGCCCAGCGGGCCGCGCGCCAGGCCGGTGATGCGCAGGGGCGGCCCGCTGCGGCGCAGGTCGGGGACGCGGGCGTGCACCTCCGAGAGGCGCGTGGACCCGATACGCCCCTCGTGGCCGAGGATCTCCATGCCCGCCCCGACGAAGGCCAGCTGCGCCCGCAGCTCATGGATGGGGGCCCAGCCTTCCTGGTAGTCGAGCACCGCATCCCGCACATCGGCACGCACCTCGAAGCGGCCCTGGCGCGCATCGAAGGGGAAGCCGCGCAGGGGACCATGGAACAGCACCTTGCCCGCAGTGATCTCCCCGGCCACCAGGGCCCGGTCGAGCCAGGCCACCGCCCGCTCGGGCATGATCCCCACCGGCAGGTAGCGCCCGGTATGGGCCACCTGCCCGCGCTCCACGTCGAACTGCAGGTCGAGGTAGGGCATCCGCGTCCCCCCCGCCAGCGGATCGGGCAGGTCCAGCCGCCAATGGCCCTCACCCGCCACCTCTGCGTTGGAGAGCCGGAAACGATTGCTGTAGAGACTCAGGCCCCTGTCCGCCCGGCGCCAGTGCACCGCCCCGCCGCTTTCCGCGATCGGCAACGGACCGCGAAACAGCGCCTGTTCCAACCCGCCCGCGGCGATGTCCAGCTGCAGTGTGCCCTGCTCGAGATCGCCATCCAGCTGCCCGCTCCAGCCCTGGATGCCGGGCAGGCGACCGTGGGGGCGGGATCGCAGGGCGTGAAAGGCGGTGCGCAGGCGCAGGGCTTCCGGCATCCCGTCACGGACCCGGCCGGCGAAGCGCAGCTCCGTGAGCTGTCCCTCCGGGTGCATCGCCCGCAGGGGATCGGCCAGCTCGGCGCGCAGGGGCAGGGCCTCGAGCAGGCGCGCCAGGGCACCCAGCTCCAGGTGCCCGGCCTCGCCGCGCCAGTCGCGGACGCCATCCGCCACCACCCGCTGTTCCAGGCGCCAGTCGCTGGCGGGCCAGGCGGTGCCGTTTTCCACCAGCTCGAAGTCACCGGCACTCAGCCGCCAGCCGTCCTCGAGGCGGGACCAGAACAGGCGGCTTGCCAGGCGGGTGAAGAAGAAGGGCGAGCGGTCCGTGCCGTTCAGGCTGGTGAACTGGGCATCGCGCAGGGCGAAGTCCACCGCCAGCTCCGTGGGCCACCCCGCCGTGACCTGGCCCCACAGGCGCAGGTCGAGGAGCCCCCAGACATCCAGCTGGCGGTGGGGCAGCAGGCTGCTCCAGGCCCCCAGGTGCAGGCCTTCCAGTTGCAGGAAATAGCGGCCGTGCAGCTCCTCCAGCCGGGTGGCCTCGCCCGCCACCCGCAGGGAGGCGCGCAGGCGATTGCCGTAGGCGGCCGGCAGCGGCACCTCCAGGTCGGCCCACAGCGCCTGCTCTTCGGCCTCCAGGCGCAGCGTCACGTCCTCGAGCACCAGGCCGGGGATGGCGCCGGTCTGGTCCTCCCAGCGCAGGCGGGTCTGCAGGAAGGACAGCTCGCCCAGGACATGCAGGGTGGCCAGTACCCGTTCGATGGAAAACCGGCCCAGCGGCAGCGGCATGTCGCGCAGGCCGATACGGCCATCGGGGCGGCGCACCAGGTCCAGCTCCAGGCCCACCAGGCTGGCAGCGGAGGTCACCAGGCTGCGCTGGCGCAGGGAGGCGACCAGGTCCAGGTGCAGCCACAGGGCCTCCACCGCCAGCAGCTCCTCGCCGTCCTCCTCGGCCAGGATGCGCACACCGTGCAGCTGCAGCGTGGGGCCGAAGCCACGCCAGGCCGCATCCATGCGCTCGATGCGCACCGGCCGCTGCAGCAGGCTTTCCAGGCGGTTTTCCAGCCGGGCGTGCTGGTCGTCCATGAGGGGCAGCAGCAGGCGTGCCGCACTGAAGGCCACCGCGGCCAGGATGAGCAGGGCCGCGGCAGTCAACCACAGCAGTTGTAGGACACGACGCAACATCGGCATGAAGGCTCAGTGGTGCACGGGCTGCCCGGGCGGCATGCTCACATCAGCACCACATCGTATTGTTCCTGTGTGTACAGGGACTCCACCTGCAGGCGGATGGGCTTGCCGATGAAGGTTTCCAGTTCCGCGAGGCTGGTGGACTGCTCGTCCAGCAGCAGGTCCACCACTTCCTGGGAGGCGAGCACCAGCAATTCCCCGGCATCGAACTGGCGCGCCTCGCGGATGACCTCGCGAAACAATTCATAGCACACCGTCTCGGCACTCTTGATGGAACCCCGGCCGTCGCACATGGGACAGGGTTCGCACAGCAAATGGCCCAGGCTCTCGCGCGTGCGCTTGCGCGTCATCTGCACCAGGCCCAGGCTGGACACCTCGCTGATATAGCTCTTGGCGTGATCCTTCTCCAGGCTCTTCTCCAGGGCGCGCAGCACCTTGCGCTTGTGTTCCTCCTCGATCATGTCGATGAAGTCGATGATGATGATGCCGCCGAGGTTGCGCAGCCGCAGCTGGCGCACGATGGCCTGGGCCGCCTCCAGGTTGGTCTTGAAGATGGTCTCTTCCAGGTTGCGGTGCCCCACGTAGGCGCCGGTGTTCACGTCGATGGTGGTCATGGCCTCGGTCTGGTCGATGACCAGGTGGCCGCCGGACTTGAGCTGCACCTTGCGCTCCAGGGCCTTCTGGATCTCGTCCTCCACGCCGTAGAGATCGAACAGGGGACGTTCGCCGGGATAGTATTCGATGCGTTCGCGCAGCTCGGGCACGAAGCGTTCCACGAAATGGTTCACCCGCTGGTAGGTCTCGCGGGAGTCGATGCGCATCTTCTCCACCTCGGAATCGAGCAGGTCGCGCAGCACCCGCAGGGTGAGCGGCAGGTCCTCGTGGATGACATTGCCCGGCTCCACGGTGACGGCCCGTTCCTGGATGGATCGCCACAGCTTGCGCAGGAACTCCACCTCGCTGGCCAGGGCCGCCTCGTCCACGCCTTCGGCGGCGGTCCGGATGATATAGCCGTCGTTCTGCTCCTCGCCGCACAGGGACAGCACGATGTCCTTGAGGCGCTGGCGTTCCGCCTCGTCCTCGATGCGCTGCGACACACCCAGGTTCTTCTCGCCGGGCATGAACACCAGGTAACGGGAGGGAATGGTGATGTGGGTGGTCAGGCGTGCCCCCTTGGTGCCCAGGGGATCCTTGATCACCTGCACCGCCACGGTCTTGCCCTCGTGCAGCAGCTGGCTGATGGATTCCTGGCGCGCCGTCTCGTCGGTCCCGTTCTCCGGTGCGATGTCCGCGGCGTGCAGGAAGGCGGCCCGTTCCAGGCCGATGTCCACGAAGGCCGCCTGCATGCCGGGCAACACCCGGCATACCTTGCCCTTGTAGATGTTGCCCACCAGGCCGCGGCGGTTGCTGCGCTCGATGAACACCTCCTGCAGCACCCCGTTCTCCACCACGGCGACACGGGTTTCCTGCGGGGTGACGTTGACCAGGATTTCCTCACTCATATCCGTTTCCGCTCGAACGTTGCAATTCCGTCGGTGCCGGGCCGGTTCGCGGGCAGAGCCCGCTCCTACGGGCGGCGATGCCCTGCCTCGTAGGAGCGGCCTTCGGCCGCGAACGCCTGGCGGCCTCCCTCGCGGTTCGCGGGCAGAGCCCGCTCCTACGGGCGGTGATGCCCCGCCTTGTAGGAGCGGGCTCTGCCCGCGAACCGACCCGCAGCCTCAACCCGACAGAGATCCGAAACCGGCCGGATGAATCCCCGCCTCCGCCAGCAGCTCCGCCGTCTCGAACAACGGCAGCCCCATCACCCCGCTGTAGCTGCCCTCCAGCCGCGCCACGAAAATGGCGCCCAGGCCCTGTATCCCATAGGCACCGGCCTTGTCCACAGGTTCCCCGCTGTCCCAGTAGGCCCGCCGCTCCGCGGCGCTGGTGGGGCGGAAGCTAACCCGGCTGCGGCTGAGCCGGACCCGCGGCTCGGGGGTCACCAGGGCCACGGCCGTGAGCACCTCGTGGCTGCGACCCGACAGGCGCGCCAGCATGGTCAGGGCAGCGTCGCGGTCCGCCGGTTTGCCCAGGGGCTCGCCATCCAGCACCACCAGGGTGTCGGCGCCCAGCACCGGCGCCCGTTCCACCGCCGGCAGGGTACGCCAGCCGGCCAGGGCCTTGTCCAGGGCCAGGCGCTGCACGAAATCCTCCACGGCCTCGCCGGGACGGCGGCCCTCGTCCAGGTCCACCGCCAGCACGCGGTGCGGCACGCCGATCTGGGCCAGCAGTTCGCGGCGGCGCGGCGAGGCCGAGGCCAGTACCAGGATCGGTGTCTCAGTCATGGCAGTCTGCCACAAAAGGGGCGCGGGATGCGGCTGCGCGGGGAAGAAATTGGTCGAGAAAACAGGAACAACACAACATGGTCACACCGGGGTCATCGACGGGGCAAGAGTCCCGTCATCCCGGCGCATGCCGGGAGGATGGAAACATGGCCACCTGCCGGGATGACGGAAAAATTGCCCCGCAGGCCGCCATTCAAGTCCGGCGTCTATTGTCGATGGTAGGGATGCCCCTTGTACAGGGTCCAGGCGCGGTACAGCTGCTCGGCCAGCAGCACCCGCACCAGGGGATGCGGCAGGGTCAGGGGAGACAGGGACCAGGCCTGGTCGGCGCGCCGGCGGCAGGCCTCGGAGAGGCCGTCCGGGCCGCCCACCAGCAGGGCCAGGTCGCGTCCCGAGCCCAGCCAGCCCTCCAGTTCCCCCGCCAGCTGCTCCGTGCTCCAGGCCTTGCCCTCCACTTCCAGGGCGATGACCCGGCAGTCCCTGGGCAGGGCCGCCAGCATGCGTTCACCCTCCTCGGCGACAGCGCGCTGCACATCGGCATTCTTGCCGCGCCTGCCGAGCGGGATCTCCACCAGCTGCAGGCTGCATTCCCGCGGCAGGCGTTTCGCGTATTCCGCGAAGCCCGCCTGCACCCAGGCGGGCATGCGTGTGCCCACGGCGACGAGCTGGATCTGCATGGCGCGGGGACTACTCCTGGCCCATGCGCCGGTTGGGCTCCACCTCGGCCCCGGGGCCACCCACGGCCCAGAGCTTCTCCAGGTTGTAGAAATCCCGCGCCGCGGGCAGCATCACGTGCAACACCACGTCGCCGAAGTCCACCAGCACCCATTCACCGGCCTGCTCACCCTCCACGCCGATGGGCATCACGCCCCGTTTCTTGGCCTCCATGACGGCATTATCCGCGAGGGATTTCACGTGGCGGTTGGAGGTGCCGCTGGCGATGATCATCCAGTCGGTGACCGAGGTCATGTCGTGGACGTCGAGCGCAGTGATCTTCACCCCCTTGAGGTCTTCCAGGGCCGCGATCACCAGGTCCTTCAATTCATTTTCATCCATCAATCAAAACCTCGTTTCACCGCAAAGGCGCAAAGTGCGCAAAGTAAACCCGATTATTGCAAAATTTCGCCTGTAGGAGCCCGCTCCGCGGGCGAATGGCCGCTGGCACACCCGTTTCGCCCGGAGGACCGGGCTCCTACAGGTGCCCAGGTGGGAAATGGTGTTGCTACCCGCATGATGAGGAGTCCGATACCCCATACAAACCTTCACCCTGAATGTAGTCCAGCACCGCATCGGGCAGCAGGAAGCGCGGGCTCGCGCCCGCCGCCAGCTGCGCGCGGATGTCCGTGGCGGAGATGGCCAGCTGGCTGACCGGCACGAAGTACAGGGCACCGGCCGGCTCTTGCGCGAGCCGGGAAACCTCCGCGGTACGGCGGGCCTGCACCAGCCCCGCCAGCTCTCCCCGCTCCGGCAAGGCCACGCCGGGCCGCTCCATCACCGCGAGGTGCGCCAGCTCGATGAGCCGTGTCCACTGGTGCCAGGCCGGCAGGCCGAGCAGCGCGTCCAGGCCCAGGATCAGCACCAGCGGGACATCCCCCAGCTCGGCGCGCAACGAGGCCAGGGTGTCCACCATGTAGGAGGGCCCTTCCCGATCCAGTTCCCGTGTATCCACCCCCATGCCCGGCTGGCCCGCGATGGCCAGCTTCACCATGGCCAGGCGTTGTGCCGCACTGGCCAGGGGCTGCGGACGATGCGGCGGCACGGCGGCGGGCACGAAACGCAACTCCGCCAGCCCCAGCTGCTGTTGCACCTCCAGGGCCGTGCGCAGGTGTGCGTAATGGATGGGATCGAAGGTGCCGCCGAAGATGCCGATCATCGGCCTGGCGCACCCTGACTACTGGCGAATGTGGCCGTCACCCAGCACCACGAATTTCAGGGTCGTCAGCCCTTCCAGCCCGACGGGGCCGCGCGCGTGCAGCTTGTCGGTGCTGATGCCGATCTCGGCGCCCAGGCCGTATTCGAAACCGTCGGCGAAGCGGGTCGAGGCATTGACCATCACCGAGCTGGAATCCACCTCGCGCAGGAAACGCCTTGCGCGGCCCAGGTTCTCGGTGAGGATGGCGTCGGTATGGCGCGAGCTGTGGCGTTCGATATGGGCGATGGCGGCATCGAGATCATCCACCACGCGCACGGCGAGGACGGGGGCCAGGTATTCCTCGTCCCAGTCCGCCTCGGTGGCGGCCGTGATGCCCGGCAGGAGGGCACGCGTCCGCTCGCAGCCACGCAGCTCTACGCCGGCCTCCCGGTACTGCTCCCCCAGCACCGGCAGGATGCGCGCCGCGATGCCCGCGTGCACCAGCAGGGTCTCGGTGGTGTTGCAGGTGCCATAGCGCTGGGTCTTGGCGTTGAAGGCCACGCGCACGGCCTTGTCGAAATCGGCCTGGTCGTCGATGTAGGTGTGGCAGACACCGTCCAGGTGCTTGATCACGGGCACGCGGGACTCGCGACTGATACGTTCGATCAGCCCCTTGCCGCCGCGCGGCACGATGACGTCGACGTATTTCTCCATGCGCACCAGTTCGCCCACGGCGGCACGGTCGGTGGTCTCGATCACCTGCACGGCGGTCTCGGGCAGGCCGGCGGCCTGCAGGCCGTCGCGGATGCAGGCGGCGATGGCCTGGTTGGAATGCACCGCCTCGGAGCCGCCGCGCAGGATGGCGGCGTTGCCCGACTTCAGGCACAGGGCGGCAGCGTCGGCGGTCACGTTGGGGCGCGATTCGTAGATGATGCCGATGACGCCGAGGGGCACGCGCATGCGCCCCACCTGGATGCCGGAGGGACGGTACTTGAGATCGCTGATCTCGCCCACGGGGTCCGGCAGGGCGGCGATCTGGCGCAGGCCCTCGGCCATGGCGGCGATGCGCGCCGGGGTCAGCTCCAGGCGATCGAGCAGGGCGGCGTCCAGGCCGCGCGCCTTGCCCGCCTCCAGGTCCTTCTGGTTCTCCGCGGCCAGGGTCGCGGCGGCGGCCTCGATGGCGGCGGCGATGGCCTCCAGGGCCTGGTTCTTGGCGCCGGTGTCGGCGGCGGCCACGGCGCGCGCGGCGGCACGCGCCTGCTCGCCCACCCGTTGCATGTAGGCGGGGATGTCGAAATTCAGACTGTCTGCTTCTGCGCTCATGGCTTCCCGTCTTGCACCTTAGCTAGTAAAGATCCCACCTGTAGGAGCGGCGCAAGCCGCGAACCGTCGCGGTAGCCTGGTTCGCGGGCAGAGCCCGCTCCTACCCTGAAACTTTGCACCTGTAGGAGCGGCGCGAGCCGCGAACCGTCGTGGTAGCCCGGTTCGCGGGCAGAGCCCGCTCCTACCCTGAAACTTTGCACCTGTAGGAGCGGCG
>OBJA01001079.1_pt1 | contig 20141 bp, 14 predicted proteins | sample 1519751 | NCBI WGS metagenome assembly OBJA01 (sample SAMEA3881238, study PRJEB22517) | soil metagenome | biome: lake sediment; feature: soda lake sediment; material: sediment, water from around vicinity | place: India | collected 2013-12-23 | depth 3 m
AGATCGTGGAGAACACCTCGAGCAAAGTTGTACTGACTTGGCAACCACCGACCCAGGATACTGACGTGAAGGTTTACCGTATTTACCGCAACGGTGTTCAGATTGGCTCCACATCCATAACTGGACTGAACTTCACTGACACTGCCATAATTCCGGGAACACTCGGAGCCTATACCGTAGTCGCCTGCGACTGGAAAGGAAATGCTATTGGGACCAGCGATCCGGTAACAATATCGACGGAGGAAGGGCTTGGGGTCTATCCGATCGGCCGAAACCATGGTGCCAACTCTTGGACAAATACTGTTTATATCTTTGCATCTCCAGATAATTTGAGTTGGAATGTAACAGCTGACAATTGGATTGTGATTAACCCAGACCAAGCTGGAGGAGTAGGTAACGGAAAGTTCGAGTACTCGATTGGTTACAATTCAGGCAACACTGCTCGCACGGGGACGATCACAATAACCAGTGGGAGTCAAACGCTAACTTATACTGTTTATCAAAAGCCGCGAAAAGAATCTTCCAGCTTAGGATTTTATGACCGTGATAATCAGCTCTTCTCCTTCTGGAACTTGGGTGGAGTTACAGAAGATACCACCCTTTCGTGGAGTAATGCGGGTACTAATTGGAAGCCTCTCGTCGGTAAGTGGGATGTAAACGGCCTCTTGAATGTGGGTTTTTATAATCCGGAAGATAGTATGTTCTATTTAAACAATGATGAAAATATCCAGGCCAATGCGGATATTACCCTTGAATATGGCGAACAAGGCGTTGCTTATATTCCGCTTGTTGGAGATTGGGATGGGGATGGGGCCGATACGTTGGGCTTGTATTGTCCTGAGACAGGAGCGTTTCTTTTGACTAATATTAATGCTGCTACGACTGTTGAGACAAAGCTCTACCCTGATCTAATCTTCAATTTCGGGCCGACAAACTCCAACTGGAAGCCGATAGTGGGGGACTGGGACGGAGATGGTGTAGACAACGTCGGACTTTATGACTCGGAGAATGGAATGTTCTATCTTAAACGTAGTTTTTTATCAGTCCATGACGAACTGATCTTCTCCTTTGGACCGGCGGGAGAGAACTGGATTCCCGTAGCAGGCGACTGGGACGGGGATCAGATGGATACGGTAGGACTCTATGACTCGGAGACGGGTAGGTTTAAATTGAGGAATGTCAACGCTTCTGGCGAACCGGATATGATAGCAGAGGTAGATGGCGAGGGTGAAGTGGTGGGTTAAAAAGAATGTATTAACAACAACCTAACTATTGGTAGAACCACAAAATAAAGGCTGAGGATGGGGAACTGGTGAGATCAGCAAAAGGGCAACCGGTCGGTTGCCCTTTTGCTTCTTCCTGTTCTTTTTGTAGTCTGTAATAAACTTTTACCCGCGTCGGGTTCTCCGTTTGATCTGAGCTATAACGCAAGACTATTTCTGCAACTAAAAAACACTAATAGTTATACAAAAATAGACCTATAGGAAGGTCTATTTCAAAGAGAGTAAAGGATTTAAATAAAGATATCAGCGCTTCTTGGAAGATGCTATTTATTTCTATTCTCACCGCACGAGTCTCTGATTATTAGTTCGGTGGGGAGTAGAAGACTCTCAATAGGTACTTCTTCTCCTTCCATCAGTTTAAAGAGGAGTTCTGCAGCGACTCGACCCAATTGTTCGATGGGCTGTCTTATAGTGGTAATCCTCGGTGAAAAGAAGTCATAGAGAGGGTGATCGTCAAAAGAAGCCAGGGCGACATCCTGCGGAACTCGTAATTTTAGATTGCGAAGTGCTTTTAACACGCCAGGAACCAGGTCCCCGGCTGCTGCGAAGATGGCGTCAATCTTCGGATAGGATTTTAGAGCCTTTTGAGATAAGGCATATGCTCGCTCCTCTTGGTAAGGACAGTTGATGATTTCATACGTATTTAGTCCGGCCTCTGACATTGCGTTGCGAAAACCATTTACTCGTTCTTGAACACTTAAATATGGTTTGGGACCTGCTAACATCAGGATATTGCTATGTCCTCGGTTGACCAAGTGTTTTGTTATTTGATAAGCGCCACCGGTATTATCGACGTCAACATGGAAATGGGATATATTTGGGCTTTTTCCAACCATAACAAAGGGGAAATCTTTTAGTAATAACGCTGCTAATTGTTTATCTCCAAACTGTTCTGCGCCAACGATTAGACCGTCAATACGCTGACCCTTAAGGATTGAGCGGTAAGCTGAATCAATATCATCTTCAGAGCGTGTGGTTGCTAATACGACATTATAGTCTTTGGCGGCGGCGTATTCATTGATTGCGGTAAGTAGAAATGGCCAGTAAGTCGTTGACAAGGAGTAAGAGCCAGTGTGCGGAATAATGACACCGATATTAAAAGAGCGTTTAGCAGCTAATCCTTGAGCTGAAGCGTTGGGTTGAAAGTTAACCGCTTTTATCAGCTCGATAATGCGTTTGCGGGTATCCTCGCCAACTCCGGGTTTTCCGTTTATTACACGTGAAACTGTTCCTTTTGATACGTTAGCCATCTTGGCAATATCTTTGATAGTGATGCCCATCCTTAAACACCTCTTAAGCTTAATAAAAGAATTGTTCTTAAAGTAACTGCAGTCTACTTTATAATAGTTTCGAAGACTCAGAGCTTATATAATAAAGATTAAACCAATTATAACATTTTTGTTGGGTTAAAATCATGATCAGAAGGTTAAAATTCTCCCCGGTTAAACCGATATATTATTCAGATGAAAAATTTAAAGAGTACAAAGATATAATAACAAGGATGTGATCCGGTATTATGAGTAAGAAGACGACTAAACGCAAAACTTTTGGCCTTCTGGTGGATTGGGCGATGGAGTACCAAATGGAAGTGATCTTTGGAGTAATTGACGCTGCCAAAGCTCATGACGTCAATATAATTGCGATCGAAGGCGGGTGTATCTATTCGCCCCGAGAGTTTGAGAATGAGCGAAATGTCTTATATGAAATGGTCAGTACTAGTGATATTGATGGTCTAATAATATTATCCGCGAGTGTAGGTCATTATGTTGGTTTACACCAATTGGCGGACTTTTTTTCGAGTTTCAACTCGCTCCCTATTGTTAGCATCGCTCAGGATATTGATGGTTATGGATATATTGGTGTTGACAATAGTTGCGGATTAAGAGAACTAGTCGTTCATTTGTTAGAAGTTCATCATTGTAAAAAATTTGCAGTCATTACAGGTCCAAAAGAAAATCAGGACTCAAACGCTAGGTTGAAGGTGATCAAAGATGTTTTGCAAGAATATGGGATTGATCTTGATGAGCGATTAGTTGAGGTTGGAGACTATACGATTCCCTCAGGAGAGAGGGCGTTAAGAACCTTGCTTGGCAAAGCGGGAGAAGAGGATTTAGACGCGATTATTGCGCTGAACGATGGAATGGCTTTAGGCGCATTAGATGAACTGCGTGCTCGAAAAATTCAGGTTCCTGATAGTATTGTCGTTGTCGGTTTCGATAATATAGAGATCAGCGCTTTTTGCGACCCTCCATTGACTACCGTCTCCGCGTCAATGTCAGGACAGGGAGTACTAGCTTTAGAGCTGCTGATAAAGATGTGTAATGGGAAAAAGCCTTGCAGTGTCTTCCAACCAACCAGATTAACACTCCGTGAGTCATGTGGCTGTATATCTCAGGCTGATCAATCGGAGACATTGGAGATACTAGGGCAACATGGAAATGGATGTAATAAAGAGCATGCTATCGATCATATTACTCATAAGTTAGAACCTTTGATGGTGCAAAAAGATATTGACTTACGCTATGTAGTCCAACAGATTATGGATTCTCTAGACTCACAAATTAGCGGAGAAGAAGCGGAATTTCTTCAGACTTGCCATAAATTATTCAAATTAACCTTTGTAGATGAAGACAGCGCCGTCTTCTTGAACAACCTTCTGACCGAAATTCGCCGATATTTCTTGCCGCAGTTATTAAATCGAGAGAGTTTGATCCGATTTGAAGATCTGCTTCATCAGGCGCGAGTGGTGATTGGGGAGAAGACTATTGGATGTCAGCGAGTTAACCATCATGAATCGTTACAAAGTACTTTGCTATTGAGTAGTATCAGTGAACAATTATTCGCTAATTTTGATCTAGATATGATAGTTAATATTTTATATAATCGATTGCCGCAGTCTGGAATATCTACGTTTTTTATCGACCAATACATAGATTATCCTTCCAGCAAGCAACGAAAGCTATTGTTGGCTTACAACAAACGTGATCGAATCGATGTGGAAAATTACGAAACATACAAGGATTGCCTAGTTCCGGGTGTGATCTTTGATGATGGAAAAAGGCACGATATTTTGGTCACTCTTTTGCAATTTGCCCAAACCCATTTTGGCTTGATGGGCTCTGAGATCGAAATGAGGAATATATACTTTTACGGTGAGTTGCGTCGAATTGTTTGCAGTTCATTAAGTGGGGTTTTTCATGAACGTGAGAAATTGTTGCTTGCAGAGATAGAGCATAATAAGAGTTTAGCTCAGATGAAAAAGACTATGGAAGAGTTTGTTCAGACGATTCTATTGACTGTGGAGATGAGAGATCCTTATACCGCTGGCCACCAAAGCAAAGTGGCGGAATTGACTAATATCATTGCCGCAGAGATGGGACTGCACTCAGAATCGATCGAGGGTATTAGAATGGCTGGTATTATCCATGATCTTGGCAAAATCTGTGTTCCGGCAGAGATTCTTAACAAGCCAGGGCGCCTTATTCCGGCGGAGTTTGATCTAATTAAAGAACACCCTCGCGTGGCGTATGATATCCTAAAGAACCTAGAATTTCCTTGGCCATTAGCACAGATTATTCTGCAGCATCATGAACGCCTTAATGGTTCTGGTTATCCATTTGGTCTCAAAGGGGAGGATATTCGCCTGGAGTCAAGGATTCTAGCAGTGGCGGATGTTGTCGAGGCAATGATGTCGCACCGCCCTTATCGACCAGCTTTGGGATTGGATCTTGCGATTGATGAGATCATTAATAATAAAGGAGTCTTATACGACCCCGATGTGGTAGATGCGTGTGTAAAGATATTAGCAAAAGGGGCTTAATTTAAAGTCCCCTTATACGTTTAAAAAGATAGCGCTTAGGGCGCTATCTTTTTATCTTGGGGTAAGAGGGCCAGATTTATGCTGCCATTTTGCGTGAAGTCATAACGAATGGTGTAAGTGTTGTTATTGTTTTTATCTTTTAGTGTGATGAATTCTTCTGTGATTGAAATTACAGTAAAACTCATAGGCTCTATTGAATGGATTTCTTCTTCCGAAGCAATAATTGAGATCTCTTGTAAGACGTTGTAAATCTTGCTTGACTCTTTATCACTTACGCTAATGATATATGGAATATTATACCATCTGTCGATGAATATAATATAGTTGTCGTTTATCCAATGGAAATCGTCGTTGGCGCGGGCGCTGATAAAATAATCTGGCCGACTGTTATCCAAGGTTCGGATGGTGAAGTAGTAACAGTCACTATGGATCCAGTCAAAGATGATCTTCAACTTGCCGCTAGGAGATAAGAGTCCATCTTTATCGAAACGTGTATTGGTTTGAACATGGTTTTTCAGGGAGAAGCTCATGTTCTCAATGATCATGTCATGATCCTCGAAAATTATCTTGTAGCGCGAGGCTGAACTGATATACTGATAGAGATCGCCCTCGAAATTGTTATAAACCGTGACAGTATTTTCGTCGAACCAAATGACCTCCACTCCGTTGTCGGATTGATGGTACCATCCGCCACCATGGATAAATCCACCGCCCGTTAAGAAATCAGCTATCTCAGGGTCTTGCGTTAAAGCTTCAAGATCCGAGATTTCTAGCTTTAGAAGGATTCGTTTTAAGATATCTCGGCTGTAATCATTTGGGTGTGGAATGATCATGGCATGTTCAACATTGGTTTCCCCCTGAAAACCAAGATAGAAATAGGCAGTTTTATAAAACAACTGCGAATCCTTTTGAACACTGGGCTCCCCTAGGATATCACGCACGCTTTCAAGTGGAGTTCCAATTCTAATGTCATCGATAATTGTATCTGTGAACCGCTCACTTATGAGTATCCCGCCGGATTCTACCAGACCCAAAGAATAATCTGAATTACTGTAGGTCTTATCCTGAAAGACGATTTGGTGTATTTGTTGATTCAGGACTAAAGCGCCCAGTCCTTTCCGTTCCAAAAGACTAAGTCCTGAATCTTCACGGGTAACTGGTTTTATGATCCGTTCTTCGGAATATGTGACTGGATAAGGCAGGTTGTCCAGGTTAAAGGCAGATAACTCGTTAGCGGCTTTGTTGTATATGTAAAGTTCTCCATAGTCTATGTGAAGTAAGAAAAGTTGATCCCAAGCAGAAGACTCAGACTTATCACCGCGAGGATTAAACCCATGCAACAGGTAATAACGCTCCTCGTCTATTTTATGAATCCTATCGAGCACGACCTGATAAGGATCGGGGATCACACCAAAATAACTATGGATGACAACGGGCAGATCCCAGCGATGGATTCTGGCTGTTTTTTTAAAGTAATTGTTATGGCCTGAGTAAACGACTTGGGTGATCTTTTTTAAGCTGCGGTTGGAGGATACTTCAACACTGAAATCCCTAGAGGGATCGATGACTTTAAAGTCCCAGTACCCGTTAGCATGAACTAGAGATTCCAGCATGGCATCAAAACAAAGCTGGTCTTCCAACTCCGACGGACTTGGTAGTTTAACAATAAAAGTGAGATATTTTTTATCCTTTGTTAGCTCTAGCTCCATCACAATGACGCCTTCATTGCTAAAGACGGTTTTTGTAGGATGATTCCAGTTTGCGATGTCGGTTATAATCTCTGTATCGGACTCGGCAAAAACAGGGAGGATAAAGAGAAAAGCTAGTAATAGGGTAAAAGCGAGAGATAGGGTTTGGATTGTTCTACTCATGAGAACCCCTCCGTTCTAAACGGGTACTTATAGTAATTGATTCTATTATATCAGGAATTAAGGGTTAATGGGAGGATTGCCCATGGAAACTCAAATCACATCGCTTTCTCCGCCTCGACCGCCAAGGCTTTTAAATCCTTAACTATAATAGCATCGGTCTTAACTTCGATGATATTTTCTTTTTGTAGATTATGCAGCATACGGTGGATGCTTCTGGAGGTGACGGCAAGTTCTTCGCTTAGTTTTTCTTTGTCTACTTTAATCTTGATATTAATGTGGTTATTCGATAGTTGTTTGCAACGGGATAGTAAGTATGTGCATATTCGTGATTTTAATGGATATAAAATGTCAATACCTGTTTTAACTGAATGCTCGTAAAACTTCTTTGATAAAACTTCGATCAAATAGAAGCTGATATTTCTGTCTTCGTATAACCACTTTAAGAAATAGTCGCGCTTAATTTCTATAACAGTTAAGTCGGTAAGTGCTTCCACTGTGCAAACGAGAGGTTTTTTCTCAAATGATTCAATTTCTCCAATGATAGTGCCGCACTGTTGAGTCGCAACATTATATCTTTTTCCGTTGTCGCTATGAAAATATATATTAGTTTGTCCGTTCGCGATTATAAAAAAGAAATCAATTATATCACCCTGATTACAAATAATTGTTCCTGCCGGATAGGTTTTTATATCGCATTGGCGTAGTATCTCGTAAGGACAACTCTTGAATATCTTAAATAGGGTAGCATTGTTATCGATAATGGCGATAATACTTAACATTTTTGAGTTCATGAGAACCCCCCCTCCTAGAATTGTCAGTTTGACGAAACCTGCACTGTTTTTCCTTTATGAGGCAATCTACATATTTCAATGAAATTCATAAAAAGTACTATAGAATATTTGAGTCGCGAAATAGTATTTCACATTAAATTAATAAAACTAAAATATTAAACAGTGGTGTATATATTTCTAGTTAATAATAAATAATCCTTTTGCGATAAGTGAATTATTGCTAGGCTTGAAAGAATCCTCAAGTGCAAAGTATAATCGCCAACAATCCTTTGGAGAAGGTACCTGTTACTGGTCTGAGTAACAGTGACAAGCTGTTTTATGCTGATTAAGAAAAAGGAAAAGTGAGAAGGTAATATATGTATAAAGTAGAATATATGAAAAACGGGAAAATGAACACAAAGAAACAAAAGACAAAATAGTCAGCTGCATAAAGGAGAGTTTACTCAATGAATAGTAGAAGATTCAATCTGCTCTTGTTTGTGGGTGTTATCTTAATTGCCTTTTCTTCAATAGTGTATGGTTTGGGGAGTAAAGGAGCAATACAGTACGACTACCCAGAAAACGATTTCTCAATATACTTACCGAGTAATTGGGAGAGGATAAACCAGGAGTATTTAGAGCAATGGGAACCTGAGGATGCGGAAACCTCAGTCATTGATGGGTTTGTATTAAGTACAGATGAAGAGATGGAAATGGTTCCGTTTATCATTATTTATTCTTCTAAAAAAGGTCGAATTTCAGAGGAGGATATTAATGAGCATAGAGAATTAGATTTTGATATGTTTATGCAGAAGTCTGCAGAGGAGTTAGAGCGTTCGTCTTCAAGCTTAGGCGCTAAGGTGAAGAGTGCGAAGCCGACAGTATTGTGGATTGAAGAGAATATTACATTTGAAGATGTTGGGGACGCGAGACTAATATCTGGATTATCTCTAAATGAATTAGGCTGGATTGAAGTTATGCTTGTTATTAAGCCAGAGCAGTTTCCTGAGTATACTACGGACTTTGTTCAGATTGTAGATTCTATCCGTTTTGCGGAGAGGATTGAGTATAAACCGGAATCTTCAAGTGGCGAGGTTAACTATAGTGGTGGATATAAGTTGCCCTTTGGGATCACCTCCCATAACTGGGGGTCATGGGCTATACTTATTGTATCAGTTTTAGTTACCGTGTTCCATTTTATTATTAATAGAGGTAGGTCTAGTGCAAATCGAAAGATTGCCTTGCTTCCAGAAGGAGGTGAGGGAGGGGGGACAGAACCTAGTGGCGGAAATGAGGGGGATGACCAGAGTAAGGTTAAAAAATACGGTATGGGCATCGATACTGAGGCAATAGTAAAAAGACAAGATTTGCTTTGCAAGATCATAATGCTCGTTATTGCTCTGCCGATTGTCGTAATGAGTATTATTGGTTGGTTTTTGGATCGTTCCATTGAGAAACTGATCGCGGTAATACTATTATTAATACCGGTTCTTCTAACAATGTTATTAGTTAAGGTAATATTCAAGTTAGTCAGTAAATCTATGTTAAAAAATATTGGAGAGTATGCAACCTATTTAAGTGAAAATGCTATTGTCGTTAAGGCCGGGGCTTTTAATATGGTATACGACCGACACGAGATAATAGGGATTGAAGAAAAAAAATCACGTCTTAAAGTGTTGACGAAGAATAAACTTCGAACGCTATACATATCCAAAGACATCGAAGGATATGAAGAGATACGGAATACGCTTTATAAGTGGGTAAGGCAGTCTGCAGAACAATCAGGAATGAGGATGTAAGACAGTTTGGCAATTGTTATTTTTTATGGGCTGATGTTTCAGCCCATTTTGCATAATTTTGTTATTAGTTTTAACCGATATGATCAGTAGATTACAGATTATAATCTCTTCTTTAGTATTGTTCTTAAGAAAGAGGGCGATAGGATGAGTATGAGTAAACGATTTACTTTTGGACTAATATTACTTATGTGTTTTTTAAGCATAGGAGTTTGTAGTGTGTGGGCCGAAGAGAACCGACCACGGATTGGATTGGCTTTAGGTGGCGGAAGCGCGAAGGGATTTGCTCACATCGGAGTCATACAGTGGTTGGAAGAGCATCGGATTCCCGTGGATTATGTGGCTGGGACCAGCATGGGAGGTTTAATGGGCGGTTGCTATGCCATGGGAATGGAGACTGATGAGATCTGCCAATTGGCAGAACAGATGCAGTGGGAGAAGGTATTTACCTCAGTACCACCCTATGATATTTTGAACTTCCGCCGCAAAGAGGACCGAAGAGACTATATGATCGAAGCGCAAGTGGGTAGGAGCGAGCGAAGTGTGGGACTACCCAGTGGTGTCACTTCGTATCCAGTGGATTTCATGTTGAGCCGGTTGGCACTTGCTTATTCGACTATAGACAACTTTGCGGAGCTCCCCTTACCTTATCGCTGTACAGCCACAGATCTAGTAAGATCAGAGTTGGTCGTTTTAGATCAAGGGTCTTTAGTTGAAGCGATGCGTTCAACCATGTCCATCCCAGGTATATTTGCTCCGGTTCGTCAAGAAGGGCGGATCTTAGTTGATGGTGGAGTGTTGAATAATCTCCCAGCGGATGTGGTTCGTGAGATGGGTGCCGATGTGGTTATCGCCGTAAATCTAAGCGCTGGAAAGGAACTGTCTGCGATTAACGGAGCGGATGATGTTCTGATGCGTACTATTACAACTGTCATCATTGCCAACTCCAGACGGGGAATGGAGGCGGCGGATGTTGCAGTTGAGCCGCGTTTAAATGGGCTTTCTTCAATGGACTGGGGAAAAATGAGGGAGTTTATCAAGATGGGCTATGAGGCCGCCGAAATGCAGTCTGACTTTCTCAGCGCTTTGGCTGTAGATGAAGAGACATGGCGGGAGTGGAAAAGGAATCGGCAGGATCGCCGCAGGACGAAGATTTTGGTTCCTGCCGGAATTGAGGTTTCGGGAACTTCGGAGGACCATGTGAAACAGATCCTTAAGCGTTTGAGCAAACATGTTGGCATTCCGTTGAACCTAGACGCCTTAGAGAAAGATTTAAGAGATCTGATTGGTACAGGCCGTTTCGAGAGTTTTAGGTATGAGTATACTCTTCGTCAGGGTGAGCCTTTCTTGCGGATAATTGTGGTAGAAAAACCATATAAACAACCTTTTGTAGATATGGCATTCTTATTGGAAGCAGACAGTGTACGTGCGGAACATGTGGAGATTAATGCTCGCACCCGTCTCACTTGGTTCGATCTGTTGGGTGAGGGGTCGGAAGCCAGGCTTGATCTGGGTTTTGGGACAGAACTACACCTCCTGGCAGAGTTATATAAACCTTTCGGCGATAGTTCGTGGTTTATCGCTCCTGCTCTTTTCTTGGATCAGAACAGTAGCCATATATTCCGTGACGGTACTAGGGTAACAGACTATAAGACGACCCAAAGTGGGCTCGTTTTAGACCTTGGCTATAGCTTCGGGTATAAGGCAGAAGCGCGTCTTGGTTATGGCATAGGGTATCAAGATATCAATCTCAAAATAGGTGAGGCTTTGGCGGAGGAACTGGATGGCTCTATGCGGTGGATGAGACTGAAATGGGTTTATAATAATGCGGATGATCCTATTCTCCCCAGGCGCGGTACACACTGGGAATCGGAGATCAAGTGGTTTTCGTCAGCTCCAGCGGCGACAGACCCATTTGGCTTGGCTGAGTCAACACTAATCTTGAATTTCCCAGCTAAAGATCGGGATAAGACATTTTTCCGTCTCTCCGCAGGGAGCAGTTTTGGTGGAGATTCGCCTTTGGCTCAAGAGTATAAACTTGGCGGTCCTTTCCGACTTGGAACATATGGGTTCGATGAATTTCATGGCGAAAACTACCTTCTAGGTAATGTGGGTTATCTGAAATACCTATTTGAGCTCCCATTGACTGGAAGAGGGGTCTATCTTGGCTGGTGGCTAGAGTTTGGAGATGTCTTTGATGACTGGTCAGAGGTGGATTTAGAGTTGGCTTTATCTACTGGTATAATCTGTCCAACAGTCTTCGGCCCGATATATCTTGGCGCAAGCTACGGAAATGGAGCTAATGAAGTGTTTTATCTGGGGGTTGGCAAGATCTTTTAAAAAATTCACTGTAAAATGCAATAATCCGTTTTGTTCATTCGTCTTCTTAATATAAGGACAGAGTCGGCGGGTGCCACAGGAAGTGGATGTCTTAGTGAAAGGGAAGGTCAGATGAGTATTACGCCAGAGAATCGACAGGCAAGGTTGATGGAGTATTTTGCTGCAGAGCGGCAACGTTTGATCCGATTCATCCAAGGAAAGGTACGAGAGTTGGATCAGATGGAGATTGAGGATGCCGTCGGGGATCTGATGTTATCCATGTTTGAGAAAGCTGATCTTCTCCCCCAGATCGAAAACCTAACCGGGTATGTATATCGTGCACTATATAACCGGGTTTTGGATTGGTTGAGAAAAAAGAAACGCCAGCGCTCCTTGGATGAAGAGTTCAGTTCCAGCGACAGTCGAACACTGGGCGAGTTACTTTTAGATACTAGGCATGATCTGGTAAGTGAGGCGGAGAATAATGAGCTTAAGGGGCGACTTCTTGTGGCATTAGGAGAACTAAAGCCTGAGCAGCGGGCGGTCTGGGTGGCTACAGAGATGGAGGGGTATACATTCCGTGAGTTAGCGGAACTCTGGGGAGAACCTATGGGAACACTACTGGCCCGAAAACACCGGGCAATGGCTGCGGTCCGAACGTCCTTGCAGGATTTAAATCATGATTAGGAGGTCATGACGGATGAAAAGAGGGGTTTCTCCCTTGAAGAGGGGAATACGCATTGCAGGCATGGTGCTCTTGGGAGTAATTGCGGCAGCGGCTTTTGCGCTGATCTTCGGTTTTGTTGTGCGGGCATTATGGAACTGGTTGATGCCATCGATCTTCGGACTTACCACTATCAACTATTGGCAGGCTTTTGGGTTGGTAATTTTGGCGCGGCTCTTAGTCGGCTCTATGGGTCACAATGATCACGAACACTCAAAAAAGAAAAGTAGACCGAAACATATTCATGAAAAATGGGCGGAATGGGATTGCTTATGTGAAGACGATGAGTGGAATGAATGGAAGTCTTATCGGGATTGGTGGCGTTCTGAGGGGAAAGAGTCGTATCGACGTTATATGGAGAGTAAAACAGATTCTGTTGAGACAGAAGAATAAGAAGGATAGAAAAGAAGTAAAGAAAGAAGCCAGGGGAGTTTATGCCCCTGGCTTTGAACGTAGCTGAACAAAGACCAGCAAAGAGCTATTTCGAATTAGAGCAACAAGCGCAGACGCCTTATGGCGCTATTGGTCATTTATTATGATCCTATCTAAATCTGTATAAAGGTTGTTTTTAACAGGTATATTTTGTATAATAAAAACTGATGTAGGATGGCAGTAAGGTAGAAGATCGGTATTCGATTCCTGCAACAATAAACAGCAGGAGTGAGCGAGATGGCAGAAGTAAAGTATTATCTTGGCGAAAACATTCCTCTCGAAATGCACAAGGTTCGGATTGTGCAAAAACTGAATCTCATACCCGTCGAACAGAGACTGGATGCTATTACTAAGGCGGGGAATAATACTTTTTTGCTTAAAAACCGTGATGTGTTCTTGGATATGTTGACGGATAGCGGTGTTAATGCAATGAGTGACAAACAACTTGCAGCTATGATGGAGGCAGATGACAGTTATGCCGGATCCGAGACTTATACCAAGTTAGAGAATAAGGTCAAGGAGATCTTTGGGAAAGAGTATTTCCTCCCGGCTCATCAAGGCAGGGCCTGTGAGCATATTATCTCAAAGGCTTATGTTAAACCAGGATCCGTGGTGCCAATGAATTATCATTTTACTACAACAAAGGCGCATATCGTATTGCAAGGCGGAACGGTTGAAGAGATCTTGCTTGATGAAGGACTCAAAGTTACCAGTGATTATCCTTTTAAAGGCAACATCGATATCGGCAAATTTAGGTCGCTCATCGCTAAACACGGCGCTGATAATATTCCCTATATCCGTTTGGAGGCAGGAACGAACCTAATTGGTGGACAACCATCGTCCTTGGAGAATATGAAAGAAGTTCGGAAGGTCTGCGATGAGTTCGGCATTATGCTTGTTTATGACGCTAGCTTGTTGGCAGATAACCTTTATTTCATCAAAGAGCGGGAAGAGGCTTGCAAAGATATGAGTCTACGCGAGATCACCCGAGCGATCTCGGATATGTCGGATATTATTTACTTCTCCGCGCGAAAGTTAGGTTGCGCTCGAGGCGGCGGTATCATTACCGATAGTAAGAAAGCCTATGAGACGATGCGGGAAATGATCACGTTATATGAGGGCTTTCTGACCTATGGAGGCATGTCGGTACGGGAAATAGAGGCATTAACAGTCGGCTTAGAAGAGACGATGGATGAGAATATGGTAAACCAAGGTCCCCAGTTTATCAAGTTTATGGTAGAAGAGTTAGAAAAACGAGGTGTGCCCGTTGTGACACCTCCTGGTGGATTGGGCTGTCATATCGACGCCAAGAGGTTTCTGGACCACGTCCCGCAAAATCAGTATCCGGCGGGCGCTCTGGCGTCAGCGTTCTTTATCGCCAGTGGTGTGCGGGGTATGGAGCGAGGAACCATCTCCGAAGCCCGGGATGAGCAAGGAAACGAGACTTATGCCAATGTTGAGTTGTTACGCTTGGCGCTGCCGAGGCGGGTATTCACCCTTTCTCAGGTTAAGTATTCGGTGGATCGACTCTGTTGGCTTTACGAAAACCGTAAGTTAGTTGAAGGATTAACCTTCACAGAGGAGCCGAAGATCTTGCGGTTTTTCTTTGGTAAGTTGAAACCAATCTCGGATTGGCAGAATAAATTAGTGGCGAAGTTCCGGGAAGACTTTGGGCAAGGATTATAAAAGGATTATAAAGATTGAGTAATTGTTGGCGCTCTCTAAAGGTTGAGAGCGCTTTTTATTTTGTAAGAACAGAGCCTGAATTACTTAATATTGGGCTTAATATTATTAGACAAACGTCTAAAATGGATTGCGTTTTCAGGGAAAAATATGTATACTATCTTTGGTGTTACAAAAATACAATACGTAACACAAGACAAAAAATTAGGGTGGTTGCAATGAGAAAAAAACCTTACAATAAGTTTGCCTTTATTATATTGCTGCTCTTGAACTTAGCCTATTCTAACCACCTTAGCTGGTTGGCTGTATCTGGCGGAAGAACAATTATAGATATGGCCGGTAGAAAAGTGACGCTTCCCACAGAGATCAATCGAGTGGTAGGGATAGGTCCCGGGTCACTCCGGGTTCTAGTATATCTAGAGGCTACGCCGATGGTTGTTGGTGTGGAGGATACAGAACATAAAGACTTCACCAAACCATACTTAATTGCCAACCAGCAGTTGGCCAAGTTGCCTTCGATCGGTCCGATGCACGGCGGAGAGGCTGAGTTGATTGCGATAAGAAAGCCTGATGTTATTTTTTGGACTTATACAAACGCCGGCAAAGCCGATGTGTTACAGCGCAAAACCGGGGTTCCGGTTGTGGTATTAAACTATGGCGACTTAGATGATAAAAAGGATACCCTGTATCATACCATCCGGTTAGTCGGCGATGTTTTAAAAAGGTCAAAACGCGCCGAAGAACTGATATCCTTTATTGAGAAAACCATTATAGATCTGGACCAGAGAACCAAATCAGCGGTTAAAGACGAAACAGTATATATAGGAGGGATCGCATATCGGGGTTTGCATGGAATAACTTCTACCGAACCATCATATGCGCCATTTAAATTCGTCAATGCAAAGAATGTGGCGGCAGGGATCGGTCTGGATCATGCGATTATAGATAGAGAACAGTTAATTAAGTGGAACCCCAATATAATCTTCATTGACGGTAGTGGTTATCCATTGGTTGCCAATGAGCTGGTTAAAGGATCCACCTTGGCGGTAACTCTTGGCGCGGTTAAATCCGGTGAGTTATATCGAGTCTTGCCATATAACTGGTATACCACAAATTTTGAATCAGTATTGATAAATGCCTATTACATCGGTAAAGTGTTATATCCTCAAGAATTTAAAGATGTTCAGCCTGAGAAGAATGCGGACCGGATATACGGCTTTTTTGTCGGCAAGGGTGTCTATGCTGAGATGAAGAAGCTTTATGGTGGGTTGGGCAAGATTGAGCGGTGACGGATGGAGAAGATTTTAGCACAGTACGAGACAGGTCAGAAAAAACGTCGGATATTCTTTATTGTAACTGCTGGATTGTTGATGGCGTTTATCACTATTGGAATCTCCCTTGGAGCAAGTCGGATCCCGCTGCGAGATGTCCTAGCGGTCTTGCTCGGTGAACCGGATGAGATCTACTCCAGAATCATCTGGAGCATCCGGGCACCCCGCGTTTTTGCGGCATTGCTTGCCGGTTGCGCCTTGGCTGTCTCTGGTGCAGCAATGCAGAGTATCTTAAAGAATCCGCTCGGTTCTCCCTTTACGCTTGGAATTTCACAAGCCGCAGCATTCGGGGCGGCATTTGCCATTATTACGCTCAATGCCGGAAGTATGCAAAGTAGTAGTTCTGATGCGGTTATTCTCAACAATCCTTACTTGGTCTCCGGGTCGGCTTTTTTATGGAGCTTGGTGGCGACTGTAGTTGTTTTACTTATGACTCATTATCGAGGGGCGACCCCGGAGACAATGGTCTTGACCGGAATTGTGGTCGGCTCTTTATTTAATGCGTCCATTACAGCGTTGCAGTATTTTGCCGATGAACTGCAGTTGGCAGCGGTCGTATTCTGGACTTTTGGAGACCTCGGTCGGTCTTCGTGGCGTGATTTTATGATTTTAGCGGCTGTGACAATCCCGTCTTTGCTCTACTTTATCTTTAATAGTTGGAACTATAACGCTTTGGATGCGGGTGATGACACGGCAAAGAGCTTGGGGGTAAAGACAGATCGGATTCGCACACATGGGATGGTTATTGCCTCACTGACAACAGCGATCGTCGTGTCGTTCTTTGGTATCATTGCTTTTGTTGGCTTAGTGGTCCCGCATATTGTCAGACGGATGATCGGGAGTGATGAAAGGTCATTACTGCCTGGAGCGGCGCTCTTTGGCGGGTTATTTCTCTTGGTGGCAGATACGGCGGCTAGAACAGTTATAGCCCCAGTGGTACTTCCGGTGGGGATCTTAACATCGTTTTTAGGTGGCCCGCTCTTTATTTATTTGCTCCTTAAGAGTTCGGGGAGGTAGTTATCCATGAGGATTAAAGTAGATAAGCTTTGTTTTGCATATCAGCATAATACTGTGCTGAATGATATAAGTTTTGAAGTAGCAGAAGGAGATTTTATGGCGATTGTCGGCCCCAATGGTTCCGGCAAAAGCACCTTGCTGAAATGCATGAACGGTATTTTGCAACCAAAGACAGGGACGGTTGCGATCAATGGTGAGAAGATCACTACAATCAGCATAAAGAGGTTGGCTAGATGTATTGCCTATGTTCCCCAAAGCGAGGTTAGGAGTTTTCCGGCCAGTGTGTTTGAGACGGTTCTAATGGGAAGAAAGCCGTATGCATCCTGGAGACCGAGTCGGAGTGACCTGGAGAAGACAGCGTCTGTTATTAGTCGGCTTGATTTAGATGAGTTGGCGCTAAGAGAGATTAATCGGCTAAGTGGCGGTCAACGGCAAAAAGTCAACATTGGGCGGGCGCTGGCACAGGAAACCCCAGTGCTTTTGCTTGATGAGCCTACTTCTAACCTGGACTTAAAGCATCAATTAGAGGTGCTAGACCTACTAACAGAGCTTACAAGGCAAGGTATAACGGTTATCATCTCAATTCATGATCTGAATCTGGCGGCTTTATACAGTAATAAAATTGTTATGATTAATAAAGGTAAGGTCTTTGCTGCCGGAGGGCGAGAAGTGCTAAACCAGGAGAACATTGAGGCTGTTTATGGAGTTAAGGTAAGAATGGTGCAAGAAAAAGACCGGTTGAACATCATGCCGGTGGAAGTGGTGGGTGAGAGAGTTGGTTGAACTCATGAGGATTGGTGTTGTCAAAAGTAGTTTTACTACTCCTGCAGATCCGGGAATAATGCGCGATGAAGAGAGTTTGATCATAATCGATGATGAGTTTACTGATGGTTTATATAGGGTTGAGGAGAACGAGTTTCTAACTGTTGTATTCCATCTCCACCAATCAGGCGATTATCGGCTTCGATGCTCTCGCTATGACGGTGAAGTTACGGGAGTATTTGCTTCGAGGAGTCCGAGACGTCCGGCGGCGGTTGGAGTAACAACAGTCCGGTTGTTGGAACGAAACAAGAATAGACTGCTGGTTAAAGGGCTGGATGCTATTGACGGCACACCGGTGTTAGATATTAAACCCTATACTCCGACGCTTGACGAAGCAGAACAGGCGCGGATTATGCGGACAAGAGAGATTCAAAACCCGCGAACAGAGATTATTGGATCAATTCGCCGTAACGATCTGGAACAGTTGCTTCTCAGTGCTGGTAGGTTACACGGACATTACTGTCCCGGTTTGGCCATGGGAGTTATTGCCGGAGCTTATGGTATGACCAAATTCAGCCTGGCCAATGACGGTATGGAGAACTTAGTTGCAGTAATTGAGACTAATAATTGTTTCAGTGATGGGATCCAATATGTTTCGGGTTGTACTTTTGGGAACAACTCCCTTGTCTATCGAGACTTTGGTAAGACTGCGGTCACTTTCACTAAACGAGATGGCGCTGGGCTGCGAATCTCGGCCCGAGCTGATTATAGGAGTTTGTTAGATGCACAATTCCCTGAGTTCACTGCTGCGTTCCAAAAAGTAGTAACGCAACGACAAGGTACTGACCAAGAAAAGAGAGACTTCAAGAAAATTGCCGCTAAGACTAGTTTTGCTTTGCTAAAAATTTCATTTGAAAAGATATTCATGGTCGAAGAAGTTAAGGTTTCTCTTCCTGCTTATGCACCTATTCATCCAAGTGCATTATGTGATAGATGCGGAGAGAGTGTGATGGGTACTAGAGTGGTTGCTCAAGACGGTGGGAACTACTGTATAAACTGTGCTGGTGCCCAGCATTTTGAGTTAAACGGCGAAGGTATTTGCGTAAACGAGTGAAATTTTATCCGCTATTTAACTGATTTTCATAAAGAAAGAGGCGACGGTTTCACACCGTTGCCTTATTTTTTTTGAAGTACAGTCGAAATATGATATGGAATAAGCGGATAAAACTAGCTGTTTTTTGCCTATTTAGTTTATCCTGCTTCGACGGCGTGGCAGGATTTGAGCAGCCGTGTAAAGCAAAATGGGTCGTTATGGAAGACCCCGGTATAACCGTAAGACATTGCAGCGCAGCCACCACCGCAAGCTTCGATATGTTCACAACCGACGCAGTTTCTCCCTGTGTTCTTCTTGTGCTTGCGGTTATATGCGAAAGAATCTGGGTTCGTCCAGATTTTCCAGAGTGATTCAGCGCGGATATCTCCCTCGGATAGGTTATCAGGCATGGACAAGCAGCCCTTAACCCGTCCGTCACTGGTGACTCCGCATGCGATCAATCCAGCGGGGCAGCCGTTCCAAGGTGGGTCGCGAGGATCCAGCTGAGTGAAGTAGCCGAAACTATCGGCAGGCAAAACAAGCGGGCCGTCTGTATACTTCTTTGCTGACCATTCTTGATAGAATCTGCCAAGTTCGAGGTATTGCTCGTCTGTTAAGGATAGTTCTTCTGTTTCATGGGAACGCCCATATGGGAAGAGTGGCTGGATCTGCCAGCGCTCAACAGATAATGCTTTTAGCAGGTCGTATATTTCCCAGAGAAATCCGATGTTGAGACCATTGACTGTGCTGATAACAGTTAATGGCAACCCAGCGGATTGGACTTTCTCGATGTTCTTTAAGATCGCCTTGTACATGCCGGGACGCCCACGGATGAAGTCGTGGCTACTTTCGGGACCGTCTATACTGACACCTACGCCGGAGATTCCAGCATCTAGCATTCGTTTAATGTTATCGTCATTTAAGAGAATGCCGTTGGAGAGGAGCTTGGTTGTTATTCCTAATTTGGTCAATCGGGCCACAATAGTATCCCAGCCTTCTTTCATCAATGGTTCCCCGCCGGTGAAGTCAACCTCACTAACTAAGAGGTCGCGCATTTCATCACATAGCTCAAGTGATTCTGCTAGACTAAGTTCATTATGGCGCGCTTCGCCTGCTGTAGAACCACAGTGCCGGCAACGGATGTTGCAGGACAGCGTCAGTTCCCAACCGATAACTATAGGTAAACCGTCAAAACTCATGTATTCTCCCTCCGGTGTGTCCATAAAGCCAGGGTATGGAC
>OBJA01001080.1_pt1 | contig 20138 bp, 21 predicted proteins | sample 1519751 | NCBI WGS metagenome assembly OBJA01 (sample SAMEA3881238, study PRJEB22517) | soil metagenome | biome: lake sediment; feature: soda lake sediment; material: sediment, water from around vicinity | place: India | collected 2013-12-23 | depth 3 m
ACGAAGCCACTCTCATCAAACAGTTTGGGATTCCTCGCTTTGCTCGGAATGACAGTGTGTCGGAATGACAGCATGAGGCTTGACCTGCTGTCATGCTGAGCACCAGCGATACCCCTTTGGGGCATGCCCATAGGGCACAGGCAGCGCATCCCATGAATAGTGATGAGAGCAACGAAGCCACTCTCATCAAACAGTTTGGGATTCCTCGCTTTGCTCGGAATGACAGTGTGTTGATATGGATTGTGTTCGTATCACAGAGTTGCGCTTAAGTCCGGTAGTCCGCGTTGATGCGCACATAGTCGATCGAGAAATCGCATGTCCACATGGTCTCGTCCGCATCACCGTCATTCAAATCAATGGTATAGACAACCTCATCCTTTTTCAGTTCCTTCAGCGCCGCCTCTTCATCAAAATTGAGCCCGCCGCCGTTTTTGCATACCTGCACGCCGCCGATAAAAATATCCGTTTTTGCAGGGGTAAACACCGCGCCCGAATAGCCAGCCGCCGTCAGCAGCCGTCCCCAGTTGGCATCGTTGCCAAAAGCCGCTGTTTTGCACAAAGGCGATTTGGCAATAGCTCCCGCAATTCTCTGTGCGTCTTTGTGTGTTCTGGCATGACGCACACGGATCGTCAGCAGCTTGGTCGCGCCCTCGCCGTCTGCCGCGAGCATTTTTGCCAGCTGTACGCATACCGCCGTGAGGGCTTGGGTAAACGCTGCGAATTCTGCGGTGTCCAGCTCGATATTCACGCTGCCTGATAAGCCTGACGCGAGCATCAGCACCTGATCGCATACGCTGGTATCACCATCGATCGATATACGGTTAAAAGAAGAATCCGCCGCGGATTTCAACGCGCTTTTGAGCGCCTTAGCCGATATGGCGGCATCTGTGGTCAGCACAACGATCAGCGTGGCCATATTCGGATGTATCATGCCGGCGCCCTTGGCCATGCCGCCTATGCGAACCTCACTACCGCCGATCATCACGCTCGTTTGCGCCTGCTTGTCTTTGGTATCGGTGGTCATGATAGCGCGTGCCGCGTCCGCACCGCCCGCTATTGTAAGATCAATATTGCTCAAGCCCGCCTTAATGCGTTCAACGGGCAGCGGCATGCCGATCACGCCCGTCGAGCCGGTCAGCACATCGCTTGGCCTGCAGCCAAGACGCTGCGCCACAAGCGCTGCCATTGTCAGCGCATATTTGTCGCCGCGCTCTCCAAGGCACGCGTTTGCATTGCCCGCATTGATAATAACGGCAGATGCCTGCCCATTTCGCAGGTTTTTGCGTGCCAACATCAACGAGTGGCCCTTTACACGGTTGCGCGTAAAAAGACCCGCCGCCTGCGCAACGCATTCGCACGATACCACGGCGAGATCCGGCTTTCCGTTCTTTTTGATGCCACAGGCCACGCCCGCAGCGGTGAATCCTTTCGGATAAGTGACGCTCATCATACCCTCCTCTTAAGAAACTAAACGCCCCTATTATAACACAGCGCAGCGATGGTATCATTGATAATCATATTCATTCGCCCTGCAGTATCTGCTCGAGCCGGTCTGTATCGTGAATCAAAAAGCGGCTCTTTTGATAGCTGATGATGCCCTCGCTTGCAATCTGCGAGAGCTCACGCGAAAGCGCACTTCTGTTGACAGACAAATAGTCGGCCAGTGCCTGCCTGTCGTAAGCAATGACAAAACGGCGGCTGCCATGGCGCGACGCTTCGGCCAAAAGGTATGACGCCAGCTTTTGTCGTGTTGTTTTCTGCGCAATATGCTCAAGCTTTTCTGTCAGTGCCAGCGCCTTTTGCGCGACAATACGCATCAGGTTTTTGATCAGTTGATTGTGATAGCCGCAGCCTTGAGAACAGCGCCCGATGATGCGGTCAAACGGTATCAGCAGCGCGGTTACCTCACTGAGTGCTTCAACGCTGACGGGACTTTCGGAAATACCCGCGCATAGCAGCGCTTCTGCGAAAAGCTGCGACGAGCCAAGTGATGCAAGCAGTGTTCGGTTACCGCTGATATCAGTTTTGTAAACGGCCGCCTGCCCTTCAAGCACGATGCCGATATTGACTAGCGCATCACCGGCCATCAGCAGATAAGAGCCCTTTTCATAGCGCTCTGTCCGGGCATTCAGACATACAAGCAGCTCGTTTAATTCGCCGCAGCACAGCCCTGAGAAAAGAGCGATATTCAATTGACCGATATTTCCCCATTCCATAGGCACCTCCCAAAAAAAGTTCTCATAGGCGAAATGTCAAACGACAAATCGAATGTTGCATATGCAACGTACTGTTTACGCAAATTATATGATAATCAGATTACAAAAACAAGGGAGGGTCAGAAAAATGAAAAGAAACATCATTCATATAGATGAAGAGAAGTGCAACGGCTGCGGCCTTTGTGTCGGGGCTTGCCACGAGGGGGCATTGCAGATGATTGACGGCAAGGCAAAGCTCGTATCCGAATCGTACTGCGACGGGCTTGGTGACTGTTTGCCCGAATGCCCCACAGGCGCGATCACCATTGAGGAGCGCGAAGCGGCCGCATTCGACAAAGAAGCGGTGGAGCGACACATGGCCCAAAAGGCAGCGTTGCCGACGCCATGCGGATGCCCATCAACTAAGGCGCGCGCGTTTGAGAGAAAAACTGATGATGCTGCTGTGCCGGAAACGCAGGCCGTATCCGAACTTGCGCAATGGCCGTGTCAGATACAGCTGGTGCCGGTGAATGCGCCCTATTTCGATGGAGCGAAGCTTCTGATCGCGGCGGACTGTACCGCGTTTGCCAACGCTCAGGTACACAACCGCTTTATGCGCGGCAAGGTAACGCTGATCGGCTGCCCGAAGCTTGACCACGCGGACTACGCGGCTAAGCTGACCGAGATCATCAAACACAACGATATCAAAAGCGTACACGTGCTTCGCATGAGCGTACCTTGCTGCGGCGGGCTTGAGATTGCCGTCCGGCAGGCGCTTGCGGCAAGCGGCAAGCTGATTCCATGGGGCATAACGGTGATTGGCACAGATGGCTCAATCAGGGAGGAATAATCAAAAAGCCCTGTTAAAGACGCGTGTTATGTTAAGGACGAGACTCTTCACTGCGTTCAGAGTGACGGAACAGGCTGTCATTTCGTAATTGCTGATGTCATGTTAAGCGACAGCGAAGCATCTCTCAATCCATTCGCACGGCTATTTTTGCAGTCGGCAAGGAAAACACCACCACCGAGCTTTAACAGAGCTGAACAAAAAAGCATGCAAGTCTCTTTTGAAAAATAACCCGTTTTGGTTTATAATACGCTGTAGACAACCAATAAAAGGAGACTGCATGCTGACATTCAGACCGATTGAATTAGGGGATAAAGAGATTTTCGAAAAATACACGCTCTGCCACGGATACCATAACCTCGAAGCATCGTTCGCCAATATTTTTATTTGGCGGCGGGTGTGGGATATACAAATGGCAACAGAAGAAAACGCGATGTATCTGTATTTGAGCAACGGAAAAGAATCGTTCATGCTGCCGCCATTTTTGAACGACTGTGACACAAGCATCGGCTGGGCGCTTGAACGATGCGAGGAATTTCTGCAAAGCCGCGGCTTTTGGCCAATACTACGCGGTGTAACGGTGCCTTTCAAACAGAAAATAGAGCGCGACTGCCCAGACCGCTACAGCTTCACTGAGGATCGCAACAACTTTGAGTATGTATACAGCGCGCAGGAGCTCTGCACATTGCAGGGCAAGAAATTCCACAGCAAGCGCAACCACATCAACAAGCTGCTTTCCGCTCACAGTGCTTATTACAGGCGCTACACAAACGACGACTACGATGAATGTATGCGTCTGTATATGCAGTGGGCAGAGAATAAAGGCGGCTTGACGCAAAGCTACAAGAACGAGCTTGCGGCGCTCAAGGATGCGCTCAAGTATATGGATATACTGGGGCTGGTGGGTGGTTTGTTAATTGTAGACGGCAATCTTGAAGCGTTCACAATCGGAGAGAAGTTCGGTGATGACATGGCGATCATACATATCGAAAAAGCCAATCCATCGCTGCAGGGCGCTTACGCGATGATCAACAGGGAGTTTGTGTGTCACGAGTGGCATGATTTAAAGTATATCAACCGCGAGGAGGACATGGGGATTGAAGGGCTGCGCAAGGCAAAGCTCTCGTACAATCCTGTTTTTTTGAGTGAAAAATATGTCGGTACAAGGAGTGGTTGACCATGGAATCAAGATTGCTTGGCAAGGATGATCGGCCAAAGGCCGAGGCACTTTGGAAGGAGGCCTTTGGTGATTCGGATGCGTTTATCACATGGTACTTTGACAACAAGGTGGAAAGCTCACTTGGTCTGTTTGAGGGCGATGCGCTTGTCAGCGTACTCCACCTGATACCGTATACCATCAGTGTGCAGAGCGTGCCGCTGCCCACGGCGTTTATCGCGGGTGCAGCCACAGCCGAGCAGAAAAGAGGGCAAGGGCTGATGCGCCGTCTGCTGCACGAGACACTGGAACTGCTCAAATCACGTGGCATACTGATGACACATCTTTACCCCGAGAGCCATGCCTTTTATGAAAAATTCGGCTGGGCAGCCTATACGCATGTGAACCGTCAGACGGTAACGGCGGCACCGTACCGCCGCAGCGCCGATATTGTGCAGACAAGGGACAGCTACAGCCTTGGTACGCTGTATGCGCGCATGATGCGCGGCTTTGATGGCTATGTAATAAGGAGCGAGCGTGAATGGCGCTGGCGGCTTGATGAGCTGGCGATAGACGGCGGCCATTCGGCGGTGCTGCTCGAAAACGGCTCGGCGCGCGCGTACATGCTCTATTACGGCGAAGGTGACAAAGCGCGCGTGATTGAAACGGTGTACACAGCCGAGGAGGACATCGGTGCGCTGTTGGGCTTTGTATGCGCTCAGGGCTACAAAAGCGCAGTCTACACCATACCCGATAAAAACGGCGAGAAGTTTGGCATGGCCCGTATCGTGGATGTGAAAGCGCTTCTGGCTGCGCTGGGCGCTAAAGAACTGCTTGAGCATACCGACATAAAAGACGATTTTGCGGCGTGGAACAACACGGATTCAGGACGCGGAAAATCTGTCGATATCGCATCTCTCGCGGCGCTGATTCATCAGGGCACAGACTTGAAAACTGCCGAAGTATTAGGGCATTATTTTGTTATGAGGAACACTTGCATTTTTGAAACTTATTGATTACAATGAGTTGTTATGTGGGGATTGTTAGCGGGATTTGCAATTGGCCTTCTGCAAGTGTTGGCGCTGGTCAAATTGGGAAAAATGATCATGGGTGAGCCGTTAACGGCAAAAATGATTGGCTGTCTGTTGCTTTTTATCAAGATGGCAGTGATCGTTCTGATACTATACCTTATATCCACAGTTTCATTAACACATCTGATATTCGCTGCCTGCGGTATGCTGGCTGGCATCATTGCGGCGCTTCTTTTGATACTGCTTTACAATAAAAAGAGAAAAAAGGTGGCCGGCAATGGTTGATCTGTACACGCAAGCGCCGCAGCGTGCGATGCAGCTTGAAGAAGTAACGGTGACGCCGCACGAGGTCAATATTTTCGGCCTGCAAATCAGCGAGACGATGCTGACGACATGGGTGGTGATGGCGATACTGATCGTGCTCGCCGTTATCGTTCGCGTATTCTTCATACCAAGGTTTAAAACCACGCCCAAGGGGCTGCAAAACGTACTCGAAATGTTTGTCGATTTCTGCGAAAAGTTCACCGGCTCGCAGCTTGGCAAGCGCGGAGCCGCCTTTGCCGCGTATATATTCACCATCGCGGTGATGATTGCAAGCACCAGCATGGTTGAGCTTTTTGGCTTGCGCCCGCCTGCTTCCGATCTTAATTTCACCATCGCGCTGGCGCTGATGTCGTTCGTGCTGATCAACGCTTTTGGTTTTTATTACACCGGCTTTTTTGGCAGGCTGCGCTGGTTCGTCCGCCCCAAGGCCTTTATGCTGCCCATCAATCTTGTGACGCACTCGGTGATACCGGTTTCGCTCTCGTTTCGTCTTTTCGGCAATATGTTTGCGGGCATGGTTGTGATGAATCTGGTGTACAGCGTAACGTATCTCTCGATTGGTCTGCCGGGCGTGCTCGCGATTTACTTCAATCTGTTCCATGTGGGCATACAAACATACATTTTCCTCGTGCTGACGCTTTCTTTCATGGAAGAAACGGTGATGTACGGGGCAAAAAGATAGATTTTAAATCATACGGAGGTATAAGGGTTATGACAGCTTTGATTGCAATCGGCGTTGGTCTCGCGGTTTTCACGGGCGTGGGCGCAGGCATCGGCATGGGTATTGCCACAAGCAAGGCGGCCGAAGCCGTGGCGCGGCAGCCGGAAGCCAGCGGCAAAATCAATGCGATGCTGCTGATTGGTCTGGCGTTTGCCGAAACGACGGCTATTTACGGCTTCGTTATCGCGATACTGATGATAGGCAAGATATAGGCAGTATCGATAGCAAAAAGTGAGGGGATAACAATGCCGGATATAGACTTTTTAAGAATCGGTCTGCATATATTGAACGTGCTCGTCATGTTCGTGGTGCTGCGGCTGCTGATTTACAAACCGGTGCTCAAGTTCATGAAAAAGAGAGAGCATGCGTTTTCGGACAAGATTGACGAGCTTGACGCGCGCGAAAAGCAGCTTATACAGCAAAAAGAGCAGTATGAGCAAATGATGGCCGATGCGCAAAGCGAAGCAGCGGTGCTGATTGCCAAGAGCAATGAGATGGCCAAAGAGCATGCACGCGAGATTCTTGACAACGCGAAAGACCACGCCAAGGATATGGTTGTGCGTGCCAAAAAAGAGATCGATGCGGAAAAAGCGCAGGCGCGGCTGGATATGCGCGCCGATATCGCCGAAGTTGGTATACAGATCGCCAAAAAGGTGCTTGAACGCGAGGTTTCCGCCGAGGACAACCGCAAAATCATAGACGCGTTTTTCGAAAGGGTGGGGTAATTTTGGCTATCGAAGGAAGGCTTAAATCCGCCGCTGCACTTGATGCGTCAACCGTTTTGGCAATCAAAAAAGAATTTGAGAGCATCGCCCATGATGAGATACACTTTCAGATTGAAATTGATCCTTCGCTGTTGGGCGGCTTTATTGTTGTGCTGGGAAACAAAGTATACGATCGAAGCGTGCGTGCCCATCTTGACAAAATTAAGGACTACATCAACGATAATGAAACCGCCTACCAGACCGAAGCACAAAAAGAGGACATGTTTGATGCGACGGCGTATGGACGCGAAACCGTCAAACGTTTAGCCGAATTCACGGGGAAAATGGAGCTTGCGCAGATCGGCACAGTCACCTATTCGGGCGACGGCATTGCGCACGTGGCCGGGCTGGAGGGCTGTCAATACGGCGAGCTTCTCGCGTTTGAAAACGACGCTTTTGGCATTGTGATGAATCTTGCCAAGGAGAGCATTGGCGCGGTGCTGCTCAACAAAGCATTGGATGTCAGCGCGGGCTCGACAGTGCGCAGCACAGGCAGCGTTGTACAGGTACCAGTGGGCGACGGTCTTCTTGGCCGCGTGGTCAATCCGCTCGGCATGCCGCTTGACGGCAAAGGCGTCATCGGCGCTAAAAGCCACCGCGCGATAGAAGCGCAAGCGCCGCACATATTCGACAGAGAAGACGTCAAAGAACCGCTTGAAACCGGCATCATGTTCATCGACAGCATGATACCGATCGGCAAAGGCCAAAGAGAGCTGATCATCGGTGATCGTCAGACGGGCAAAACAGCCATTGCGCTCGATACCATACTGAACCAGCAGGACAAAAATGTGCTGTGTGTGTACGTGGCCATCGGGCAGAAGGCATCCACGATATCCAATGTCATCAGAACGCTCGATATGGAGGGCGCAATGCTGTATACCGTGGTGGTTGCGGCTTCAAGCAGCGATGCACCGTCGATGCAGTATATCGCACCCTATGCCGGATGCGCAATCGCCGAAGCATTCATGTACGCCGGCAGGGATGTGCTGATCGTCTATGATGATTTATCAAAGCACGCGGTGGCTTACCGCACGATGTCGCTGCTGCTGCGTCGTCCGCCGGGGCGCGAGGCGTACCCGGGCGATGTGTTCTATCTGCATTCACGGCTGCTCGAACGCGCGGCGCGGCTCTCGAAGGAGCATGGCGGCGGTTCGCTCACCGCACTGCCCATCATCGAAACCATGTCGGGCGACATTTCGGCCTACATACCCACCAATGTGATATCCATCACAGACGGTCAGATATTTTTGGAATCAGAGCTGTTCAATGCCGGTATCCGTCCGGCTGTCAATGTGGGACTCTCGGTTTCCCGCGTGGGCGGCAGCGCACAAACCAAGGCGATGCGAAAAGTGGCCGGCAGGCTGCGGCTGGATCTTGCGCAGTACCGCGAGCTGGCAGTGTTCGCGCGCTTCGCGGCCGATCTTGATAAAACAACGCGGGAAACGCTTGAACAGGGTGCGCGTCTCACAGAATCGCTCAAGCAGGCACAGTATGCGCCGCTGCCGATGGCGAGCCAGGTGATACTGCTCTATGCGGCTGTCAACAAACACCTGCTGCCGCTGCCCAAGGAGCATGTGCGTCCGTTTGGCAAGCGCTTTCTCGAATATGTGGACACAAGCCATCCCGAGGTACGCGCCGGTATCAACGAGACGGGCGATTTATCGGACGAGTCGATCGGCATTCTCGATCAAGCGGCGCGCAGCTTTTTAAAAACGTACTGCCAGCAGCACGATATCAAGATAGAAGACGAGGAAGACGAATAGCATGGCGAGCATGGCCGATATACGTCACAGCATCAAATCAATATCCGAGACCGAGCAAATCACGCGGGCGATGCATCTGATATCCAAGTCCAAGATGAGCAAAGCCATTGCGCGGTATCAGGCCAACCATACCCATTTTGTGCGCGTGCAGTCCGCACTAAAGGATATACTTATGCACACGCGCGATCTTAAGCACCCGTATGTGGGCGAAAGCGATGGCGGCAAGGCTGCCTATGTGGTGATCGCGGCGGACAAAGGGCTATGCGGCGGCTACAACCACAATGTGCTGGAGAAAGCGTATGCACACATGCAGAAAAGTGCGGAGCGCTATATACTGACAGTGGGTCAGGTGGCGCGGGCTTTTTTCGATAGACGCGGCTTTATGGTTGACGTCGAGTTCCTGCACGTGTCACAAAACCCGTCGCTGTACAACGCGCGGGGCATTGCGCGCGATATACTCGAGCTTTACGACAGCGGTCTGATGGACGAGGTGTATGTTGTCTACACAAAATACATATCGGTTGTCAAGCAGGAGCCGCATGTCATCAAGCTGCTGCCGGTATCGGCATCGAATCTTGTGGATGTGCAAACCGAAGCGCAGTACACGGGAGAGCTTTTTTATCATCCGTCGCGAAAAGCGGTTTTTGACGATCTTGTGCCGCAATATATCGTCGGGCTGCTGTACGGCTGTCTCGTGCAGTCGTACGCGAGCGAGCAGTGCGCGCGCATGACGGCGATGGAGAGCGCTACGAATAATGCCGAAGAGATGATCGGCAATTTGTCGCTCAAGTACAACAGTGCGCGGCAGTCCGCGATAACGAATGAGATTTCCGAGATCATCGGCGCGCTCGATGCCTTGGTATAGGAGCTGAATATGGATTACAAAGAAGCGGGCAAGGGCGAATTGGTTCGCATCACAGGTCCGGTACTGGATGTCAAATTCTACGACGGACAGCTGCCCGCGATATACAACGCACTGGTCATACGGCTTGCCGAGCGTGAAGTCTGGATGGAAACAGCGATGCATATCAGCCACGATACCGTGCGCTGCATCGCACTGCATGCCACCGAAGGCTTGTGCTGCGGCTTGGCCGTAATCGATACGGGTGATAGAATCAATGTACCCGTGGGCAAGCAAACGCTGGGCCGTGTGATGAATGTGATCGGCGAGCCGATAGACGGCAAGGGTGCAATCGTCGGCGATAAGCACCTGCCGATACACAGAGATCCTCCAAGGTTCATCGATCAGAATCCGGCGACAGAGATATTCGAGACCGGCATCAAGGTGATTGATCTGCTGGCACCTTACGCCAAGGGTGGAAAAATCGGCCTCTTCGGCGGCGCGGGCGTCGGCAAAACGGTGCTGATTATGGAGCTGATACGCAATATCGCGACGGAGCATGGCGGCTATTCGGTATTCACCGGTGTGGGAGAGCGCAGCCGCGAAGGGCATGAGCTGATCGAGGATATGAGCGAATCGGGCGTAATCGAAAAAACATGCCTCGCTTTTGGGCAGATGAATGAACCGCCGGGCTCACGCATGCGCGTTGCGCTGACGGGTCTGACGCTGGCTGAATACCTGCGTGACGAGATGCATCAAGACGTGCTGCTTTTCATCGATAATATTTACCGTTTCATACAGGCGGGCTCCGAGGTATCGGCGCTGCTTGGGCGCATACCGTCCGCCGTTGGCTACCAGCCCACGCTTGCGAGCGAGCTGGGTGCGCTGCAGGAGCGCATCACATCCACAAAAAGAGGCTCGATCACATCGGTGCAGGCGATCTATGTGCCCGCGGACGATCTGACCGACCCTGCGCCCGCGACAACATTCTCGCATCTGGACGCCACAACGGTGCTCTCGCGCCAGATATCCGAGCTTGGCATCTATCCGGCCATCAATCCGCTTGAATCCAGCTCGCGCATACTCGACCCGCGCATCATCGGCGAGACGCATTACAGCGTGGCGCGGCGCGTGCAGGAGGTGCTGCAGCGTTACAGAGAATTGCAGGACATCATTGCGATACTGGGCATGGAGGAGCTTTCCGACGAAGATAAGACGACGGTTTACCGCGCAAGAAAAATACAGCGTTTCTTCTCTCAGCCGATGGCGGTGGCCGAGGTGTTCTCAGGCATCCCCGGCAAATATGTGACGCTGGAGCGCACGATCGAAAGCTTCCGTGCCGTTGTGGACGGTGAGGCGGACGATATTCCCGAAAGCGCGTTCTTCATGGCGGGCGACATCGATGATGTGCGTGTCAAGGCCAGAAAAATAGCGCGAAAGTAAGAGGTTTTGCGATGCCTGCCAAGTTTATGCTGGAGATCATCACGCCAGAGAGAGCCTTCTTCCACGGTGAAGTTGAAAGTGTGATACTCCCAACGGCTGACGGCTATATGAGCGTACAAAAAATGCACGAGCCGATGGTGGCTGCCATTACCGTGGGTGATATGCGCATATTGGTTGACGGGCAATGGAAGCAGTGCACCACATCCGAAGGCTTTGTGGAGGTGCGGCCGGACGAGACCATCATATTCTCTCAGGCGGTGGAGTGGCCCGAGGAGATTGATTTGCGGCGTGCGCAAGAGGCCAAGGAGCGCGCCGAAGAACGGCTGCGCCAGTCACGCAGCTATCAGGAATACATGCAAAGCCAGATATCGCTTGCACGCGCCATGGTGCGGCTGCGCGTGGGACGAAAGAGCCAGAACCTCGACTGATCATATTGACTTGCTTTATGCCGCACAGCATTATTGGTCTGCGCAATAAAGAGAGGAAGTCTATGCAAACAGCTCATCACATTTTTATCAACCCTGTTATTCAAGATTATGAAGTGCCAGAGCTTCGGGAAGCAGTTGGATGGGAACGAAGGGATCGTGACTATCCGGCATTGCTTGCTCATTGCTTGTTTTGGGCAGGCATGCGAGACGAAAGCGGAAAGCTGATTGCGTTTGGCTGTATTGTCGGCCCCGGCATCGAGCACGGATATATGGAGGACATCATCGTCCATCCCCAGCACCAGCAAAAAGGTATTGGAAAAGCGCTGGTACAAAAGCTGCTGCAAGAATCGCACTCCAGGGGCATTTGTATCGTCACGGTAACGTTCGAGGAGAAAAATGCTGCTTTCTATCAGAACTGCGGGTTTTCGCCATGCAGCGGCGGTATTTGGCAAAGGTCATAAGCAAGCGCAACTGTTAAAAACGGCAGTCAATACTGTCACAGGGTATAAATTTTCTGACTTTGGTCGATAATCGCTCTATCGATATGCGGCAGCGCAAGCGCCGCGCAAAGGAGGAAAATATGGCAGGGGAGAGAGCCACCAAAATGCTGATACTGGGCAGTGCGCGTACGCTTTTTTCGGAAAAAGGGTACGACAACACGCCTGTGGAAGAGATTTGCGCGCTCGCAGGCATTGCAAAGGGCACATTCTTTTATCATTTTGAGAGCAAGCAATCCATCGTGCGCTACATACTCGCGATGCATATTGGCGAATATGCACAAAAAATAAGTGAACAAATGGATACGTTCAAGGATGCGATATCAAAAGCGGAGTATTTTCTTGCCGCAATGGTGGAGCACGGATGCGGCGCGGGCGAATGCGACACTTATTTCAAAGAGTTTGAGGATGAGTGGTACATCACGGTGCTTATGGAGGAGCGCCGCAAAGCGCTGCTGCCGCTGCTGATAGAGGTGGTGGAAGAAGGCATCGATCAGGGCTATTTTCGTGTCCGGTACCCGCAGGCTTGTGCAGAGATCGCTTTTTTCGGCATCGATGCTTATCTGCACGGCACTCAGGCCGACAGCGAGCAAGCACGCTGCGGTATTCGCGAAATTGCAGCCAAAACGCTGGGTATCAAGGAAACGGAGCTGGCAATTTAAGAAAAGATTGTGAGCAAGCATTGGGTTGAAATGGAATCGGCATGCGTGAATATTACGAAAGTATTACGGAATAATTGACATGAAGCTGGTTTTACGCTATGATATGGAGCATGATCGGCAAATAGCAAAGGAGAAGCCCCATGTTCAAGCTTTCAGGCATCAAAGCTCTGAAGATTTTAAAAAAGAATAAACAAAAGGCAGCTCCGGCTCGAAATGGCGGAACAGTATTGATGACGAGTCGTGTCAAGGCCGTTTCAAAGCAGCCAAAGATCATGGTATCGACTGATGTGCCGACCGATAGTGCAACAAAACGCCATGCGTCAATAATGCCAGAGCCGTCAGCGCGTAAGCGCCGATACGATAGGCGTTCGCATCCGCTTAAGCGTGTTTTTGCTTCTTTACGGAGCATCACCGGTTTTTTGCCGGGTAAGAAAGACAAGACAAGCGCGGCGCTTGCATTCGCGATGAACAGGAGCAAAAGCAAGCGTGAGAAACGCAGGCAGTATCTGATTTATGGCGGGGCCGGCGTTCTGTTGGTGGTTGTATTGCTGGCCATACTGATACCGGGCGGGCAGGCAGCGCCTGCAAACGCCGATACGACGCAGCGTCAAACGGCACTTGTGGCAAACGCGGATATGATGCAAGGGGATGTGAGGCCGGCCGGCGCTAAAATGCCTGTATTGCTGACATTCACCGCTGCGTTTGCCGATGACGATGATCCATTTGACACTTTTTCTGATAGCGATATGGATATAGACTCGGGCGACCAGACAGATGATGATCCGGATGGTGACGACGATACCGTGCCTGACCCGGAACCAACCCCAAAGCCGACACCCAAGCCTATTGATATCGACAAGCTGATTGACTATTTTGTTGTCGAAGAGGGCCCATACTACGACAGCAAGAAATACTCGACCAACCATTATAAATACACCGAGGAAGAATATTTGGCGCTCGCCCGCATTATCCACGGCGAATCGCGCGGAGAAAGCTTTAAAGGTCAGGTGGCGGTGGGCAATGTGGTGATGAACCGCGTGCTGTGCAGAGGCGCATGGCCCAACGATATTATCGGTGTCATCAGTGCACCCAAGCAATTCTCACCGTATAACAAGTACAAAGATCTGCCTGCGTCACAGATTTCCTCCAGCGCTAAGCGTGCTGCGCGCGCCATACTTGACAAACAGCTTTGGGTGATACCGCAGGACGTTTATTTCTTCAAATCGAGCTCGGCGCAGGAAGGCGTGGACTGGGGCAGCCATCCCTATTACGGTAAGATTGGTGCGCACGCTTTTTATAGGCATGCTTACAGCGGCAGGCAGCGCGGCGGCGATGTGCCTCCGGCCCTGTTTGAACGTGTATACAAATACGCGCAATATGGCTGCAAATCCTCAAACCGCGTCTACAGAATACAATACATGCTCAATAAGCTAGGGTACGATGTGAAGGCGGATAAATATTTTGGCCAGACAACCAAAGATGCGCTCATCGAATTTCAGAAAAAGCATAAGCTCAAGGCCGACGGCGTCGCCGGACCTGCGACCCTCAAGAAGCTGATTTCGGAATTTGGCGCTCAGCGTTATGTGGACAAGTTTGTCAAATAGCGCATGCATAATGGCCGTGGCTCAAAGGCCGAGTTTGTCTATCAATTGTCATGCTGAGCGAAGCGAAGCATCCCAAACTATCCGCTCATAGAAAGGGATTCTTCACCTTGTATTGCTGCTTCAGAATAACCAAAAAGTCTTCTTTGACTGTCTGGGTCGTGGCTTAAATGCCGCGGCTTTTTGTTTTGCATTGCTTTTGTCGTATATGAAAAGCACGACTGATTGTATCGCTGCCCGGTTTGCAACATCATTATGGAATAATAAGGATTGCAAATTTATTACGAAATTATTACGGAGAAATTGACTTCGTCACTGTTTTAAGCTATGATATGCACACAAGCAATTAAAAAGGAGAAGTCCTATGTTAAAGCTTTCAGGAATCAAAATCCTGAATAAGCTCAAAAAGGATCATCAAAAAAAAGCAGGATCACGACTGGATTCCAATGTGTCTGATAAATTGAACGATAAGCGTGCAGGGCATCATAATGCGCAAGCATCAACGCGCACAGCGCGATACGGTATGCGCCGCCATCCGATTAAAGATTTATTTGTGAGTATCAGCAGTGCAGCCAAATCCATTTTCGGCAAAAAGGATAAGCACAGCGCAGCGCTGGATTTTGCAATGAACCACAAACGCAAGAGCAGGCGTGAAAAGCGAAGGCATACTTTTCTTGTCTATGGCGGGGTCGGTGTGCTGCTGGTCGTTGTGATGCTGATCATTCTCACGCCGGGCGGACAGGCCTCGCCCGCAAACGTGAATGAGTCTGTGACATCTGGCGATACACAAATTGACGAGGAAAGAGCAGCCGGAGCTAAAATGCCCGTTATTCTGACTTTTTCGTCTGCATTTGAGGACAAGACGTTCGAGCATTACGAGTCCATAGTGCCTGAGCCGGAAGATACATCGCAGAATTCGAAAGGAATCGACACACCTGAGATTGAGGCAGAGCCTGAGATAGAGGCAGAGCCCGAAAAAGAGCCAAAGCCGACACCCAAGCCCGAGCCGACACCCGAGCCAACGCCCAAGCCCATTGATATCGATAAACTGATTGATTACTTTGTTGTGGAGAAGGGCCCGTACTATAACGACATGGGCTATTCAAAAAACGATTATGATTATTCCAAAGAAGAGTATTTGGCTCTGGCGCGTATCATCCACGGTGAAGCGCGCGGAGAAAGCTATACAGGCCAAGTGGCAGTGGGCAATGTGGTGATGAACCGCGTGCTGTGCCGCGGCGCTTTTGCCAACGACATCATTGGCGTTGTGAGCACACAGTTTAGCCCATGGTCATGGGTGAAGGATTTGCCCGAATCACAGATTAACTCAAGCTGCAAGCGTGCGGCGCGCGCTGTTTTGGATAGACAGCTTTGGGTGGTTCCGCAGGATGTGTATTTCTTCAAAGCAGGTTCATACACAGAGGGCGAGGCATGGAACGGACGTCCGTTCTATAAAAAAATCGGCAGGCATTTCTTTTACAGATTCAACTACAGCGGCCGCAAACGTGGCGGCGATGTACCGCCCGCTCTTTATGATCGCACATACAAATATGCGCAATATGGCTGTAAGTCTGAAAACAGGGTCTACAGAATACAGTACATGCTCAACAAGCTTGGATACAGCGTCAAGGCGGATAAGTATTTTGGCTTGACGACCAAAGAAGCGCTTATCGAGTTTCAGAAAAAGCATAAGCTCAAAGCAGATGGCATTGCCGGTCCGGCAACGTTGAAAAAGCTGATACAAGAGTTTGGCGCACAGAACTACATCGATAAGTTTTTATGAGTGAATATGAAAGAGCCTAATGCGCTAGGCTCTTTTTGAGTCGATGTATGGCTGCTTGCTCCATGCCTATAGATTGATACAGTCTGCACCCTGATCGATTGCCGTCTCATTGACGGGTATCAGATGGGCCTTGCTTTTGCCAAGCATGTATTCAATGGCCGCAATTACGCTTTTCTTTGTGACAACGCCCGATGCGGCGATATAGGCACCCAGCATGGCGATGTTGGCGACTCTGGCGTTACCCGCCTGTTGTGCGATATCGTTGGCGGGCACGTCATAGACCAAAATGTCGCTGCGTGTGGCCTTCTTGTCAATCAGTGAGGTATTGATAAACAGCATGCCACCCGGTTTCAAAGCCGCTTCGTATTTATCAAGAGACGGCCTGTTCATCACGAGCACGGCATCCGCTTCGGTTACAATCGGAGAACCCACCTCATCCTCTGAGATGATGACGTTGCAGTTGGCTGTGCCGCCGCGCATTTCAGGGCCGTATGAGGGCATCCACGAAACGTTTTTGCCTTCTGTCATACCGGCATAGGCGAGAAGCTGTCCCATCGTCAGCACGCCCTGTCCGCCAAAACCCGCGATGATGATTTCATTCGTCATTGTCTGTTGCCTCCTTGAAAACGCCAAGCGGGTAGTAGGGGATCATGTTGTCCTTCAGCCACTCAATAGATTCAACGGGGGAGAGTCCCCAGTTCGTTGGGCAGGTTGAGAGCAGCTCGACAAGCGAGAAGCCCTTGCCCGAAAGCTGCGTTTCAAATGCCTTGCGTATCGCCTTTTTGGCTTTGTTGATATTGGGGACATCATGCAGCGAGACCCGTGCCACATAGGCCGCGCCGTCCAGCGTTGAGAGCATCTCGGACATGCGTATCGGGAAGCCGCAGTGCGCCGAATCGCGCCCCATCGGTGATGTGGTGGACTTCTGGCCGACCAGTGTTGTGGGCGCCATCTGGCCGCCTGTCATGCCGTAAATGGCGTTATTGATGAATATGGCGGTGATCTTCTCGCCCCGCGCCGCAGCGTGAACGATTTCTGCCGCACCGATAGAGGCCAAGTCGCCGTCCCCCTGATAGGTGAAAACAAGATTATCAGGATGAACGCGCTTGGCACCAGTCGCAACGGCCGGGGCACGCCCGTGAGCCGCCTCATACATGTCAATATCGAAATATTTATAAGCGAATACCGCGCAGCCAACGGGTGCGATGCCCACGGCGCGCTGCTGCAGCCCCATCTCTTCAATGCATTCGGCTATCAGTCGATGTGCGATGCCATGTGTGCACCCCGGGCAGTAGTGGAAAGGCACATCGGTGATAACAGGCGTTTTCTTGAATACTACAGCCATATTAGAGCACCTCCTTGATAGCGGCAAGCTTCTCGATGATCATTGTGGGCGTGGGCACGATGCCGCCGGTTGATCCCACAAAATGCACAGGCCGCTGTCCATTAACGGCTAGCCGCACGTCTTCAACCATTTGGCCCATGCTCATTTCCACCGCCAGATACGCTTTACTCACCTTTGCCACATCGGCGACCACCTGTGACGGGAACGGCCAAACAGTGATGGGCCGAATCAGTCCCGCTTTGATGCCAAGCTCGCTGCGTGCTTTGTTGATGGCGTTGCGCACGACGCGTGCGGTGGTGCCATAGGCCACGATGCAGATGTCGGCATCGTCCATCATGTATGTTTCATACAGCGTTTCATTTTTCTCGATTTCGCGGTAAACATCCGCTAAGCGGTTGCAGACGGCGTTCATGCGTTCCGCCTCAATATACAGCGAATTGATCACAGCGCGCGGGCGAGAGCCGTCATAGCCTGTGGCGGCCCATGTTTTTTCCGGCAGGCTGCGTTTTTTGGGCTGCTTGAATTCAACCGGCTCCATCATCTGACCGATCATGCCGTCGCCCAGTATCATCACAGGTACACGGTAGCTGTCGGAAACCTCAAAAGCCTCCATCACGCAGTCTGCCGCTTCCTGCACGGAGCTTGGTGCGTACACAACGATATGGTAGTCACCGTGGCCGCCGCCCTTCACAGCCTGAAAATAATCCGACTGCGCGGGCAGTATGCCGCCAAGGCCCGGCCCGCTGCGTACGATATTGACGATCACACAGGGCAGCTCAGCGCACGCGATATAGCTGATGCCTTCCTGCTTGAGGCTAATGCCTGGCGATGAGGATGATGTCATCACGCGCGCGCCCGCACCGGCTGCGCCGTACACCATGTTGATCGCAGCCACTTCGGATTCGGCTTGAAGGAAGCAGCCGCCCACCTCGGGCATCCGCCGCGACATATATTCGGGTATCTGGTTTTGAGGCGTGATCGGATAACCGAAAAAGAAACGGCATCCCGCTTGTATAGCCGCTTCCGCAATCGCCTCATTGCCTTTCATCAGTATCTTCGTCATATTGTCCACCTTTATCTTTTTTACCGCTCTACCGTCAGCACAAAATCAGGGCACATCTTTGCGCAGTTTGCGCAGCCGGTGCACAAATCCATATTGGTTATCTTTGCCGGACTATACCCTTTTGTGTTGATATGCGTTTCGGACAGCACGATAATGCCCTTTGGACACACTGTCACACACAGCACGCATCCTTTGCAGGCGTCTTCGTTTACCGTTACCTTTGCCACAATGCATTCCTTTCAGATATCAAAAAATCTATACAAGGATACCACACAAAAGAGAGACAAGTCAACGACACATGCTTGACGCTTTTGTAGCGAAAAAGCGACAATAATGTGATACAATTATACAAATTCTTTATGACATAATGTGAAAATTCAAAGAATCAAAAATGAAAACAAGGTTATTGATTGTTCTTTTTATCTTAGCCTTTGTGCGCAATCATTTGATTTGGGTGCGGAGCATCATTACAGATTATAATTGCGTCAGTAAATGGCCGCTGCTTCTTTTATTTCGTGCAAACACTGATTCGGGCACAAATAGTTGCCTCCAGCGCGCACGGGTGGTAGAATGATACAGTGCGATTTTTCACCAGTTGTGATCGAGCGAAAATGATGTAAGGGGAGTATAATGAGCCTTTTAAAAAGCATAATCGGCGGCAGCAACGAGTCGCGGATCAAAAAGCTGCGCAAGATGGCTGATGCGATAGAAGCCTTGGAAAACGAGTTCATGGCGCTATCGGACGATGAGCTTGCGCGCAAAACGCAGCAATTCAAGAAGCGCCATGCGGACGGCGAGAGCCTCGACGATCTGCTGCCCGAGGTGTTTGCGCAGGTGCGCGAGGCCTCAAGGCGCGTGCTGAATATGCGCCACTTCTATGTACAGCTCATCGGCGGCATCGTGCTGCATCAGGGGCGTATCGCCGAAATGAAAACGGGCGAGGGCAAAACACTGGCGGCCACGCTGGCGGTGTGCCTCAATGCGCTCACAGGCAGGGGCGTGCATGTCGTCACCGTCAACGATTATCTGGCCAAGAGAGACTCCGAGTGGATGGGCAAGCTGTACGCGTATCTGGGATACACCGTCGGGCTCGTGGTGCACGGCCTCTCACCAGAGGAGAGACGCCGCAGCTACGCGAGCGATATCGTTTACGGTACGAATAACGAATTTGGCTTCGATTATCTGCGCGACAACATGGTCATCACCAAAGAAAACATGGTACAGCGCGATCTTTATTTTGCTGTCGTGGACGAGGTGGACAGCATATTGATCGACGAGGCGCGCACGCCGCTGATTATATCCGGCGCGGGCGATAAAAGCACCGATCTGTACCAGACTGTGGACCGCTTTGTCAAAAAGCTGACGGTAGAGGATGACTACACAATAGATGAGAAGCTCAAAGCCACGACGCTGACCGAGCAGGGCATCGCCAAGGCCGAGAAGGCTTTTGGTGTGGAGAATTTATCGGATATTGAAAACACCGAGCTCAATCATCATATCAATCAGGCACTCAAGGCCAACAGCCTGATGAAGCGCGATAGCGATTATGTCGTCAAAGACGGGCAGGTCATTATCGTTGACGAGTTTACCGGACGGCTGATGATGGGCCGCCGCTATTCGGAAGGGCTGCATCAGGCGATAGAAGCCAAGGAAAATGTCAAGGTTGAGCGCGAG
>OBJA01001081.1_pt1 | contig 20126 bp, 24 predicted proteins | sample 1519751 | NCBI WGS metagenome assembly OBJA01 (sample SAMEA3881238, study PRJEB22517) | soil metagenome | biome: lake sediment; feature: soda lake sediment; material: sediment, water from around vicinity | place: India | collected 2013-12-23 | depth 3 m
GCTTCACGCCGGGGCAGCGATGGACACTGCCCGCATCCCGGCTTTACCCTCCCGGAAAAGAAACCTTCCGGGAGGAACAAGAGCATGGATTTTGAAGTCGTCGCCTCAGGCTTGGGTTTTCCCGAAGGCCCAGTCGTCATGGAAGATGGCTCGGTCATCATCGTCGAGATCCAGAAGGGCTGCATCTCCCGCCTCTGGAACGGCAAGCGCGAGGTGATCGCCACGCCGGGCGGCGGCCCCAACGGCCTCGCTATCGGCCCGGACGGCGCCCTCTATTGCTGCAACAATGGCGGCTTTGAATATCATGAGGTCGGCGGCCTCACGATCCCCGGCAATTGCCCGCCCGATTATTCCGGCGGCCGTATTGAGCGGATCGACCTCTCCACCGGCAAGGTGGACCGCCTCTATGAAGCCGTGGACGGAAACTCCCTGCGCGGCCCCAACGACATCGTGTTCGACACCGAAGGCGGCTTCTACTTCACTGACCTCGGCAAAGGCTTCTCGCGCAACCGCGATCATGGCGGCGTCTATTACGCAAAGCCCGATGGCTCCCTCATCAAGGAAGTGGACTATCACCACATCTCCCCCAATGGCTGCGGCCTGTCGCCGGACGGCAAGACACTCTACTTTGCTGACACGATGACCGCCCGCCTCTGGGGCTTCGCGCTCACCGGCCCCGGCGAATACACGCCCCATAAGCCGCCCTTCCTGCGCGGCCGCGTGATTACAGGGCAGACGGAGCTTTGCTATTTCGACAGCCTTGCGGTCGCCGCCTCCGGAAACGTCTGTGTGGCAACAATCCTCAAGAATGGCGGCTATGGCGGCATCACGACCATCACGCCGGATGGCAAATCCAGATTCACCGAAATCCCGGACCCCTTCGTCACCAACATTGCCTTCGGCGGGGCAGACTTCGGCGGGGCAGACATGCGCGACGCCTATATCTGCGCCTCCGGCACCGGCCAGCTGATCAAGACCCGCTGGGCAGAACCCGGCCTGAAGCTGAACTACAACGCCTGATGGCCAGGGCCTGACCTTCCACCTTCGTCACCCTCGGCGGGCAAGGCCCGTCAGAGGGCCCGTCTTCTTGCATCGCCAGTTTCCAAGCCTTGCCAGCCATGCCATGGTCCCGGTCACATTCTGCCACCGGGAGCCATCGCCATGCGCCGCACACTCGCCCTTCTGCCCGTCCTCTTCGCGCTCGCCGCGGCGCCCGGCCTGGCTGGGCCGGAAGATTTCCGCGCAGGCACGGTCATCCCGGGCTATGGCAAGTTCGCCCCGGTCGCAGACCCGACGCTCACGCCGGAAACCGAATTCAGGATTGCCTATGATGTGGCCGCCGGCGCAGAGCCGGGCAAAGCCAATGCCGCGCTCGACCGTGTGGCCCGCTTCCTCAACATGGCCGCCGCCGCCGGTGTCCCGGCAGAGAATGTGGCCCTTGCCGTCGTGGTCCACGGCCCGGCCACCAACGACCTGCGCAAGGTGATGAAGGATGGCGCCCCCAATCCCAGCGCGCCGCTGGTGGAGGCCCTTCTGGCAAACGGGGTTTCCATCATCCTCTGCGGCCAGGCAGGCGTCATGCATGATGCCGCGCCGGAGGATCTGGTCGAAGGCGTAACCGTCTCCCTCTCGGCGATGACCGCGCATGCCCAGCTCCAGCAGCAGGGCTATACGCTGAACCCGTTCTGACGCCGCCTACCGCGCCGCGATACATTCCACTTCCACCAGCGCCCCGAAGGGCAGGGCGGAAACCGCAACAGCCGTCCGCGCGGGCGGGTTTGCGGGGAAGTAGTCCGCATACACCTCATTCATCGGGCCATATTGCTCGATGTCAGTCATGAACACGGTGCATTTCAGAAGGTCATCCATCGTGCGCCCCGCCTTCTCCAGATTGCCCTTCACCGCGTCCATCGCCTGGCGCGTGGCTTCTTTTACGTCGCCCGTCTCGCTCCGCCCGATCACCCCGGCCAGGTAGATCGTATCCCCATGGCCCACCGCCGCGCTGTAAAGCTGATTGCCCGGCACCAGCACCACCTTCTCCGGCGGCGGCATCGGAAACGCCTTCGGCGCAGGCCGGCCGTGATCCTGAATGTTCACGCACGCGCCCAGCGCGGCAGGGGCGAGCAGGGCCATCAGGGCAAAGTGTTTCATGGAGCAGTCTTCCTTCTCATCGTCGCGCCACACCGTAGGCGGGTTTGCCGAAGGCGTAACCCGCCAATCCGCCCCGAGAGAAAATAAACGCGGGGCAGGCTCATCCCCGCGCCCCGCTGATCGCGCGGATGCCTTCGAATATGGAGAGGGTCGTCAGGCAATCGTCCAGCGCCCGGTGGGCGGCGGTCTGGTCCACGCCGAAATGCCGCGCCACGGTTGCCAGCTTGTAGTCAGGCAGGCGCAGGTATCGCCGCGCCGCCTGCAGGGCGCACACCACGGGATGGGTTTCAAACACCTCCGGCGCCGCCGCGCGCAGAAAGCTCATGTCAAACCCGGCATTATACGCCACAATCGGCAGCCCACGGATAAATCCTGCCAGCTCCGCCACCACCTCATGCCCCTCAGGCGCCCCCCCCAGCATGTCGCTGCTGATCCCGGTCAGCCGCGTAATGTGATGGGGCAGGGCGGCGTCACATCGCACAAAGCTCGAAAAGCTCGCCCGCGCGCCGGTCACCATATCCACCCGCACCGCGCCCACCTCAATGATCTGACAAGTGCGCGGACTGAACCCCGTCGTCTCAAGGTCCACCACCACAAATGCGGACTGAACCCCGTCGTCTCAAGGTCCACCACCACAAATTCATGCAGCTCATGCGGCGCAGTCATGAGCTCAATCCTCAAACACAATCTCCGGCGCGGGCTTTGTCACCAGCTCGTCCAGCGCAATCGCCACATTCCGCGCAAGTTTCAGGAAAACATCCGCCGCCGGACCATTTGACAGGGCGGCGGGCGTGCCCGCGTCGCCTGCTTCGCGGATGGCCTGCAGCATCGGGATTTCCGCCAGAAGGGGCAGTCTCAGCGCCTGCGCCATTTTCCGGCCGCCGCCTTCGCCCATCAGATAGTCTGCGCCATCTTCCGCCCGCCGCCTTCGCCCATCAGGTAGTGGCGGTTTCCGGCCGGGTCTTCAAACCAGCTCATCGTTTCGGCAATGCCGATCACGGGCACATGCGTCTTGGCAAACATCGCCGCGCCCCGGCGCACGTCGGCCAGGGCCACTTCCTGCGGCGTCGTCACGATCAGCGCGGCGGTCACCGGCACCTTCTGCGCGATGGCGAGCTGCGCATCGCCGGTGCCGGGCGGGGTGTCGATGATCAGCAGGTCCAGCGGGTCTTCCTTCGTGCCCCATTCGGCATCGTTGAGCAGCTGGGTGATCGCCGACATCACGATCGGCCCGCGCCAGATCATCGGCGCGTCAGGGTCTGAGAGGTAGCCGATGGAGAGGGTCTTCAGGCCATGCGCCTCCACCGGCACCAGCTTCTTGGCCGGGGAGGTAGCGGGTTCCGCGTTCACTGTGCCGAGCATGGTGGGGATGGAGGGGCCATAGATGTCAGCGTCCAGCAGGCCGACCTTCATGCCGGCCCGCGCCATCGCGGCAGCAAGGTTCACCGCGACGGTCGACTTGCCAACCCCGCCTTTGGCGCTGGCGACCACCAGGATGCGCGCGATGCCCGGAATGGGGCGCATCGGGGTGGCCGGCGGCGGGGCGCCCTGGCTCAGCGCCTCGTCGGAAAGGCGCGCGCCTTTGGTGACGCGGCGTGTCCCGGCGGGGGGCGAGGGCGTCAGCGGAATGTCCGGATTTGTCCGGTTCTGTCCGGAATTGGCATGGGAATGAGTCTGATTGGGCGCCTTTTCCGCGGTCAGAACGGTGGTTACCTTTTCGATGCCGGGAATGCGCGCGGCGGCGTTCTCCGCCTCGATCCGGCGGGCCTCTGCGCCCGCAGTGTCGCCGCTGTCAGCCCGGATCACCAGGATCGCCCGGCCATCTTCCCCGATAGTGACGGACTCCAGCCAGTCCGGCGCCCCCAGCGCGCTGCGCACGGCTGCCGCGAGTTTCTCCCGGGACTTCTGCCTTGATCCAAACATTTAAGACTTCCTCGGCTAGAACGGGGCATAAATTGCGCAAACATCGGTTTGTGCGGGGTGAAGCAGGCGGCCTGGCACCCCGGAATGCGGCATTTTTGCTGCGCCGGGAAGCCGATTTAGCGTGCAGAGTGTGGTAGAGCCTCTATATAGGCGGGAAACACAGATTTCAGGAGGCTGAATGCCCTGGGACGACAAGACAAAAGGCTCTGGCCCTTGGGGCGGAGGCGGTTCGGGTAATGGCAATGGGGGCGGAGAAGGTGGTTCTCCGTGGAACCGGCCCGGAAAACAGGATTCCGGGAACAAGGAACAGCCCGACCTGGAAGAACAGATGCGCCGCATGCAGGAGCGCTTTCGCCAGCGCCGCAATGGTGGCGGCGGAGGCCGTAAAGGCGGCGGTGGTGGCAGTGGCGGCACAGGCCGTGGCGCCGGTCCGCTCGGCATTATGGTCATCGTGGGCGGGACGTAAAGGCGGCGGTGGTGGCAGTGGCGGCGCAGGCCGTGGCGCCGGTCCGCTTGGCATCATGGTCATCGTGGGCGTGGGTGTGCTCGCCTGGCTCTCCACCAGCATTGTGGTTGTGGCGCCTGAACAGCAGGCCGCCGTGTTCCGCTTTGGCAAGTGGCAGGCCAATTACGGCCCCGGCCTTCATTTCCATCTGCCCGCCCCGCTGGAAAGCCACCGGCTGATCCAGGTGGAAACCCGCACGGAAACCCCCATCGGCCGCACGCAGGACCAGAGCCTGATGCTGACCCAGGACGAGAACATTGTGGACATCCACTTCTCGGTCATCTGGAAGGTCGATACGCAGAACCCGGAAAACTACCTGCTCAACGTGCGCGACCCGGAAACGACGGTTGCCATGGTCGCCGAGTCGGTGATGCGCGAAGTGGTCGGCAAGACGCGCCTTCAGGCGATCATCACGACAGAGCGTGACCGCGTTCAGCAGCAGGTGGCCGAACAGACCCAGGCGCTTCTGAACGAATACCGCGCCGGTGTGCAGGTGCTTCAGGTGCAGATCGGCAAGGCAGACCCGCCCCAGCCCGTCATCGAGGCGTTCAACGATGTGAACGTTGCCGAGCAGGATGCGGAAACCCTGACCAACCGCGCCACCCAGTTTGCCAATGAAGTTGTTCCGCAGGCCCGCGGTACGGCCTCGCGCCTGCAACAGGAATCTGAAGCTTACCGCGATCAGATCGTGGCCGATGCAAACGGTGAAGCCGCCCGCTTCGACCAGATCTATGAAGAGTATCGCAAGGCGCCGCGCGTCACGCGCGAGCGTATGTATCTTGAAACCATGGAACGTGTGCTTGAGCGTTCGGACAAGCTGATCCTCGACCAGAATTCGGGCGCTGTGCCCTATCTGCCGCTTGATCGCGTCCGGACCCAGCCCAACAGCGGAGGAGAGCGCTGATGCGTGCTTTTGGTTGGCTCATCCTGATCCTGTCCATCATCGGTCTGGTGGTGATCTCGAATGTGTTCTTCATCGTCGGCCAGGCGCAACAGGCCATCGTGCTTGAAGTCGGCCGCCCGGTGCGGATCATCAACGCGCCCGGCACCGATCAGGCCGGTCTGCACATGAAAATCCCCGTCTATCAGCAGGTCCAGGTGCTCGATAAGCGTAACCTTGGCCTCGATATCGAAGGCATTCAGGTGATCGCCTCCGACCAGCGCCGCCTGCAGGTGGATGCGTTCGTCCGCTGGCGGATCAACGACCCGCTGCGCTATTATCAGAGCTTCCGCACCGAAGCGGCAGCCACAACCCAGATCAACACGATCACGATTGCGGCCATCCGTGCCACGCTGGGTGATGTGCCGGTGCCGGAGATCATTTCCGGCCAGCGCGCCGCACTGATGAACAACATCCGCGACAGCGTGAACGAAGAGCTGCAGCGGGCCGGCGTCGATGTCATCGACGTGCGTATCCGCCAGGCAGACCTGCCGCAGGAAGTTGCCGAAGGCGTCTACAACCGGATGCGGACGGCGCGTCTGCAGGAAGCCCAGCGCATCCGTTCGGAAGGGGAGGAGCGGGCCCGCCTGATCCGCGCCCAGGCCGAACGCGAGAAGACCGTCATCGAGGCCCAGGCGCGTGAAGCGGCTGAAAAGATCCGCGGTGAGGGCGATGCCCGTGCCACGGAAATCTATGCCACGGCGTATAACAAGGACCCTGAATTCTTCCGTTTCCAACGGGCTCTGGTCGCTTGTGAAAAGGCCATCCAGCAGGGCACGCAGATGGTCGTCAGCCCCGGTTCATTGGGCGTCTGTGACCAGTTCTTCGACAGCGCCCGCGCGGCGGGCGGGACGCGCTGATCAGGGGCGGGCGAGGCGATGAGCTGGATTACGCTCGCCCTCGCCGGCTTCGGCGTCTGGCTTCTGGTGGAAGGGGCGCTCTGCGCCATTGCACCTGACTATATGCGCCGCATAGGTCAGCTCCTGTCCAACATGCCGCCCCGCGATCTGGCGATTGGCGGGCTGGTGGTGGCGGCCGTCGGCGTCGGCCTTCTGATGCTTGCAGTTCGCACAGCCTGAGCCTGTTGCAACTGGCGGCCAAAGCGCCATAGTCAGCTTTGCAGAATAATTCGCGCGCGCCGGCATCTGCCGGGCGGGCCGCAGAAAAGACCGTGAAGGGAGTCATCTCCACCATGAACCGGACCGCCGTTGCGGTGATCGCCCTGATGGCACTCATGGCCCCCGCCACGTTCGCGCAGACAGCGGGCAGTCTGTCCCGTCCCGGCGCGCCGGTTGATGCCAAGACGGCGCCCCAAAGCTTCAGCGCGCTTTCCAAACGCCTGATGCCGGCGGTGGTGAACATCTCCACATCCCAGGTCGTCGCCAGCCGCCTGCCATCCTTTCCGGAAGGCTCGCCCGCCGAGCGGTTCAATGAATATTTCGGCCGCAATGATGATGGCTGGCTCGCCTGCCGAGCGGTTCAATGAATATTTCGGCCGCAATGATGATGGCTTCCAGCGCCAGGGCTCGCTCGGCTCCGGCTTCGTCATCAGCGCCGATGGCTATATCATCACCAACAACCACGTCATCGACAAGGCCGACACGATCGAGGTCACCTTCTCCGATGGCCGCACGCTGGACGCAAAGATCATCGGGCGTGACCGGGATACCGATATTGCGGTGCTGAAAGTCACCTCCCGCACGCCGCTGCCTTTCGTTGACCTCGGCGACAGCGACAGGGCCGAAGTGGGGGACTGGGTGATCGCCATCGGCAACCCGCTCGGCTTTGGCGGCTCTGTTTCGGCCGGTATCATTTCGGCGACGGGCCGCGACCTGAATACGGGGCGGTCTGACAATTTCATCCAGACCGATGCGGCCATCAACCAGGGCAACTCAGGCGGTCCGCTGTTCAATCTGAATGGGCAGGTTGTGGGCGTGAACACGGCCATCATCTCCCAATCGGGCGGCTCCATTGGTCTTGGATTCTCGGTGCCGTCCAACACGGTGAAACGCATTTCCGCGCAGCTCATCAAGGAGGGGCGGGTGCACCGTCCTTGGCTCGGGGTGAATGTGCAGGATGCGGACGAGTCGCTCATCAAGGCATATCGCGCCTCCGGCAAGAGCGGCACCATCGTCACCCGCATTACCGATGGCAGCCCCGCGGCCAAGGCGAAGCTGGAAGTTGGCGATCTGATCCTGTCGATTGATGGCCGCGCGGTGGCCGGCGTGCGTGACATGACACGCCAGCTCTCCGAGAAGCCTATCGGCAAGGCGATCACCCTCAGCATCGTGCGCGACGGCCGCCAGCGGGATGTTGCCGTCACGCTGGGCGAGCTGCCGGATGAGGATGTGCCTGCCGCCACAGCGCCGTCCGAGGCGGTTGGCTTGTCCAATGATCTGGGCGCCGATCTCGTGGCGCTGGACGATGATGTGCGCCGGCGCTTTGGGGCGCCGCGCGACATGACCGGGGTTGCGGTCACCGGTGTCAGCACCCGCGGCCGGGCTTACAACAAGCTGCGCCGGGGGGATGTCATCGTCGAGGTGAATTTCCAGTCCGTCAGCGCGGTTTCCGATGTGCTCAAGCGCCTGGACACCGCCATGCAGACGCCGAACCAGCCGATCCTGATCCGGGTGAAGCGCCGGGGCGATACCGGAGGCTGGTTTGACCAGTTCGTGTCGATCGAAATCCGGAAATAAGGGGAATTCCCCAGGGTTTGGGGCAGGTTTCGCCCGTGACGCTGCGTCATGAGCCTGTCAAACATTACGAAAAAGATGCCGAATTGGCTCGCCAAGTGCGACAACGCGCGCTAAGGACAGCGCAAATCGACCTTTTCACGGGCTGAGGCAGAGACATGATCCATCCTTCCTTGATCGCGATCGCCGCCATTGTAGTTGTGTTCGGCATCCTGAATCTCATAGAGTTCAAGCGCCTGGACTAATCTTCAAGGGAGCAGGCGGTGCCCGACCCCATCCTGCTCATTTCCCTTTTTGGCGGGCTGCTCCTCATGGCGCTTGCCGGAGACCTGTTGGTGCGAGGCGCGCTCGGCCTGGGCCGCGCGATGGGCGTGTCGCCGCTGGTTGCGGGCGTTTTCATTGTCGGTTTCGGAACTTCGGCGCCGGAGATGTTCATCTCCGCAAACGCGGCGCTGAACGGCAATCCGGGCCTGGCCATCGGCAATATCGTCGGCTCCAATATCGCCAACATTCTCATGGTTGCGGCCATTCCGGCGCTGATCTTCACCTACCGTACCGGCGGGGCCGGGCAGGGGCGGGCGCTCGGCATGCTGCTGCTGGCAACCGGTATCTGGATCGGGATGACGGCGATCCTGCCGCTGGAGCCTTTGATGGGGCTCTGCTTCCTGCTGGTTCTGATTGGCTATACCGGCTTTTCCATCTTCGCGGCCCGGCATGACGAAATCGCCGGGCGCGGTTCTCATCATGCCGATGCCGTGACGCTCAATCCTCCGGTCTGGCGGGCCATTTTCTATGTGCCGCTGGGCATTGCCGGGCTGCTCTATGCCTCCGGCATGATCATCACGGGCGGAGAAGGGGTGGCGCGGCATTTCCGGGTGCCGGAGGAGTGGATCGGGCTGACGATCCTGGCGCTGGGCACCTCGCTGCCGGAGATCGGCGCGGGGCTGGCGGCGGCGTTCCGGCGGCGGGGCGATGTGGTGATCGGCAATATCCTTGGCTCCAACGTGTTCAACCTTCTGGGCGCGGGCGGGATCGTGGCGCTGCTGGGACCGTTCGAGGTGGCGCCAATGTTCCAGCGCTATGACCATTGGGTGATGGGGGCAGCGGCGCTGGTATTCGCGGCGTTGATCCTGCTGCGCGTGAAGATGGGGCGGCTTCTGGGGCTGGCGCTGCTGCTGGTCTATGCGGCGTATATCTATGGCCTGGTGACGGGCACGAACATCATGGCGCTGGTTCAGATGGTGCGCGGATGACACCCAGGGGCGCGCTGGTGACGGGGGCGGGCGGCCGCCTCGGCCGGGCCATGGCGTTGGCCCTGGGAACCGATGGCTGGACCGTGGCGGTGCATTACCGCGGCTCTGCCGAGGGCGCGCAGGAGACCGCCGCGCTCATCCGGGCCGCGGGCGGGAAGGCCGAAATCGTCGCCTGTGACCTGTCAGACGAGCGTCAGAGGGCGGACCGAGCGTCAGAGGGCGGACCTTTTTGGACAAATCCGGACACTCCTGGACATGCCGGTAACCCTGCTGGTCAATTCGGCGTCAACTTTTTCCGACGACAGCGCCGCCAGCCATACCCGCGAAGACTGGGACCATCATTTCGAACCCAACCTGCGCGCGCCGGTGCATCTTGCCCAGCAGCTTGCCACCCACCTGCCGGAGGGCGAGCGGGGCCTGGTGGTGAACCTGATCGACCAGAAGGTGTTGAAGCTCAATCCGCTATTCTTCACCTATACCCTGTCCAAGGCGGCGCTGTGGCAGGCGACGCAGACGCTGGCGCAGGGCCTGGCGCCGCAGGTGCGCGTCAACGCCATTGCGCCGGGGCCGACGCTACAGAGCGTGCATCAGACCCCTGCCCAGTTTGCCGCCGAAAAGGCCGCGACGCTGACCGGGGAGGGCAGCTCTCCGGAGGAGATCGTGCGGGCGCTGCGCTATCTGGTGAGCGCCTCCAGCGTGACTGGGCAGATGATCGCCTGCGATGGCGGCCAGCACCTGATGTGGCAGACCCCCGACACCCAGATCTGAGAGGCGCCATGAACTTCTCCTCCGACACCGCCGCGCCGGCCCACCCTTCCGTGCTCGAAGCAATGATGCGGGCCAATGCCGGGCCCGCCCCCAGCTATGGCGCTGACAAGATCACCGCGCGTGTGCGGGCGCAGCTGGCGCGGGTGTTCGAGACAGAGGATTTCGACTTCTGGATTACGCCCTCGGGCACGGCGGCGAACGCGCTGGCGCTTTCCTGTTTCTGCCCGCCGATTGCCTCGGTGATCTGCCACCAGGAAGCGCATATCCAGATGGATGAGCGCGGGGCAGTGGAATTCTTTACCGGGGGCGGGCGGCTGCACCTTCTGCCCGGCGAGGGCGCGAAGATCAGCTTTGATGTGTTCAAGGACTATCTGGACGAGTTTGATCCGAGCTTTGTGCATGGCACGCCCCCGGCGGTGCTGTCGCTGACGAACCTGACCGAATGCGGCACGACCTATACGCCGGACGAGGTGGCGCGGTTCGCGCGGCGGGCCAAGGGCGGCGGGCTGGCGGTGCATATGGACGGGGCGCGGTTTGGCAATGCGCTGGTGCATACCGGGGCCAGCCCGGCGGAGATGAGCTGGAAAGCGGGCGTCGATGTGCTGACCCTGGGCCTGACGAAAACCGGCGCGCTGAGCTGCGATATCATTATCTTGTTCGGGGCGGCCAAGGCGAAGGGCAAGGAACTGCGCGCGCGGGCCAAGCGCGCCGGGCACATGCCCGCCAAGATGCGTTTCCTGGCGGCGCAGGCCGAGGCGATGCTGGAGGGCGGGCTGTGGCTCGGCCTCTCGGCCCATGCCAACGCAATGGCGCAGAAGCTGGCGGCGGTGTTCCGCGAGGACGGTATCGAGCTTGCCTTTGATGTTCAGGGTAATGAGGTTTTTGCGCTTCTGGACGCGCACGACATCGACAAGCTGCAGGAAGACGGCGCCGCTTTCTATGCCGAATGGCCCGGCGGATCGAGCCGGTTTGTATGCTCCTGGGCGACGGCCGAGGCGGAGATTGACGCGGTTCGGGAAACGCTCAAGCGGGCGATGCGGAAGTAGGGGGAGGCGTCAGGGCGTGAGCGCCTTGCCGAGCCAGACTTGCAGGGTACTGATGACTTTACTGGAGTCTATGGGGGCGGTGGTGGCGCCGCCGAGCAGTTCCTGGTGGAGGCTCATGACCAGCAGGGGCGAGAGGGCGGCGAGCGCGGCGGCGCGCAGCTCGGCCTCGTCCTGCGGGGCGCCGGGGGTGGCGCGCAGCTTGTCGGAGACAGCGCCCAGCGCAGGCTCGAGCACTTTTTCGAGATAGGCCTGGCCGATGGCTTCGTCGGCGAGGCCTTCGATCAGCCCGAATGCATGGGCACGGATGAAACCGCCCAGCCGCATGCCGGCCTCGGAGATGCGGAAATATTCCTCAAAGGCGGTGGCCGGATTGGCCGAGGGCAGGGCGACGACCGCCCAGAGGGGGGCGCCCTTGCGGCCGATATTTTCGAGGATCTCGATGACGAGGCCCTGCCGGTCGCCGAAATAATGGCGCAGGGTCGGCTCGGAGGCATTCATCGCCTGGGCAAACTGGCGCAGCGAGGGGCGGCGCAGATCGGCGGAGAGGGCAAAATCGGTCAGCGCATCGAGCAGGGCGGCGCGTTTCTCGTCAAAGTCATGATTGCGGGCGCCGGCGGGCCTGGGCATTGCAACACGTCTCCATCAGGCACCGGCATCTGCGCGCACCGGTTTCCTACATCACACCGGAGGATATATCCGTCAATCCAGGGCGGGCCGGGCGAAAAAATTAGACCAGATGGCCAATAAGCCGGGTTCTGTTCGTCCCTTGCGGGATCTGGCAGCCATTCCTCTGGGGCGCTCATTACTGAACGCCTCGGCGCGACGCACCCGGGGCACGAGCGGCGGACAGCCCGTATGTGCCCCCTACTTGGTCTTGCTCCGGGCGGGGTTTGCCATGCCAGCCCTGTTACCAGCGCTGCGGTGGGCTCTTACCCCACCCTTTCACCCTTACCCTCGGGCCGAAGCCCTTGGGCGGTTTACTTTCTGTGGCACTTTCCCTCGGCTCACGCCGGGCGGCTGTTAGCCGTCGCCCTGTCCACCTGGAGCCCGGACTTTCCTCCAGTATGGGGTTACCCCCATACCAGCGGCTGCCCGGCCATCTGGTCTGGCGGGGGATATAGGGGGTTTGGGGGTGGAGTGCAAATGGGGGAGCGGAATGAGAACGAGCGTTGCGCGGCCCTCACCTCCCATTGCTGCGCAATGGGCCCCTCCTCTCCCGGAGGGAGAGGGGCTGGGGCTTCACCTCAAGCGCAACGCAAAACCCCTCTCCCGCGAAGTGGGAGAGGAGGGGCGCTTTCCCTCCGCAGCCTCTCCCGGAGGGAGAGGGGCTGGGGGTTCACCTCAAGCGCATCGCAAAACCCCTCTCCCGCGAAGTGGGAGGTGAGGGCCTTGGTCCCGAAACGCAAGAAGGCACGAACCCCTTGCGGACTTCGTGCCTTCCCGTGTGTTTCGAATCGGTCTACCGAGACACTGTGCTAGCACTCGATTTCGGTCTTCGATCGACATCAGGCTCTGGAGACAATCCGTTCGAGCGGATTACCTTACATCACCCTCCGGACCCGGACGTTCGCCTTTTCAGGCGCACGCTTCCGTTTCCGTCGCCGCCATGCGCAACCGGGGGGTTGCAAGCATGCGGCTGACCGCCTGCGCTTGCCATTGCTAGCACTCACTTCTTGGTCACCGTCTACGGATCGCGCCCCGTTACGGCATACGGCCCCGTTTGGCTGGGTCTAGCTCCCGCCTCCCGGCCATCGCCTGCTTTATCCCTTCATCTCCACCTGGGCCCTTTGCGCCACCAGTCTCCCGGCTTTGCTCCTGACCCGGTTTCGTCCGGGGGCGATGGACTTGTCCTCCGGTTCCGTTGGCAGGTTTGCTCCTGCCGCGTATTCCGTTGGCTTACCGAAACGATCTCACAAGGCCTCGCCTGAGTCGAGAGGCTGTCCAGATTTTTTCTCGCTGACGGAGAAGAATCTCACAGGTTTCGTTGCGCCTGTGGAATGATTGTGACGTGCTTCAAAAATATGCAACAAAATCAACCGGGCAAGGAGTATCCCTGTCCGGCTGTGCCTGGGCTGAAAAGGTCCTGCGGATGGGGCAAGGGCCCGATTTGTCCGGGGACGGTATATAATTTGTTTGAGGAATGAGATGTCCCCGGCGTCCCGGCTCTGCCTCATCCGCAGGATTGCGGCCTTCGGGCCAGAGCCCTCGGGCAGCAGGTGGATGCCTGGGAGATGACGCCAGGCATGCGCGAGGATGCCCCGCCGCGCGACCCCGGCGGACAGGAGCGAGCGCGGCAGGGCTCTGCCTGTAATGAATGCAGGCGGGGAGGGCATGGACAGGGGCGCGCTAATCCCCGGTTTGTTTCTGCGGCGGACCGTGCCAGAAAGGCAACGATGCTCGAGCGCTGGCGACCCGACTTCATCGATCCTGCAATCCGGGCTGTGCGCCGGCTGGTGCGGCCGGATGTGCGCATTGTCACCGGCGGGATCGCCTTCTATGCGCTGTTCTCGATTTTCCCGCTGATCTACATGACGCTGACGCTGCTGACCTTTTTCCTGCCGCCGGAACTGGCGCATCAGCTGGCCAAGCCGATCACCAATTTCTTCAGCCAGAGCGTGGAGCCGCTGACCTTCGAGGAGGTGGACGCGATCCAGAAGATGACGCCGGCCGGGCTGAGCGTGCGGGCCTTTCTGGCGGCGATCCTGGTGCTGTTTACGGCAACCTCCGGTGCCAAGGCGCTGATTACCGGCATCCGGATGATCGCAGGCACGGCCGACCGGACGAAGTTTGCGCGCTTTCAGGGCACGTCGCTGGCGCTGACGGCGACGCTGATCCTGATCGTGTGGCTGCTGGGGGCAACGCAGCTGATCGCGACTGTGGCGGTGCAGGAGGCCGGGGGCCTGGCGGTGCGCTTTGCCAAGGAGATCGCGACAGTGGTGGACTCGCTCTGGATCTCGAAAGGGGTGGCGAGCTTTGCGGTCTTCTATCTGATCCTGGTGATGTCGCTGCGCGGGCATGTGCGGCGGGGCACGCGGGCGCTGGCGGCGGGCGCAGGGGCGGCGGCGGTGGCCTTTCTGGGCGTGACCTTCCTGTTCCAGCTCTACCTGCATTATTCGGTGATGAGCACGATCTATGGCGCGCTGGCGTCGCTGATCCTCGGTTTCATCTGGCTGTCGGCGTCGGTGTCATCGCTGCTGCTGGGGGCGGCGCTGGCGACCGAATGGGCTCATGCCTGGGGCGAGGATGAAGCGCTGGACGCGGACGAGTAGGCCGCAGCGATCTGGGCCAGGCGGCGCAGCGTCTCGGCGTCGGCAAGGCCGGTGATGGCGGCGGGCATCCAGCGGCGCTGGAAGGCGCGCAGGGCGGCGGGGATGTCGGCCGTGTCATAGCCGATGGCGGCGAGATGCGCGTTGAGGCGGGAGGCGTCGCCGCCCGACCAGACGCAGGCGGCGCCGGTTTCAGGCTCGGGCCAGAGGCCGAGGCCGGCAGCGGCGAGGCGGGGCCAGGGGAAGTGTTCGCCCGGATCAATCTTGCGGGTGGGGGCGATGTCGGAATGACCGACGAGGCCGGTGGGCGGGATGGCGTGATGGGCCATGATCTCGCGCGAGAGGGCGATGACGGCGGCGATCTGGGCGCCGGGATAGGGCGGCAGGGCGCCGCCAGAGGCGCGGTAGTCATGGCCGCCATTGACGATCTCGATGCCGACGGAGCGGGAGTTGAGATCCTCCAGGCCTTGCCATTTCGACACGCCGGCATGCCAGGCGCGGAGATTTTCCGGCACAAGGCGGGCGATACGGCCATCTTCCCAGACCATGTAATGGGCCGAGACCTTGGCTTCGGGATCCCGCATCCGGGTGAGGGCGGCTTCGCCGCTTTCCATGCCGGTGTAATGCAGCACGAGCAGGGTGACGGGGTGTTTCCGCTCGTCATAGTTCGGGCTGGGGGTGTCTTCGATCTGCATTACGAGTCTCCCGAGGCGACCTTCTTGCCGAGTGCAGCTTCCGGCATTTTTTCGTTCGGGCGCAGCGCGATGACAAGCACCCCCGACAGCGAGACGATGGCGCCGAGGATGAGGCGCAGGGTGAGCGGCTCGTTCAGGAGGGCGATGCCGAAGATCACGCCCCAGATCGGCGTCATCAGCGTGAGGGGGGAGAGGAGGGAGACGTCATACTTCTTCAGGAGGGTGTAGAAGGCCGAATGGCCGAACACCGACACGCCGAGGATGGCGAAGGCGCTGGCGGCCCAGACCATCCAGCCGCCATGGATATAGGCGTCGAGCTGGTTCGTCTCCATCACGAAGGAGAGGGCGAACAGCGGCGCGAAGCTGAACGCGCCGACCCAGGCCTGCATCCGCAGGGCGGAAATTTTCGGCATCGACTTCATGATGATGCCGCCCGCCGAGCCGACGAAGGCGGAGCCGATGATGTAGAGCAGGCCATAGGAGACCGAGAAGCTGCCCGGATCGAAGGCGATGATGATGACGCCGATGAAGGCGAGGAAGATGCCGAGCGCGCGGCGCCAGCGGATGACCTCGCCCAGGAACAGCATGCTCATCAGCGTGGAGATAGGCACGCCGAGCTGGCCGGTGACGGCGACGGCGGAGGCCTCGGCATGCTGCAGGCCGATGAAGAGGAGCGCGAAATGCACGCTGCCGATCATGATCGAGACGAAGAACAGCGTGCGCAGGTTTGGCGGGCGCGGGAAGAGGAAGGGCACCAGGCACACCGCGACGCCGAGGAAACGCAGCGCGGCAAAGAAGATCGGCGGAATGGCCATGTCGGCCACGGCCCAGCGCGTGACGACAAGGTTCAGCCCCCAGACGAGGCAGACGGCGCAGAGGAGGAGGAAGTCGCGAATGGCCATGATGCCTCCGGCCCTATCAGGCTTTGGCGGGCCTGGGCAGGGGGCGCGTTGGGGTAGGCTGGTAGGGGAGGTATGCGGGGGCTTGTGCCGGTTGGCTTTCCCCCCTCCGTCATCCGGCTTCGCGGGGTACGCCCAATCCTTCCTGCGAAGCGGAGGGGGCTCGCTAGCGTGTTATTTGCCGAGCCGGTTTACCGGCAGGCGGAGGTAGGTTTGCCCGTCAGACTCTGCGGGCGGGAGGCGGCCGGCGCGGATGTTGACTTGCAGGGAGGGGAGGATGAGGCGCGGGGCGCTTAAGGTCTGGTCGCGGGCGGTGCGCATGGCGACGAACGCTTCCTCCGAGACGCCCTCATGCATGTGGACGTTTGCGGCGCGGTGCTCTCCGACGGTGGCTTCCCAGGCATGGGTGTCGCGGCCTTTCGGGAGATAGTCATGGCCGGTGAAGATGCGGGTTTCCGGCGGCAGGGCGAGCAGCTTGCGGATCGAGCGGTAGAGCGCGTGGGCGTCGCCGCCCGGAAAGTCTGCCCGCGCGGTGCCATAGTCGGGCATGAAGACGGTATCGCCGACAAAGGCCGCGTCGCCGATGAGATAGGTGAGGCAGGCGGCGGTATGGCCCGGCGTGTGCAGCACACGGATGGTTTCGTTGCCGAGGGGGATTTCGTCGCCTTCATGGAAGAGAGCGTCGAAGACGGTTTCATCCGGCGCGTCAGATGTGGGCCCAAACATCGGGCGGAAGGTTTTCTGAACCTCGGTGATATGCGCGCCGATGCCAATTTTGGCGCCGGTTTTCTGGCGGATGTAATCGGCCGCCGAGAGATGATCGGCATGGGCGTGGGTGTCGAGCGCCCAGACGATGTTCAGCCCTTCAGCCTCTGCGGCGGCGAGCACGTCGTCTGCCGATTTGGTGGAGAGGCGGGCTGGGGCGGGATCGAAATCGAGCACGGGGTCGATGATCGCGGCCTGGCGGGTGGCGCCGTCCCAGACGAGATAGGTGACGGTGTTGGTGGCCGTGTCGAAGAAGGCTTTGATCTCTGGCATTTTATGGTCCTTTCGGGCGGCGGGCTTATCTGCGTTGGCGCTAATATATGAGGCGTTGCTAATTTAGCAAGTTCTCATATATTTAAGGCTGTTCAAGCCCGACGGCGAAGGAGCCGCAGATGGACCTTACCTTGCCTGTGATACTGGCCGCGCTGGCCAGCGGCGCACTGGTCGGCGTGTTTCTCGGCACATTCGGGGGTGGGGGCAGCGTTCTGGCCGCACCGCTGCTGATCTATGCGGTGGGCGTGAAAGACCCGCATGTGGCGATCGGGACATCGGCCGCCGCCGTGGCGGCGATCGCGCTGGTGAGCCTGGTGGGTCACTGGCGGGCAAAGCGGGTGAAATGGCCGTGCGCGGGCGCGTTTGCCGTTGCGGGGATTCTGGGATCGGTGGCGGGGTCGCAGCTGGCGCTGCGGGTGGATGGCACCTGGCTGCTGGCGGCCTTTGCCCTGGCGATGGCGGCGATTGGCCTCTCGATGTTCCGCAAGCCGAAGGGGGAGGGCAATCCAGACGTGCATATTACGCCGTCGATCATGGCGCGCATCCTGCCGCTGGGCCTGCTGACCGGGCTGGCGGCGGGCTTTTTCGGGATTGGCGGCGGCTTCCTGATTGTGCCCGGCCTGATGATGGCGACGGGGATGACGCTGTCCAATGCCATGGCCTCTTCGCTGGTTTCGGTGGCGCTGTTCGGGGCGACGACCTCGGCAAACTATGCCCTGGCGGGCCAGGTGGACTTTCCGCTGGTGGGCCTGGTGCTGGCGGGCGGGGCCGTGGGCGGGCTGATCGGTGTGCGCGTGGCGCGGGCGCTGGCCGGGCGGGTGGCCCTGGCGCGGAAGGGCTTTGCGGCGATGATTGTGGGGGTGGCGGGCTATGTTGGCTGGAACGCTGTGCTTGGAATTTTCGCAACTTCCTGATTTTACGGCCGTTATGAATTGCAGCAGCCCTGCGAAAGGTTGCTAAATCCGCCGCAAAGCGCTGATATGAAGTTTAACAGGGTTAACTTGGCCCCGGCCACGGCGCCGGGCAGGGAGATGTTTGATGGGCCTGATCTGGTGGATTATGCCGTCGATTGCCGGGGTGATTGGCCTCATCCTCCTGTTCGCAGGGTTTGGCAAACTGGCCAATCTGAAGCCTTTTGCCGGGGTGACGCGGCTCGCCTTCGGCACGGCCTTTGTGGGGCTGGCCGGGATGGTCGCCTTTATCGGGCTCAACATTCAGACTTACAAGCGCCTCACCTATGAGCGGCCGGTGGCGGTAGTGAAGTTTGTGGCCGTGCCGGGACAGGCCGACGCCTATACGGCGGACGTGACCTTCTCTGACGGCACGCATCTGCTCCAGGCCGATGGCTCGCAGCCGGTTTTCCGGGGCAATGAATGGCAGATCGGCGCGCGCGTGATCAAGTTCAAGCCGATGGCAAACATTCTGGGGTATGACTCGATCTACCGGATCGAGCATATGCGCTCGACCAACTCGATGCAGTTTTCCTCCGAGGCGGTGACCGAGGGCAAGATTGACGGCATACGGATCGTCACCACCGAGCCGGGAATTGATGTCTCGAAACTGGCCGATACCTATGGTTCACGCTTCGGAGTGGACGCAGAATACGGCTCGGCCACCTATCAGCCGATGGGCGATGGGTTTGAATATGAAGTCTCGATCACGCAGGACGCCCTGATCGCGCGGCCGACCGAGGCGACGCGGACGCTGATCCAGTCAAAATCCTATCCGGGCTTCATTCCGACACGGCGGGAAAACTGATGAACCCCTGGGAGCGGTATGTCGTTCCGCATCTGATTTCATGTGCCTGCGCGACGCGGCCGATCATGAAACAGCGGGAAAAGGTGGTGCCGGAGGCCGAAGGCGTGGTGCTGGAGCTGGGCTGCGGCGCGGGCACGAACTTTGCCATGTATGATGCCGGCAAGGTAGACCATCTCTATGCGCTGGAACCAGCGCCGGGGATGGTGGTGAAGGCCAAGCGCACGGCCAGCGAGCTCGGCATCGGCAAGAGCATCGATTTCCTTGAGACCGGCGCGGAGAATATTCCGCTGGCAAACAATTCGGTGGACACCGCCGTCATCACCTTTGTGCTGTGTACCATTCCGGACTGGAAGTCGGCGCTGGCGGAGACGAAGCGTGTGCTGAAGCCGGGCGGGAAGATCGTGTTCACCGAGCATGGGCTGGCGCCGGATGAGGGCGTGGCCAAATGGCAGCGCCGGGTGGAGCCTGTATGGAAGGCGCTGGCGGGTGGATGCCATCTGACACGGGATACCGGCGCGATGCTGCGCGAGGCGGGCTTCGCGCTGGAAGGGGCCGAGACGATGTATCTGCCCAATACGCCGAAGATTGCCGGCTATGTCAGCTGGGGCGCGGCGCGGATCGCGTGAAGCGATGCGCGCGCCGCCCTATCTTCCATTTCTGAATGGTCCCCTGAGCCTAGCGCCGGGCCTGCGCCCGATTGCGCCGGAGACGTGGCTTTGTCCGGATACGGAGACAGATGCGTTGGCGGAGAGGCGCGCGCTGATGCGGGGCCGGCGCGGTGAGGTTTATGGCGCGCGCCCGGGCAGCGAGGCGGCGGCGGGGGAGCTGGCAGCGGCGGTGCACGGCGCGGCGGGGCCAACGGTGGGCGCCTGGCCAAGCGCGCTGGAGGGGGCGGCGAGCGCGGTTTCCGATGATCTCTGCCTGCTGATGAAGGATGAGGAAGGGCTGTGGCGGCTGGAGGCGGCAAGCCTTTGCGCGCCGACTTTCTGGCGGCTCGACGAGAAGCTGGGCGAGCTGGGCGAGCCGCTGGGCGGGCTGCATGGGCCGGTGCCGGGGGCAAATCCGGGTATGGTGGGGCGCATTCACAGAATGTTTGACGCGCTGCGGCCCGGCCAGGTGCTGGAGCGGTTCAACTGGACCGTTCAGCCGGGCACGGAACGGTTTACGCCGAGCCAGGCGCCGTTCAAGGCG
>OBJA01001082.1_pt1 | contig 20117 bp, 15 predicted proteins | sample 1519751 | NCBI WGS metagenome assembly OBJA01 (sample SAMEA3881238, study PRJEB22517) | soil metagenome | biome: lake sediment; feature: soda lake sediment; material: sediment, water from around vicinity | place: India | collected 2013-12-23 | depth 3 m
CAAACTTTACTTTGAAGCTTCTTTCTTTTGGAGCGCAATTTATCAATAAAAATATTGCGGATACAATTACTAAAAAAAAACTTTTTTGCATATTCTATCAATTATCAGTTATTTGGAATGGAACATTTGCAGTCGAAACAAAACCCGTTTTATCTAATATCTAAACAAAAGACGATAAATCCCCGGCTCCCCCAATATCCTGATCCGGCCTGATAATGTAAACTTACCAGGTTTTCCTGACGTAGCCGTTACAAGCAATCCGTCAAAGATAAGTATAAAACACTAAATAGTTTTAATTATTTTGATTATTAGAAGTCTGAATACCAATCACTATAAGTCGTATAAATAATGCAAACTAATTTCAACCCTGTACTTATATAACATAACTTATTATTGATTTTTCTGGTACACCCGCACATAATCGATTTCATAAGTTGCAGGCAATTTGCTTTCGTCAACACCTTGCGATCCGCCCCAGTCTCCTCCCCAGGCCAGGTTGAGTTTCAGGTAGAACGGAGCATCAAAAGGCCATGTATGTTTATCGCCTTTCCCATCATTATCGAAACGGAAATATTCTTCACCGTCCACAAATCCTTTGATGTAGCCGGCTGTCCATTCCACCGCATAGATATGGAACTCGGTTTCGGCGTTCTGGATAGCTTTCGTAGCTGTTTTTTCAGTGCCTTGCACATGGTTATACGCCTGGGTATGAATCGAAGACTGTACTACATTGGGGCGGTATCCCACATATTCCATAATATCGATCTCGCCGTCAAGCGGCCAGGCTGTGTAGTTTTTGGGCATCATCCAAAACGCCGGCCATGTACCTCTGCCTCCGGGCACTCTCAATCGCGCTTCAAAATAACCATAAGTCCAGCTTTCGGTGGTGTTGATCCGTGCCGAGATCACATTACCTCCCTGCTTTCGGGCAATAATCTTCAATGTTCCGTCGTAGATGGCAGACACGGTATCTCCATTAAAAACACCTGCTACATACTTTTGCAGTTCATTATTCACCCATCCCGGTTCGGCAGTTTCGTACCACCATTTCTCCGTATCGGGGAGTGCCGGTTTACCGCCGCTCAGCCTGTTGGCGTTGAATTCCTCTTCCCATACCAGAGAATAACCGTCCGGCACATAGTTTTCTATTACAGCTCCCCCCTGGCTAACGGTATAGGTATGACTGTTTTCACCCGAAGAAAAGGTGAGTTGCGCCGTACGTGGTTCTGTCTGGTGATTCCCCGTAGCGGTTATCTTCAGGCTGGTCTGACCGCTGAATCCCTGTCCCGGATTCACAGTACACCATGACTGATCGGATTCTACCGTCCACTCACCGTTGGCATCGACGATGACGCTTTTGGTTTCCCCTTTCGGGGCTAATGCAACGGTCGCCGGCGAAATTGTCCATTTCACGTCCACCCCCGGCTTGGGTGTAACAGGATTCGGATCGTTCTTTTCTCCGCAAGCGGATAGAAGTACTAATAATGCTGATAATATCAAGTTCATTTTTTTCATATCAGGAAAAAGAGGCTGCCGTTTTTTCTCACGGCAGCCTTTCTGTCATAGGTTGATTATTCAAATTTAAAATCATCAAGGAAGAAGAAACCAGAGCCGGCATGCCCTTCGGCGCCGAACTGAATCACAATTCTATCGTAATCGGTACGATCCGATACATTGGAAAAATCAAATTCCAGTTCAAGCCATTTGTTCATCTCCAGATCGGCCTTTATGATCTCGGTCTGTCCTTCCCATGGGGCCGGATGTTCGCTATCCTGCAGTTTCACCGCCAGTTGGGGCAGTAATTTACGGTTGGAGATCCAGTCACCGGCCACCCCATGCTCCGTAGTATAATCATTATATGAGGGGATATAGACCTTCACACGTATCTTGTTCTGGGTCGTAAGATCGAACTTATAATCCGGAGCAGTAAAGGATAAATTACTATAGAAACCGGTAGATTTCCAGTAACGGAATACTTTATTTGACGTATTGATCGGAAGCGGCGCCGGGTTATCTACTACCCTGCTCACATCACCCATATCCTCCTGCGCGAAATTCAGGAATTCATTTCCTTCAAAGTCCTCTGAAAGAGGAATAGCTTTCAATTCTTTCGGGGGTGCCGGAGCTTCAACATTGAGTTCTTCGAGACAATATACAAAGACCCAGTCCTGACTTTCGACCGTGTTATTCACACGGAGCGCCATCACCTCTTCGGTCTGATAGATGATCTCATAGTCCTGACTGCCGGCATAATATCCCATATAGGCATTGCCCGACAGGGTCAGAATAGGATATTCGCCCGACTCATCGATCGAGAAAGTATAATCCCCTCCGCTATAGGTAAAGAAAACATCGTCGCCACTATCTCCATGCACAGTAAATCCTCCCACGCTCGACGAGCTGGCTTTGCGTCCGTAGCCTTCATTTCCCTCTTTCCTGATTTTCAGTTGTACCCCGTCCTGAATAAAGGTAAAAGTGGTTGAATACATCTGCCAGCTAATCTTGTCATTAGCCGCAGCGCCCCACCATTCCTGTCCACGGGAACCTTGTGGTCCTAATCCCATATGTCCGGTAATATTAAACCCGGTTTCAGCCCTTACTTCAGCCGTAAAATTATTATACTGGTCGAACACCCATGTTTTACCCTCGGCATTCTCCGCGCCTCCGGTCAGATTCCTGTAAGGAGGTGTATCCACCAGGCTAAAGTCGTTTTCTGCGAAACTAAGTGCTACGCTCTTCCTGGCGACCACTCCGTCGGCAGCATAGATAGACAAGGTCACCGTATAGTCACCGGCAAAAGGATATAAACCGACCGCTGTCGTCCTATTACCTGAAGCGCCGTTTCCCAAATCCCACCTGATGGTATATACGCCGTCAGTCGGAAGTATGGTAGTGCTTGTAAAGGTAATCATATTATCACTGGTGGGCGATATGGTTTGGGTAAAGGAGACCTGGTCGTCCGTAATGGTCGCCACGCTACCCAGCGAATAGTCGTCCAGTTCCTGGGGACTACATGCAGCCACAAGAAGGAGGAGCAGCAGTATCCACGATTGTTTTTTTATTATATTCTTCATTTGCTTATATTTTTTATGTTAGAATTCAGAACTAAGAAGTTCAGAAAATTGGCTGATTTGATAATTTAATAATGATGTGATGATTAGTAATTCAATCGGCACATTAATAAATTAGCACATTAGTTTACTCTTTGCTCTTAATTATATCCCGGATTTTGTTGCAGTTCAAATTCTCCCATTTTGGCTGTCCTGTCTATCTCCGATTGGGGGATGGGCAAATACTTGTTATAATCATTCCAGGTACGGACACTGTTGTACTCAGTAAGGTTCTCTGAGAGCAACTGGGTATCTCCCCAGCGAACGATATCCCAAAAACGGATCCCTTCACCCAAAAATTCCCGGCGACGCTCGAGTTTGATATTCTCGACAGTAGCCGGAATAGAAGCGGGTGCTCCGAAAGCACGCTCACGCACCGCATCCACACACGCCTGGGCCGTAATACCGCCTACCGGGCTCTGTCCGTGGATGACCACCATCTCGGCATAGGTGAGTAGTGTTTCCGCATAACGGAAAATACGCAGGTTATTACAATAGTTCAGATCGACATCGCCTTGCGGATTGTACCCCACGCGAGCGGCATACTTGGCCTGGAACAGGCCGGTATCCTGGAAGCGGGCGGTATACTGATCGGACTCCCACCGGTTGATAGAGCCTTCCCTGCGGGTATCGCCATTCTCATACATATCCCATGTGGTAGTACGTACAGGTCCGAATCCCCAACCTCCCTTGAAATCGCCGGTATTGTTTCCCGTATTGAGGCCGTTTGGAGAGATAAAGGCGGGAAGATTGGTTCCATAGCCTTGCCAACCGCTGGCCCAGGTTTTGCCTTCCGGCAAATGATTCACTTCGAATATCGACTCCTGGTTGAACTCGTTAGCGTCTACCCATATTTCCGTAAAATCCGGGAATAGTTCATACTCATTGCTGTTAATGACCTCGGCCAAACCTGCAGTTACTTCACTATAGCGCCCCTGATCTTTTTGATACAGCACTACACGTGCTTTCAACATGATGGCAGCCGCTTTATTTACTCTACCCCAGTCATTTTGCGACACACTCATCGGTAACCGGTCATCTCCCTCATCATCTGTTCCTAAGGCAAAATCCAGATCTTGAATGATCTCGGCATAGATCTCATCGGCCGTATGTTGCCGCGCCATATAGGGAGGCTCAGTCAACAGCGATTCGAAATAAGGAATATTACCCCAGAATTTCCAGAGCCAGTGCGTATAATAGGCGCGCAGAAAATGCGCTTCTGCCTTATATTGATTCAGTCTTCTCTCGGCTTCTCTTGTTTCGAAACCCACCGCGTTCTCACACGCTTCAATGGCATTGTTAGTCCGGGCGATACCGGCAAAGTAAATGCTCCATAGTCCGCCAATGTTCTCTTGTGGAGTGGTGGTGAAGAGCGACAGCAGGTAAAGTTGGTGCTGATCGCCGGCATCACCGCCTCCCTTAAAGATATCATCCGAACGGAGGTCGGACATCAGCACGATACTGTTGTAATTATTCGCAGCGTAACTGTCGAAAAGCAGGATTTGGTAAGCCGCGGCCAGGTTCGACAGGATCGCTCCCTCCGTGGCGGGCTCGCCGGCGGCCTGCCGCTCCGTGGTGGAATTGGTCAGAAAGTCATCGGAACAGGAGACCAATCCCGCCAGCAGAATAATGATGAATAAGTTTATATATTTCTTCATAATATTTGACTGTTTTGTAGTTCAATAAATCTAGAATGATATGTTCGCACCCAATGAAATAGTCCGTGCCTGCGGATAAATCCCCCTATCGATACCGATGGTGGTATATCCTCCCGAAGCAATTTCCGGATCGAAACCGTCGTATTTGGTAAAGGTAAGCAGGTTGTCGGCAGAGATATAAACTCTCAGTCGCTGCACAGATATTCTTTTCGTTATATGCGCCGGAAGGGTATATCCCAATTGGGCTGATTTCAGGCGGAGATAAGATCCATTTTTGATATAGAGATCCGATGAGCGCCAGTTGCTGTTGGGATTGGCCGAAGTCATACGGGGAATGCGGTTGGATGTACCTTCTCCGTGCCAGCGGTCGAGTATCCATGCAGGGCGATTCGCCGCCGGGATATCACCACGCTGGGCAAAGTCAAAAATATCGTTTCCAATAGTTCCCTGGAAGAACATATTCAGGTCGATGCCTTTCCAGTCTGCTCCCAAGGTAACCCCGTAAGTCCAGTCGGGAGCGCCCTTACCGATCTTTGTCTTATCGTCGTCACTGATCACACCGTCACCGTTCAGATCCACAAAGCGGACATCACCCGGACGGGCGGAAGGTTGCAGGATTGCCCCGTCGCTGTTCACATAGGCATCTATTTCAGCCTGATTCTGGAACAGGCCATCAGTCTTATATCCATAGAAGAAGGGGAATACTTCTCCATTCATTCCTTTTACATAGCTTCCTACTCCGGATGCACCGGCGCTTTCATAGATCTGTTCACCGGTTTCATTCCCTAAGTTGATCAGTTTATTCTGCAGGTAAGAAGCATTTGCCGCGATAAAATAGTTGAAATCGCCTACCGAATGTTTCCATCCCAATTCAAATTCTACCCCTCTGTTTTCCATATCGCCCACGTTGGCTATAGGAGCACCCAAACCTACATAGGAAGGAATTGGCTGATACATCAACATATCGATGGTTTTCTTGGTGAAGTAGTCGAATCCGACGGTGAGCCTGTGGTTCAGGAAACGGGCCTCCACACCTATATCGGTCTGTGCCGACTCTTCCCATTTCACATTGGGATTGGGGATATAGCCTGGAGAGCTTCCATACTGCATAGAACCTCCGATCTCTCCTACCTTGGAGGGATCGTTACTCACCTGGTATCCACCGCCGAAGTAATAATTCTGTCCACCATCCATCAGGGCGGTATAGAGGAAGTTACCGATACGGTCGTTCCCGTTCTTACCCCAGCTGAAGCGTAGTTTCATGTAATCGAACCATTCGGGACGGTTTTGCATAAACGCCTCGTTAGTCAGATTCCATCCCACTGAGAAAGAGGGGAACACACCCCATTTATTGTTCGGGCCGAAGCTGGTAGATCCGTCGCGGCGCACAGTAGCCTGCACCATATACCGCTCATCATAATTATAGTCCACACGTCCGAAATAGGAGGCGCTGCCTGTAAAGTCAAATCCGTTGGTTCCTCCCCATGTCCGTTCCAGTTGCCTGTCGGCGATGGCCGAATTGATATTGGCCTTGGTGGGGTCGGTCTCCAGCAGGTCACGGTCGTTCCCTCCCAGACTCCTTTGTCTGTACCGGGAAGCCGATTGACCGAGCACAGCTGAAAGATTATGCACTCCCTCGAATGTCTTGGCATAGGAGAGATAATTCTCTATCTGCCAGCGATAGCCCCGGTTCATTTCACTTTGCACCGTACTGAACTGCTGGTCTTTACCCTGTGTTGCCAGGAAATAGGGGAAAGTATAGGTGTCGTATCCCCAGAATGCCAAGTCGGCACCGTAGGAAGTCCTGAAGCGCAATTCCGGTAATATCTGCACTTCACCCCAGAATGAGCCTACGAATTTATCCGCGTTATTGATACCCGACGTCGGTTGATGCAACATTCCCACCGGGTTGGCTATCTCCTGGAATCCTGCGGGAGGCAGTGAGAATACACGGTCGCCATCCTTCACGGCATGAGGATATTGCGCCAAAATGGCATTGGCCGTATCATCATCGGCATATACCGATACAAGAGGTGAGAAAGTAAGCGCACTTCCGAGAATGGATCCATATTCTGAGTTGGTCTCGATACCGGAAGATTTATCTCTTGAATAGCCCACATTGGCGCCCAAGGTGATTTTATTCAGGAATGAGCGGCCGGTCTCCTCAAAAATAGTATAGGTGGAGTTGGAACGCATGCTGTAACGACGGTAGTTCGATTTATCGTAATTTCCGCCCACGATACCTGCCTGGTCGAAATAACCGAACGAGAGGAAATAGAGCAGATCGTCCGTTCCGCCGAAAACGCTTACCTGGTGGTTCTGTACCGGAGCATTCGCGTAGAATGTTTCTTTCTGCCAGTTGGTTCCTGCCCCCATACCTGCAACTTGTTCGCTGGTATAACGCGGCAGGTTACCGTCATTGATCTGCATTTCATTCATGATCACCATATACTCCTGCGCATTCAATATTTCCCTATGTTTCCAGGGGTTCTGCCAGCCATAGCTTACATCATAATTCACGGTTGCCTTTCCTTTTGTTCCTTTCTTGGTGGTAATCAGGATCACACCGTTCGCTGCACGTGCACCGTAGATAGCAGCCGAAGCGGCATCTTTCAGGATCTCCACCGACTCAATATCCACCGGGTTAAGATAGTTGATACCTCCACCCACTTCCATACCGTCTACAATATAGAGAGGATCGCTATTGTTCACCGTACCTATACCGCGGATGCGTACTTTGGAGTCGGAACCGGGCTGACCCGAGCTCTGGGTAATTTGCACGCCAGATACTTTTCCTTTCAGTGCGTCTTCCACGCGCGACGGGCGAGTGGTATTCAACTCTTCAGCTGTCACACGGCTGATGGCGGCTGTTACCACACTTTTTCTCTGTACGCCGTATCCTACGACCACCAACTCATCGAGCACCTCGGTATCTTCCTGTAGTTGCACGTTGAGCACTGTCTGGTCGGTAATCGTGAACTGCTGTTCCAGGTAGCCGATATAAGATACGCGAAGCGTAGCTCCTCTCGGCACGGACAATGAGTAATTTCCGTCCATATCGGTCACCGTTCCGACAGCAGTTCCTGGAACGGAAATGTTTGCACCGATGACCGGATCGCGGTTTTCATCAGTCACCCGTCCGCTCAGACGTACCTCCTGTTGCGGAGCCTGCCCTGTTTCACCTATTTCAGTTGTGACGAACACTGATTTGTCGAAAATATAGATCTTGTTATCTCTCAGTTCGTAACCGATATTACGGGGTGTCAAGAGTTGGTCTAACACCTGCGTAAGATCGGTATCGGTCACCCTGATAGTTACTGCATCACTAAGATCCACCACTTCTTTGCTAAACGCCAGGGTGTAATCTGTCTGTTGGGTGATACTTTCCAGCACAGTTCTCAGATTTGTTTGGCTGAAATTCAGGTTCACTTTTTGTGCCGAACTGATTACGGTACTCAGCACAAAGAGCGACATCAGAATCATCCATCGCCTTTTCATTGGAATTTTTCCCATGGTTTGTTCTACATATTAAAAATTAGACATTAAAAATTACTTTCACTCATGTTAGACTATTTCAAGCTTGCCTCTGCTCATTTGGCTTAACGAAATAATTTACATTCTCTCCACTTCCACAGATACTGATTTAACATTTTTGAAAGCTTGTTATCGCTTCTTTATAGTAGACACAGGGAAAAATAAAAAGGATGAGTAAAAGAAAAAAATTTAACAAAATACGTAGAAAATATCAGATAAATATAACAGAGATATGTCCGGATAATATATCCCCGGAGGACAAAATACTGATAAATACCAGGAGGCACACTGGAGAAAAGTCAGCTCATGTGTGGTTTGAAAAATATCTCATAAACTGTGCCCTTTCAAACACAGTTGTTTCAGCTGCCGGATCTACATTCAATTTCCCCTTGAACTCATTGATCCTTTTAAATCCCTTGGAATCCATCCATTTTTCTATCTGATGAATAATTTCAGGTATCAGTTTTCTTTCTTTGTCCTGATAAACTGCGCTCACCATCTGTACCGCACTGGCTCCTGCCAGTAAGCATTTGATCACATCTTTCCAATCGTTTACGCCGGTCGATGCCGCCAGGTCAATTTCGGGGACATTGGAGGAAGTAAGGGATAACCACCTTAACGTATCACTTAAGTCCTGCCGGGAACTGAAAATGGAGCCGGATGTAATTTTTAATGAATCGATATCGATATTGGGTTGAAATAATTTGTTGAAAAGAACCACAGCATCAGCGCCGCTATTCTTTAACTGATTTACAAGCCAGGGAATATTGTTAAACAGTTTGCTTGATTTGACGATTATCGGGATACCAATCGTTTCTTTGATTCTCTGTAAGATCTTAATGTATTTTTCGGATGATTCCATAGGGTGAACGGCAGGATTAGAGACAATAGCCGAAATATTCAGTTCCAATGCATCGGCACCGGAACTTTCTATTTGACTCGCAAACTCTATCCAACTGCCATCGGTGTAGCAATTGATACTTGCAATGACCGGGATGGAGCAATAGTTTTTACTGTCTCTGATTAAATTGAGATAATCCATTACCTTATTACCTTTCACATAGTTCCGTATAAGATTATGCGCATCCGGATAATCGGATTCTTTCAGTAATTTTTTGGATTCACTTTCAATTTGCTCCTCGAACAGAGATTTCAGGACAATCGCCCCGCATCCGGCCTTGTCCCAGGCTCTGTTTTTATCGACACTATCCGTTAACCCCGAACTTCCTATTATTATCGGGTTTCTTAATTTTAATCCCGCATAATGAATGCTTAAATCTGACATTTTATTTCATTCTTTTTCGCTTTATCAGTAAACTCCTATACATTCTTAATTTCGTCCAGAAAATTATTATAAAATATAACAAAAATGTCTGATTATTTGTTTAGATTTGCATACACAATCGCAATTCTGTTTTCATGAAAAGAATTTTAGTTACTGGGGGTGCTGGATTCATAGGTTCGCATTTATGCACAAGGTTATTAAATGAAGGGCACCATGTAATTTGTTTGGATAATTTTCTTACGGGATGTAAAGAAAATATTTCCCATTTAATTAAAAATAACCATTTCGAACTTCTGGAACATGATATTGTATATCCTTACCCCATTAGACCTATTGATGAAATATACCATCTGGCATGTCCGGCATCACCCGTACATTATCAGCGGGATCCGATTAAAACAATGAAGATATCGGTGATGGGCGCTTTCAATGTCTTAGGCATGGCTAAGAAATACAATGCCAAAATCTTATTGACCTCTACAAGTGAAATTTACGGGGATCCGTTGGTGCATCCTCAACCCGAATCGTATTGGGGGAACGTAAATCCGATCGGATTACGGTCTTGTTATGATGAAGGTAAACGTTGCGCCGAAACGATTTTCATGGACTATAACCGGCAGGAAAAAGTACGTATTAAAATTGTCCGTATATTTAATACATACGGACCGGGGATGCTGCCTCATGACGGGAGAGTTATTTCTAACTTTATCCTTCAGGCATTGCAAAACAAAGATATTACCATTTACGGCGACGGAAATCAAACCCGCAGTTTCCAGTATATCGATGATTTGATAGAGGGTCTGATGAAGGTAATGGATACGGAGGACGATTTTTTAGGACCTATCAATATAGGGAATCCATCGGAGTTTACCATTAAAGAATTGGCAGAACATATTATCCGGCATGCAAATTCTCATTCCAGGCTGGTTTATGAGCCTTTACCGGAAGACGATCCGAAGCAACGCAAACCGGATATAAGTCTCGCACAGGAAAAATTGAATTGGAGTCCGGGTGTCAGCCTGGAAGAAGGATTATCTAAAATGATCATCCATTTTAAAAACAAAATAATAAACACGAATTGAAATAAGAAAAAAGTCAATGGATTTTTCGGTGTATAAAATATTGATAGTGGATGATATTCCGGCCAATGTTTGGTTGCTGAAAGTGATGTTAGAGCAATCTGGGTTACAAGTTTTCACTGCAGAAAACTCGGAAGAAGCGCTCAACCAGCTTAAAAAGGAAAAAATAGATTTAATTTTACTGGATGTCTTAATGCCGGGTGTCGATGGTTTTGAATTGGCGGAACACTTAAAGAATGATCCTGATTACCGGGAAATACCCATTGTTTTCTTAACCGCATTAAATGCGTCTACTGATGTAGTCAAAGGGTTTCATTTGGGAGCCGATGATTTTATATCCAAACCCTTCAATAAAGAAGAACTACTCGTCAGGATCCGTCACCAATTGACTTTACTGGAGGCAAAGAGAACCATACAGCATCAAACCGCCGAGCTCAAAAAAACCATAGCGGGGAGAGATGCATTATATTCCGTCATTGCACATGACTTACGGCTCCCTCTATCATCCATAAAAATGACGCTCAATGTACTGATCCTTAAAATGGAAGAGCAGAAAATCGGCGGGCGGGACATAATGGAGATGCTGCAAAACGCCAATGAAATCTCAGAACAGTTGTTCACATTGCTCGATAACCTTTTGAAATGGACCAGGAGCCAGTTGGGAAAGTTGGAGGCAGTACCTCAAAACATCCATCTTGCCGAACTTACTGAAGGTGTAGTGGAGGTTTTTTCGATGATTGCCGCTACAAAGAAAATAAAAATCAACTTTCAATCATCTCCGGTTGAAGATACGGAAGTATTCGTGGATATAGATATGATCAAAACCTCTATCCGGAATCTGCTCAGTAATGCCATCAAATTCAGTTACAGTGGCAGTGAAATCGATATTGTTGTAGAATCGAAAGAGACGGAAGTCTTTTTCAGTGTCATCGACCGTGGCTGCGGGATAAACCAGGACGATCAAGGTAAATTGTTGGATGTAGCTACCCATTACACCACTTTCGGCACGGAGCATGAATCCGGTTCGGGGCTGGGTCTGTTACTGGTGAATGAATTCATGAAACTAAACAACGGGCGACTATTTTTCAGATCGAAAGAAGGAGAAGGATCTACTTTCGGTTTTGTACTTCCGAGGAAAGAAGTGTAGGATCAAAATCCAAACTCACTATCACCGGTTTATGATCACTGTATTCCAGTGCGGGGGAGTAATATCGTGTACCCCTGAACACATTTCGGGAATAAAAGACGTAATCGATCCGGAATAATTTCCGAAGGTACCGGTATGTATATCCATAACCTTTTCCACAGGAGCGGAAACTATCTTCCAGGTTCCCTTTAATTTTCCTGTAAGCATAAGAGGCCGGGGTATCGTTAAAATCCCCGCATACGATAAGCGGATACGGGCTTTCATCTATCAGTCCCCGGATCTGATCCGATTGCCGTGCCCTTATCACACCATTTTCATCCATCATATCCTTTAACCTGATGATCCGGGATGTCACCCGGTCAAAATTATCCGAAGGCCTGATTCTGTTCTGGTTCAGGTTGGTGGTTTGCAAATGAGTGTTGAACACTTTCACTATCTGTCCGTCAATATCCAGATCCGCCCACATTGCCATATTCTTGCTTTCGTCCGGAAAATATATTTCCTGCGACTGTAGAATGGGATACCTGCTGAACAGCGCAATATGCATATCCTGAGGAGACAATGAATGTACCGTATGATATGGCAGAAACCCGGATATCTCATCAATCAGTTTTAATTGTGCCTCACCGGTACCGGGAAATTCCTGGAGGCAAAGGATATCGACCTTTTCATTATACATGAAACCGGTAATTTCACGCCCTGTCACAGATAAATCTCCGGCCAGTCCCTCTTGTATGTTATAGGTAGCCACGTTCAGTTCCCTCCCGGCAGGCTTTATTTCTTTGAAAGGCCATTGGATAATGCCGGACAGATAAGGGATATTGAGCAGTACGGCAAATAGGGGAATTACAAACCAAGGTTTCTTCCTCCATATCCAGTATAATATCAACACGATGTTTATTCCCAATATCAGGGGCAGGAATAATCCCAACCATTGTAACTCCATGTGCCGGGCAGGATGAAAGTGGGATGCCAGAAAACCTCCTACCGCCAGGATGGCCGGAATCATACTCATCAAACCCGATAAAGCGTCAAGCAGCTTTACAAATACCCGTATTCCCATTTTCCAATTACAGATATTTATGGATGGTGGCGAGCAGGATGTCTTTCTCTAATGGTTTGGTCACAAAATCATTACATCCGACGTCGAGTAGTTCTTTTTTATCGTCTTCATACGCGTAGGCGCTGACAGCAATAATGGGAGGAGATGAAGGCGATTTCCGGCGAATAGTCCTGATTGCTTCCAGTCCGTTTACCTCCGGCATTTTGATATCCATTAAAATCAGGTCGGGATGGTATTTTTCAAATAAATCGATAGCCTGGTTGCCATCTTTGGCATGTAACAGACGATATTGTGATCCTATCATAACCCGTATCAGTTCGAAGTTATCGTCAATATCTTCGGCCACCAGAATGGTTGCTTTTTCTTCTCCTTTGTATTGTAGTAGTGGTTTGGATAGCGGTTGAAATTGAATTTCTTCATTTTCAAAATCTGCAGACAGCAGGGGTATCCTGAACGAGAATACCGACCCTATACCCACTTCGGATGTTACCGAAATATCTCCTCCCAAACGTTCTGCGATTGTCTTACAGATAGAAAGCCCCAATCCCGTACCGGGGGCGAAACGGTCGACCTTTACGAAACGGTTGAAAATTTTACCCAATTTATCTTCCGCAATTCCGATTCCGGTATCTCTGACATAAAATTCAACAAAATCGGTGATAAGTCTATAACCTAAAGTAATCGTGCCCTTCGGTGTAAATTTGACGGCATTGTTGATCAGATTTGAGATTACTTGTGTCAGCCGATTTTTATCCGTTTTTATACAAATGTCTTCATCCGGCAACTCAAGCATCAAAGAAGCATTCCTGGCAGCATATAGCTGATGCGTTATAAAAATTTCCCGGCACAAATCATTGATTTTTACCGGTGTGAAATTAAATTCAAGCATGCCTGATTCGATCTTCGACAGATCAAGCACTTCATCGATCAACAGCAGCAACCGTTTATTGCTGGATTCGATGATACTGTAAAATTTCTTTCGTTCCTGCGGATCATCGATGTCTGCCATAACAGCCGAAAAACCTACAATGGCATTTAACGGGGTTCTTATTTCATGGCTCATATTGGAAAGGAATGCCGACTTCAGGCGATCCGATTCTTCCGCTTTTTCTTTGGCCTTTTTCAGTTCGTTCTCATAGCGCAATTGTTCCGAGATGTCCCGGCGAAGATGCCAGATGATATCTTCCCCATATTCGTTGCGGATAATGAACGAGTAGCAGTCGGAACTGATCACATTGAACCTGGGATAAGGATGATTGCATATATATTTTAAGACATTATTGTTTGTCCGCAATGCATGAATAAAATTATTCCACACCTGTTTATCCGTAATATTTTCCAGCACTTCATAGGCTTTATACTTTGTAATATCGGTGTCTTCGGATATTTGGTTCTGTTTGCGGCAAAGTTGATTGGCAAAAATGAGCGTACCGTCCATTCTCGTTGCATATATGCTGTCGTTGGAATTGTTCACAGCCAGCGTAACCATTTTCAATTCATTCCATTTTGAAACGATATCGTCGATATTCTGAGTATAACCATCGATGATCATAACACCGTTGTTTGCACGGTGTATGTTGACAATCTTTGATCTCAGATAACATATCTTATCTTTTATAATCCTATATTCGAATATGCCCTGCCCGAAATCCTGTCGTTCAAGCATATCCTCTAATTTCTCCCGGTCTTCGGGATACACATGTTCCATGTATTCATCAAGTGTCATGGATGCTTCTTCGTCTTTATTGATCAGTATCCCGACATGTCCTGAGTAACGGATAATTTTAGTTGACGTATTATAACTCCAATATCCTATTTTCGCCGCCCGTTCGGTCTCCATCAGGCGCTCATTCGCCATCTGCAAGCTTTTTTTCATCTGGCTCCGTTTGGTGATATCCCGGTATTGGCATAATACATGTTCTTCATCGTACTTCTGGATGATACATTTGAAGAAATATAATTGATCAGGGGCGGGAAGATCATAGTTCGCATTGGAAACTTCTCCTGTCCGTATGACATGTTCGACAGCCGGTTTCAATTCACGCACGGTCTCTTCCGGGAAATAGTCGAAAATATTTTTCCCTAACAACGTATATTGGTCATTCACATAGGGATTATTTTCTGTTTTGACGATCATGTCAATGCATGTCCCGTCGTTTTTCAAAAATAACAACGTATCGCAAGTCATTTTCAGTAAACGGGCGGCGTTACTATCGTCGTGTAAAATACTTTTTGTTTCCATGTTTGTCTTTTATGCTACAATCTTTTTGCTTTTTCCCAAACAGCATTTCCCTTGAAGTTTTTCAGGTAAACCATACCTTTGAATACATTGAGGTTCATAAACAGGAAATAGTAAGGGATAAATAATAATTTCGTTTTAATGGCATGTTGTGCTAAATACCATCCAAAAAATGCCATCAGGTAAAAAATAATTTGCCCGGCGGCAAATAGTTGATAAAACCATACAGGGGTTGCCTGCAAGACGAGTAATGCAATATTTAGCGGTACGAGCAGGAATAACGCAATAGGAGTGATTGTCCACCGCAATACGCGATGGGAAATGAATTGGAAGCTGAGGCATCCGTAACGGAAGATATTCAACAGCGGACGGAGCCTCCGGATCGCTTGTATCCCCCCGGCGGCGATGCGCACCTTTCTTTTCTCCTCCTCTTTCATATTCAATGAAGCCGATTCTGTTGCATAGGCGTTTTTGCAGTATGCAATCCGGTAACCTTTCCGGGCGATATATAAAGATAGTATAAAATCATCTAACAGCGTATCTTCCGGCATCTCTTCAAAAAGGGATGTACGAATGGCGAAAAGCTCCCCGGCGGCGCCTACGGCCGAATAGAGGCGAGAGTCAAGATCTTTCAGTGCCGATTCGTAACGCCAGTAAGCCCCTTCGCCTCCCGACGAAGCGGTATCTTTGTCTTTTACCGCAATCCGCTTTTCCCCGGCCACACACCCGGTCCGGGGATCAGTAAACGCTTTCACTATTTCTTTTATGGATTCTTTGTTGATCAGGGTATTGGCATCGGTAAAAACAACAATAGGCGTCTTTACCGACTTCATCCCCCTGTTTATAGCTGCTGTCTTACCTTTCCGTTCCGGTTGGAACAAGACGGTGACATCCGGGTATTTTGCCAGTTTTTCGTTTGTTTTATCGGAAGAACCGTCCGTTATCCAATAGATTTGTAACTTATCTTTCGGATAATCAAGCGAAAGGCAATTCTCCATTTTGGATTCAATTGTATTCTCTTCGTTATAGGCTGTAATAAAGAGCGTAATTTCCGGCAGCGGTTCGGATAATAGGGGGGATTCAGGCGGGTAGATTCTCTCTTTGATCCTGACCAATATCCAGAGAATGATTCCGTATCCGATATAGGTATAGAAAACAAGCAGCAGGCAAGTCCAGAACAAGAAAGAAAAAAGCATCATCATTTTTTTGTTTTGTTACATCCGAAATATGCAGGTCATAACCTATTGGCGATAATCAGTAAAAACAGGCGGGACGATTTCATTATAAACGAACCATAGGTTATTTTATGTAAGAAATAATTTATGCAAACTTAATAAAAAGTCCCGATCAAAGGGTATAAAGTGAAAATTAAAACAAGTTCGTAAAAAAACTCCAACCTCAACTATATATTTTTTAAGATTTGAATTACCTTTGTGAAAACACCTCTTCGCCGCAAGCGGCCGGGGGACGAATAATATAAGGAAAGAATATTTTATTGCTACAAGCCACGGGGAATTAACCTCTGATAGATAAAAAGACAATGCAAAAATCAGTATTTTCAGGGAAAAGAAAGACGATATTAAGTCTTTTGTGTTCCTTTTGCTTTATTCTTCCGTCATGTCGTCAAGATATCGACCTTGCTTCCGATGAAATTTATAAGATTGAGAAAGTCACATCCATCCAAACGCTATTTGAAAGCATAGGCCGTCAACCTGAAATTGCTGAAAATCTGGTGCAGGCTGCAGAAAATATTGCCGGATATGGGGATGTTTCAGAGTTAACTCCTATCGGTGAAAGTATAAGCAAACAATTCGGTTATGCGCGGGGAACTTGTATCTCAGCCTGTGCGGAAGCCATTGCCCGTCAGCCGGAATCCCATGTCGTACTCACCGAAACCGCTGTGAAATTTCTGGGGAAATATAATAATGATACGGGGATTACCACACAAATAAACGAATACTCCAAGATAAAAGCATTACCTGGCATTTTAAAAGGTATTTCCTCCGAACCGGAAGCTTTCGATTCCATTAACGAGATGAGTAAAATTTTATTAGGTGTTGATCTTGTTAAAAAATAATTGTAATCCAACCTAACGATAGGTAATTAACGAATAGCGATACCATACTCGACTATAACCATATTCAGAAAATAGCAAATCAGGTTTGATCAATTATCAAAGATTTAATTTTAGGATTGTTCCTCCCCAAGAATATCCTACACCAAACCCTGTGATTAATATAGTTTTTTTAGATACACTTATATCATGATTTTTTAAAGCATGGTAAAGAGCTATAGGGATTGTAGAAGAAACGGTATTTCCAAAATTTTCCAAACAGAGATAGAATTTATCTTCCGGAATAGATAACTCCTGACGAATAAAATTAAGCATGTGTTTGTTTGCCTGATGGAAAATAAATAAATCAATCATTTCCTGACTTAAATTATTTTTCGCTAAAATTTTACCTATCAAAGGAGGAACGACCTCAAGTGTAAAGTTAAATATCTCTGTTCCATTCATATATAAATAATCCGGGGATTTAAATATTCCGTTTACAGGATCTATTTCAATACCAGCTTTTTCTTTCATTCTTGCACCACCCGTTTCAACAATTAAATTCTTACTCCCTTTGCCATCAGTTCCCAGTTCAAATTCATCTATTTTAAAAAACCCATCGGAAGATATAAGAGTTGCAGCGGCAGCGTCAGAGAATAAAGTTCTGTTGCCTCTATCCTTAGGATGAATATATTTATTATACGATTCCGAGGTCAAAAGAAGTATATTTTTCGCAATCCCACTGATAACAAAACTTTTTGCAATCGCTAATCCGTAAATAAACCCAGAACAACCTTGATTAAAATCAAAAGCAGCGACATTTGTGGATAACTTTAGTTTATCTTGTAGTATACAAGCTGTAGATGGTAAAAAATAATCAGGGCTTTGGGTACAAAGGATAAGAGCGTCTATTGATGAACGATCAATTGAATATTCTTCCAATAATTTATTTGCAGCTCTTTCGGCCATATCACCGGCAGTCAAATTGTTGGAAAGATATCTTCTGTTTATTCCTATTTTAGTAGAAATTTTTTGTTCAGACCAATCAGGAAAATCATGAACGATATCTGCATTCGACACGAATGTTTCGGGAACATAATAAGATATTGCTTTAATAAAGGCATCCATATTTATCTTTGGTTTATCGTATTTATTGTCTTAACATATATCCACCGTCCACAATCAAATCTATACCGGTAATCCAACGAGAAGCATCGGACAATAAGAAAACAGCAGCATTGGCAATATCTTCCGCCTTTCCGGCTCCCAAAGGATACTTTAAGATAGTTTTTTCAAAAGCCTCTTTTGATAAAACTGTTTTTTCTATTAAAGGAGTCTCTACCAATCCGGGACTGATACTATTGACACGTATTCTTAATTTAGATAATTCGGAAGCAAGCACTTTTACTGCACTGTTTATAGCAGCCTTAGATGCTGAATAAGCTAATGTAGCAGGAACAGCAGATAATGCAGAAACCGATGAAATAAACACTAACGATGCATTTTGTTTAATTCTCTTATTAATATGTAACTGTTGGTATAATGCTATCTGACTCTTGAAATTTATATTGAAAATATCTTCAAGAGAAGATAGATCAAGCTGTTTTGCTGACATATAATGAATTATTCCTGCACAAAAAATCACGCCATCAAGTTGTTCACAATCAAGGGCAAGTTTTTGCAAATCATCCTTCTTTGTTAAATCAGCGAGAATCAATGTATGATTTTCCCCTTCAAGACTTATCAAAGTTTCTTGCAGTCGTGTTTCATCACGTCCTGTGATTATTAAAGAAGCTCCTTGTTCTGATAACTTCTTGGAAATAACTTTACCTATTCCTGAAGAAGCTCCGGAAACAAGAACCTTCTTGTTATTCAATGTAAAGGAATCACTCATTCCATTTCTAATTTGGATTGAACCAGCTTGAAAAGATTCTCGATAGTACCCGCCTGATTAACTTCTTCACCGGATACTTTCACTTTGTAAACATTATGTATCATTCCGATGATAGAAAGTCCCAACAATGAATCCCATTCATCCAGCATTTTAAATTCTGTATAAGCCAGAATCTCTTTTTTGTCAGTCATTTCAAACTGTTCTGCAAAATTATTAACAAATTCTTCTAATTCCATAATCAAATCATTTTATTTTTATTCCGTTTTTTAAATCAAAAGTTACCTTTGCCGATGGACCCGAAACAATAGAATAAGATGGAACAGATTTAGTAACAACACTTCCTGCCGCCACATAAGAATGTGATCCTATTGTAACACCTGGAAGTATTATCACATGAGCGCCAATTGAAACGCAATCACCAATCATTATAGGAAGAGTGTATACTCCTTGCTCATCCATTGGTTTATCTATATCCTGATAATTATGATTCATTCCCGAAAACATACAATGTTGACCTGTAACGACGTAATCTCCCATAGTTATTTCGCCAATAATTACAGAACCTATTCCCACACGACAATTGTCCCCTATTTTTATAAACCCCATTCCATTATTTAAAGTAGCAAAATCTTCTATAATAGACTTTTTACCAAGATAAAAAGAATGGAAAGGATATAAATCCCGTCTAACTGATCGAGCAATATAAGCTCCTTTTTCTTTTTTAATTAAAAAAGGCATTAATAAATTACGTACCCACCACCTGGGCCTCGAACGATAGGGATGAACCAAGCAATAATGTATTTTCTTTTTTATTTTAGGTTTTTTTTTCAACCAATTATAAAGAGCCTCTATCATAAGTCAAATCTTTTAGTTTGTACCATACTCTGTGCTAGGAATTCTTTATTAAATTTGATTCTTCGTCTTGAGACGGTTTGGCTTGCCGGGTAAAAAAGAATTTGAAATTTCTCAACGCCTGTGCAACCCTCACTTTGAAACTATCAAACAATGAACCGTCTGCATCCAGCGTATTGCTGGCGGTTACGGCACGAGCTTTC
>OBJA01001083.1_pt1 | contig 20101 bp, 16 predicted proteins | sample 1519751 | NCBI WGS metagenome assembly OBJA01 (sample SAMEA3881238, study PRJEB22517) | soil metagenome | biome: lake sediment; feature: soda lake sediment; material: sediment, water from around vicinity | place: India | collected 2013-12-23 | depth 3 m
GTAACCTCTGCCTTCTGACCAGATTCGCAACATAACCAATTATTCAGGACCGACTACCCACTGACTTATTATGATTACGGCCTAATTTCCCCTGTCAGGATTAATTGGAACGGGTACCCACGCCGTATTCATAAACAAGCTTACCTCCCAGCCAGCCGCCGATACAGAGAACGATCAACCCCGCAACAGACATGGCAATGGCAACCATACCCGGCTGGCCCAAACGGGTTCCTTCCAGCCTCAGAAACAGACTGACTGTATAAAATGACCAGCTGGCCATCATCAGCATCATGTGCTGATTGGCGACCTTCATCGCCGGACTCTGCTGATCAATTTTTCCAAGCTCCATCAGGCCCGCCACCATAGCAAGTAATGCAGTAATCGTACCGATAACGAGCAGCACCCCCGCCACCCGACTGACTTGCTCATCCATGAACAAGCCGGCAATATCCCCTAACGTTGCAAGAAACAAGGTCGCAACGGGAAAATGAACCAGCATCGGATGAATGGGGTGTCTCATATCAATCTCTCCTTTTCGAAACTTACAACAATACGCTCAACAGTGTAAGAAAGCCTGCAACAGCCACCCCGGCATGAATGAAGACGACGCCTTTAGGTGCTATCGCTGATTTAGCGTGGAGTGAAGCAAGATAAAATCCACCTAATGCAGCCACAACCAGCAGAGCCAGTGCAGCAGTCAGACGATTGTTTTCCGGTCCTTCCATTAGCACCAGTATCAGTGTTACCAGCCCTGCTGCACCCAGCAGAGCATGTATGATGGAAACAGGCCATGGAGCCAACTTACCAGCAAGTACCTTGGAAGCCAGAAATACCCCCCCTAATGCCGCAATTGCAAAAATCAGAATTGAAATATTCAACATCTCAGTCTCCTCCTCTTTTTTTACCGAGAGGATTCCACTATACTGCAAGTTAAAATACTTTCGCAATATAAATATGTTAAAACATGATATAACGGTTCATCATAAATTATGAAATCTGCTTTGTCATTGCTGGGGGAACGCCAGCAATCTCTGCTCACCGCCCTGTTACATCATCGCAAAGGGCTGACAGTAGAAGAATTATCCAGTCTGCTGACTATTTCCCGTAATGCCGTCAATCAACATCTTACTCATCTGGGCAGCAGCGGTTTCATCCAGAGCGCCTTGCAGGAAAGTACCGGGGGCAGGCCGGGCCGGGTATACACGCTGACACCCAATGGCCTGGAACTGTTCCAGCGGCGATACTCATTTCTGGCAAAGCTGCTGCTTTCCTGGATAGACAAAAATATGGGCGAGCATGAGCTCGATATTTGTTTGACCGAGCTTGGCAAAGAAATGGCAAGCGGGTTGGAACATCGCCTCACGCAGCATGCTTCCCGCAGTGACAAACTTCAGGAAGCCATTACCATCATGAGCGAGCTTGGTTACGATACCGAAATATATCGGATATCAGAAAACCAGGCAGAAATTGTCGCAAATAACTGTGTTTTTCAGGAACTGGCTCAGCAGCACCAGGAATTTTGCAAACTCGACATCAGTTTCCTGAAGCATTTGCTGAAAGCCAATATCGAACACACGGAATGTATCGTCAGAGATGGAAAGTATTGTCGCTTCAAAATAACCAGTCCTGGCGAACCCCGATCCTGATAATCATATTTGCAGCAAATGGCAACATTATTTATCCAAATATCGTAAACCTGAATAAAAAGGCTCATCTTTTCCCCGATCCGATAGAACAACAAGCAGGAAATCACTCTATGCGCCCATTTCGATGCAACAGAACCGGTACCTCGCTATTCATGTTATTCAGCCTGCTTGCTGCCTCTTCGGTTCTTGCCGAAGAAACCGGGTTAATCAACACGCTGACCGGCTATAACATCAATGAAATCACGCCTGCCCCATCAATCAAACTGAAATTTAGAGGATGGGTGGAAGCCGGATTTACCGGTAATCCTGGGGATCCACATAATCATTCGAACTTCCCGGTGGCATTTAACGATGGCGCCAACCAGTTCAACCTCCACCAGGTTTATGCCTATATCGAAAAAGAAATAGATCCCGGCAGAAATTCGTGGGATATCGGCATGCGCGCCGACCTTTTGTACGGTACAGATGCAAAATTCGTCAAGACTTCCAGCTTCGACTCAACCATTCTGGGAGATAACCCGAAACATCAACTGGTATTTCCTCAACTGTATGTCAATTTGTATGCACCAATCGGGAATGGTGTAAGCATGGCGGTCGGTCATTTTTATACGATTATCGGGTATGAGTCTCCGATGTCACCCAACAATTTCTTTTTCTCACATGCCTACACCATGCGGTATGCAGAGCCTTTTACACACATGGGTATAATGCTTTCCTATCCGGTCAATGACAATCTTACCGTTAAAAGCGGGGTTGTTACCCGATGGGATGCCTTTTCCAAGCACTCTCCTGACTATCTGGGGGGGCTGAATTACATCACCGATGACAGAAAAACCATACTTTCCGCATCACTGATCACTGGTGATGTAAAAACCGGCCCTCTGAACCATGACCATAATCGTACGATGTATAGCATCGAGCTGGAACGAAGCATCACTGATAAACTGCATTACGTGGTACAACATGACTTCGGAATTGAAGCGGGAACACCGAATTCTTCCTCCGCTACATGGTATGGAATCAATCAGTATCTTCTGTATGATATTTCAAACCAGCTTGGAGCAGGACTACGTTTTGAATGGTTCCACGACCAAAACGGAACCCGTGTAATGAGCAACGGCAATGATGAAGATTTCATCGGTGTTACTGCAGGATTAAACTACAAACCGATCCCCGGAATCACGTTGCGTTCCGAAGTTCGCTACGATATGGCCATTCACCATGATGTGTTCAAGGACGGTACAGACAATGACCAAATACTGCTTTCGGGCAGTGCCATCCTGCATTTCTAATTTTCCAAATGTACTCTGCCTGACTGGGCACTTACTGCTTCACACTCACTTCTTCGGAACGTACAAATCCGTGATCGTACCTTCAGCCAGCTCTGCAGCAAAAAGAATGGTCTCAGACAAAGTAGGATGAGGATGGATGGTCAGTCCAATATCCTGCATATCGGCCCCCATTTCCAAAGCCAACACGGTTTCTGCAATCAGCTCTCCCGCATGCGGCCCAACCATGCCGGCTCCTAAAATTTTCTTACTGACCTTATCAAAGAGCAGTTTGGTCATGCCTTCGTCGCGTGTCATGGTAATTGCACGGCCACTGGCAGCCCAGGGGAATACCGCTTTTTCATAGGCAATACCTTGCTTTTCGGCTTCAGTTTCTGTCAGCCCCATCCAGGCAACTTCGGGATCGGTATAGGCAACCGAGGGAATGGTACGTGCATCGAACGCAACTTTGTATCCGGCAATGACTTCTGCCGCAATTTTACCTTCATGCGAAGCTTTATGTGCCAACATAGGATCTCCGGCAATATCACCGATTGCAAAAATGTGCGGAACACTGGTCCGCATTTGCTTATCCACCGAAATGAATCCGCGTTCATCCACATTGATACCGGCAGCCTCGGCATCGATCAGTTTTCCGTTTGGCCGACGTCCGACCGCAACCAATACCCGATCATATCGTTGTGGCTCAGGCGCCTGTTCACCCTCGAAAAATACCTGCAACCCCTCCTTGCCAGCTTCAATCCGACTGACACTGGTATTGAGGTAAATTGCTTCGCATTCTGCTCTCAGTTTCTTGTAAAGCGGTTTGATCAGATCAGCATCGGCTCCCGGAATAAGTTGCGCCATCCGCTCCACAATACTGATCTTAGTACCCAGTGCGTGATAGACCGTAGCCATCTCCAGCCCGATAATTCCACCTCCCAGAATAAGCATGCGTTCAGGAACCTCCGCTAATGCCAGCGCTCCGGTTGAATCGATGATGCGTTCATCGGCGGGAAATCCCGGAATACGCGCTACACTGGAACCAGCTGCAATAACACAATGACCGAAAGAGATCGTCTTGACTCCATCCAGTGTTTTGATTTCTATCCGATGTGGATCCACGAACTTTCCAGCACCATGGATAACGGTTACCTTGCGCTGTCTGGCAAGCATCGACAAACCCTTGGTCAGCTTGCTCACCACTGACTCTTTCCATGAATGCAGTCCATCGATATCGATTTCAGGCTGTCCGAAACGGATACCATACAGACTCGCTTCTTTCGCTTCCGTAAGCGTTTTTGCAGCATGCAACAGCGCCTTGGAAGGAATACAGCCCACATTCAGGCAAACGCCACCAAGCGCAGGATAGCGCTCGATCAGCACAACCTGCTTACCCAGGTCAGCGGCGCGAAATGCCGCAGTATAGCCACCCGGACCAGCTCCTAATACGGCCACTTCAGCATGAATTTCTCCACGAGCAGTTACCGGGGCTGGCGCCACCCTCTCGACAGGTGCTTCTGTATCTGAAGCAGTTGGTTGGTTGTCAGTCGTACCTGTATCACCGGATGACGCAGCTGAAGCTGCCTGGATATCTACTTCCTCGATTTCCAGACTGACAATGAGAGAACCTTGTGAAATTCTGTCACCCGCTTTGACATGTATCTCCCGCACAATACCTGCCTGGGGTGCAGGCACTTCCATTGATGCCTTATCAGTTTCAAGTACCAGCAGAGGTGTCTCCTGCTCGACTTCATCACCTGGGTTTACCAGAATTTCTACTACTGGAACCTCCTGGAAATCACCAATATCGGGCAAAGTTACTTTTGTAAATTGCGTCATCGTTTTATTCTCTGATATGGCCATCACCCAGCACGATGAATTTCTGGCTGGTCAACCCCTCCAGCCCCACCGGACCGCGTGCATGCAATTTATCTGTGGAAATACCGATTTCTGCCCCCAGACCATATTCAAATCCATCAGCAAAACGGGTCGAAGCATTTACCATGACTGAGCTGGAATCGACCTCACGCAGAAACTGGCGGGCACGTGAATAATCTTCAGTTACGATGGTGTCAGTATGCTGTGATCCATAGGTAGCAATATGTGTAATAGCTTGATCGATATCTGCCACGATACGAATGCTCAGTACTGGCGCAAGATATTCAGCATACCAGTCTTCCTCCACTGCCGGCTTCATCCCGGCAACGAGCGCACGGGCAGCCTCATCCCCCCGCAGTTCCACCCCCTTCTCCAGAAGGACTTTACAAATACGCGGCAGGAACCGTTCAGCGATTCCGGCATGCACCAGCAATGTTTCCATAGTATTACACGTGCCGTAACGCTGGGTTTTAGCGTTATCAACAACACGTACGGCTTTTTCCAGATCAGCCGATAAATCAATATAAACATGACATACACCATCCAGATGCTTGATGACCGGGACACGTGCCTCGTTTGCGATCCGCTCGATCAATCCCTTACCACCGCGCGGGACGATCATATCCACATACTCATTCATGGTAACCAGTTCGCCCACTGCAGCACGATCTGTCGTCTCTATGACCTGTACCGCATGTTCAGGCAATCCAGCTGATCTGAGTCCTTCTTGCACACAAGCAGCAATAGCCTGGTTACTTTGTATGGCTTCAGATCCTCCTCGTAAAATCGCGGCGTTACCTGCTTTGAGACACAAACCGGCAGCATCTGCTGTTACATTCGGGCGTGCTTCATAAATAATACCGATCACACCTAGTGGCACCCGCATTCTGCCCACCTGGATGCCAGATGGCCGATAATCCAGATCTGTCACTGCACCAATCGGATCAGGCAATGCAGCAATCTGCTCCAGGCCGGCAGCCATGCTTGCAATTCCCTTTGGAGTCAATGTCAGGCGATCGATCATGGCAGGTTCGAGATCTTTTTTTCTGGCCTGCGCCACATCTGCAGCATTGGCTGCCAGGAGCAATGCCTCATCGCGACGGATAGCTCGGGCCATTGCAATGAGTGCACAATTTTTAACGGCAGTATCCGCTTTTGCAACTGTTCGCGCTGCCGAACGCGCTGCACGCCCGAGAGCTTGCATATCTGCATGTATCTTTTCATTCTTTTCCATAATGGAACATCAGTAGTCAATGATAAAAGGTAATTTGACAACGCAGATAAGCCAGTCAGCCAGAGTTACTTACCAGACTTTCCGGGAGCCGATCCACGCCACTTACCAACCTGGATCAATTTGTTTCTGAGACCCGGCAGTGGATAATTAAGTGCATAAGCCTTTTCGGCATAATGACCGGCTTTTTCGTAGTTTTTCTGTTTGAAATACAACAACCCGAGGTTATAAAGAACCGTAGCATTGTCGGGTTCCAGATCGGCCGCTACTTCCAGTTGCGCAAGTGCTTCCTTGTTTCTGCCACGATGCGATAAAAATGCACTGTAGATTGACCGAACCTGCGCATCCTCCTTATTCATACGAATAGCCCGGTCGAAATAACATTCGATCGGCCATTTCAAACCGCGGATATGAGTGGATTTTTCCCTGATCGAATACTTGACAAGGGACGCCAGAGCACGGTGATGATTTGGCCAAGCACGAAGAGTATAGTTAAGATCACTTCCCAGAGAACCCGATTGTCCACTGATTAGATCTTCTACATTAGAGGTAAAGTGATAAGTCTCTACAATATTTAAATCCTTCTGGTGGCTGAATCGATCCATATAATCGAATGGACCAAAAGCATTTGCCAGCTCTCCACAGTAGCTCTTGTCCCTAGCTACCGCCGACAATGGTGCAAAAAAGAATGTTATAACAATAAAAATTGCCAGAATCCGCATAAACGCTACTCTCCAAAATTTAATGTTACTTTACCTATCCGTTTCTGTAACGGCATTCAATAATCCCGCCAGCTCCTTCGCTACAGCTTCTCTGGAGTTGGATCTTATTTTCTCCACTGACGCAACCGGTGCCCTATTCTCCCTTAGTAACATAAGAAACCTGCTCAAACCTTCCATGATCGCTTCCTTCGAGTCCAGAGGAATAATCGTATCAATCCCCACACTGCGAAGCTTTTCCGCGGTATCACCAGCCGGATCTGTCAACGCCAGAATAGGCCGTTGTGCACGCAGATATTCATATAGCTTGGCAGGTATCTGATTGTTACAGCTTGCTGCCTGTAAAACCAGCAATCCGTCAACAGCCACCATTTCGGAAAGCGCTTCATTATAGGAAACAGGAGGCGCAAGAGAAACTATTGTTCCAATGTCAAAGCGATCGATCAAGGACCGCAGATAGCTTTCGTGATGCGAAGCACGCAAAATAATATGCAAACTGTCAGCACTGATGACATTCTGTTTCAGCAGCGCTGACAAGGCATCGAACAGAAAAGTGGGATCACGTTCCCACGGGTAAATTATGCCGCTGTGCAGCAAAGTGATTCGGCCGGTTCCAGCAATCTGATTTACCGGGCGAATAATCGAAGTAAAACTGAATTCATCATACCCGTTTTCTATCAGATGGAATCGCGATGCCGGGACATGCGGAAACCGGGTCTGATAATCCCTCAGTGTACCCGGTGTCGTGAAAACTGCACTGGAGCAATAGGTGATCGTTTTATTTTCCACTCGTTCATAAGCACGATAAGTCAGCGGATAAGGGGGGTAATCCGGTTGCACCATGGGATCCCTGAAATCAGCCACCCATGGAATACCCGTCAAACGCTGCAAAGTTAACCCGATCAGATGCGCTGTTGCAATGGGATAAGTCGACCAGATCACATCCGGCTTATATTTTTTGATCAGATACCATCCAGCAGGCACTGCGCCCAGCCACCAGCTCACCCAGCGATCCGGTAAGGCCAGAACCCGTGGATACCGCCCCATCAAGGTCAGATGCCTTGCAGTATCCAGTGCAAACGCACGATGAACATGTACCTGTTGCGGAATATCCGCCAACTGGCCAGAATTGGTGTGCTGATAAGCTCGTGATGAAGGTGCCAGAACGATTGGCTTCCAGCCATGGTCAGGCAAATACCGGGCAAAGCGCAATGTCCGCTGTATACCGCTGCTGCCATGCAAGGGTGGAAAATGATAGGCGATCATCAATACACGTTTTACCATGACAGCACTCGATTCCCGGTCAGTTCTGCTACCTGGTCACGCCATCCACGCGTAGAAAATGTATGATTAGCATTTTCTATGTGGAAAAATTCTGTCTGCTTTGTTTTCATGGCCGTCTGCCAGTCCATCGACGAATTAACCAAATCCAGAAACTCGCGCGCCGTCAGATCATTTCCACTGGTAATGATCAGTATTTTTCCCCGAAAATGCTTTAATCCATTCAGCATACGCTCCGGCAAAGGGACGGTCAGATTACATGATGAACCAGCACTTTCTTCTGAAACAGTCAGATTTTTCCTGCCCCGTAAACTGCTCCTGCTGAGTTCATATAAAGACCGGATGGAAGCTAGTACATTAAATTTTCCACCCAGCAGCTTTTCCCAGAATTCCAGCTCAAACAGACGTTCCAGGTAATAGTGTTTCAGGTACGCTTTGGCAATACCCTGCTCTGTTCTAACCCAGGGATTCAGCAACACCAGCCCGCTCACTCGCGGATCCTGATGAGCATGGAACAGGGCCGCTGACGCCGCATCACATAATCCCCAAATTACGATATCTTTCAGAAAAGGGCATTCACTGAAAAAAAAGTCGACAGCACTGCGCAGATCTTCTCCAATATGTTCAAACGTCCTGATAGCACCATCACTATCACCCATTCCACGAAAATCAAACCGCATGACAGGGATACCACGCTCTGCCAGATAGCGCGCAAGCAAAACAAACTGTCGGTGACTGCCAACGCGATACTGAGGCCCACCAACGACAATCAGTACACCACGTGTCACCGGTCGCTGCGGTACGTTTAAAATCCCATAGAGCCATTCATGCTGGCAGCAAAAACGTATTGCTTGCTCTTGAATATTCATAGCTGGATTCCGGCTAATGATTTGAACGGCTTGAGGGTAGCCGCCAGCAACGCCGGACATTCGCTGATTTCCTGAGTAGCCCAGAACGACAACCCAGGGATGAGTGTTACTTTCGGATAAACATCAGACTGATTCCACGCTTCCACAACCGCAGCACCAGCAGGAGAAAGCTCACGACCGGCCTCGGGAGTGATTTCAAACCAGTAAATTTCACTGTTCCTGATAACCAGCTGGCCCAGTTTCAATTCGTCGATCGCAGCCGCCATTGCGGGAGAAAGAGTATACCCTGCTATTTCCAGCAATTCACCTGCTCTCAGTTTTTCACGAAAAACCTGAACATTTGAAACCTTGTCTGTATCGTCCGACATGAGCTTATTCACCAGTTTCAAACGTAAAAATTGGGTCAGAAATGATTTACCGTTGACGACAGGCTGCCAGAGTACAAATTTTGCCGGATCAGTCCTCGATTTTTCATTTACAGCATAATCCAATGCAAGCAAGGCGCCCAACCGCAACCCCCAGAAATGAATCGATGCAAATCCTTTTTGCATCAGCCACTGCCCGGCATACGCAATGTCATTCTTCCAGATTGCCCAGGTAGCCTCCCCAAAATCTCCCGCGCTATCCCCGCAACCATACAAGTCAATTTGCAACACGCCAAACCCCATCGCTGCAAACGCTCTGGCCTGCAAGGCAGCCATGCGCCGGGATTTATTCATTTCTTCCGCAAATGGATGGAGGTAAATAAACGCCTGATTCGATAGCATATCTCTGGCAGGCGGATGATAGAGGCAGAAACGTTTTCCCGGCGAAGCATCCAGAAAGAAAGGTTCAGCCGGTAGATTTTCCATGCAATTACTCAATGTGCCAGTTTATGCTCGACGAAAAGTGCCAGATTTCCGAGTGTTTCGAAGGTTTGTGCACTGATTTCATCGTCATCGACCGAGAAATCGAAGTATTCTTCGAGCGCGGTAATCACATTGACCACCGCCATCGAATCCAACTCCGGAATATTTCCGAGCAAAACGGAATCGGCTGTCAGCGTATGTTTTCTTTCCCCTAGATTCAACACATCACCCAAAATATTTCTGATTGCTTCAAGATGCTGCATAATCACTCCATAAAAGATTACTACTTGATGTTGACGGCATTTTAAGACAGTTTTTTAAAATGTGCCGCATTGATCACTCCTGCAAACAGGTTAAGGAAGTACTCGTATATCATGCAAAAACTGCGTATTCCTGGTATTAAGCCATTGGTTCTGTTGATGCTGCATCTGCCGGTATACCTACTTCACGGGTTGACTACCCCGGCGATCTCATGAACTGGTATGAACTGTACTGGCAACGTATCACCCCACTGCATCTTTTTTTGTGGCCGGTCAGCCAATTGCTTATCCTGTTTCAGTCTATCCGGCGTTTTCTTTACCGGCGCGCGATACTGACTTCGATTCACTTGCCCGTACCAATCATCGTCATTGACAGCATAACCACTGACAGTCCCGTCAAAACATCCCTCATCGTTCAGATTGCCCATATCTTGAAAACGGCAGGGTTGCGGCCCGGGATTATCAGTCGCGGCTATCCTGATAACCATCATCCACCAACAAGAGTGATGATCAGCAGCCATCTCCACCTCGTTGGCGAGAAGTCACTGTTGCTCGCTTACCATTTACGTGAAACCTGTCCCATATGGATCGGTTACAACAGAATTGAAACGGCAAAAGCCTTACTGGCAGCTCACAAGGAATGCAATGTGCTGATCTGTGATGATGGTTTGCAGGATCTTCGTCTGCAGCGTGATTTCGAGGCTGTCATCGTCGATACCAGTGTCATCAATTCCGGAAACGGGCTGATCATGCCTGCCGGGCCGCTCCGAGACAGTTTTGCACGTTTGAAACACGCTGACGCCGTCATCCTGGCTGGCCATCAAAGACGGATACCGGATATTACAGATAAAATCAGAACGATTCACACCCGTCCGCAGAAAGAACATTTTTTCAACCTGTCACAGCCCGAGCTGACAGTGGATGCAACGGAACTGACGGGTAAACATATTCATGCCATCGTCCGCAATCCGGATACACAAGACTTTCTGGATAACCTTAAATTCCTGAAACTGACCGTCATTCCTCGTGTATTTCCGGAAAATCATCATTTTGTTGCAACGGACTTCCAGTCTAATGAAGCTGATATCATCCTGATATCGGAAGAAGATGCAGTAAAATGCCTGGGTCTGCATAATGACCGCATCTGGGTCTTGCAACAGGAATATCGTGCCGACCTCGGATTACGCGAAATCATACTTAAGAAGTTGAGAGAAAAATTCATGGATCCAAAACTCCTGGACATTCTGGTCTGTCCATTATGCAAAAGCCCTCTTATTTACAAAAAAGATCAACTGGAACTGATCTGCAAGGCAGATCGGCTGGCTTACCCCATTCGAGATGGCATCCCTGTCATGCTGGAAGATGAAGCCAGAAAACTGCCTGATGAAGAAGAAATAAAGTAGGAAATACTCTCTTTTACAATTTTTTCCTTCTTAAACGGGTTACCCGGTCGAAGTCCACTTCCTCCATTTTCCCAATAACGGGAAATAAATCGCCAGGTGCATGGGACGATCTTCCATACGTTGCAGTACCTGGGCATAACGATCCAGTTGTGGGCGGTAACGCAGTTGTTCCCGGTCGAGAAATTCCTCGAGGCCACCACCGGTATGAGATCCTGTCTTGTAATCAATGATCCAGCGCACGCCTGCCTTATCTACGAAGGTTCGATCGATGATGTTGACAGAAATCGAGTGACCCGCTGCAATTGCCGTTGGAACAGACAACGCCCATTCACAGTGCGATTCCTGATGCCGATTGCTCAGAATCCAGCGGCCCGTTTCATCTTCCACACACATTGTCCTGAGGGCTCGTGCAACCTGCTGCACGGCTGTCTCCAAATGTCGAGGAGTGATACCGGCTTGCATGAGTAACGATCGCCCTGCCAGTTTGAGATCTTCCAGATCCTGCCGATCCACATTCTCGACCCCGATCAGCCCAATACGATGCAACAGACGATGGACGACCACTCCCACCAGTCGAGCTGGCTCACCTGCCCAATCGAAATCAACCGACTCTTCTGCGATGCCGGCCTCATTCGTATGCATAGCAACCTCAATGGCTTCTGGTAACCGTGGTGGTTGCCAGCCGGATACCAGGCGCACCGTACGGGCAAGTTGCAAGCCTGCATATGCATTCGATGCAGGTAAATCTCTAATGTCGACTTCGCGCGACCGTACCAGAAAATCTACTGCCACGGCAGGCCATAACTTGGCCAGCAGGGTATCCTCCGGTGGTTTCAGTGCATCCTTCTCCTGCATATCCGGATCGATCCTGAGATGCCCCAGCAAATGCAGACCGTGTTTCGCCCGGGTGACCGCCACATACAGCAATCGCGCCTCTTCCAGCGCAGCCCGTTTCTTTTCTTCAGACAGGATGTAGGCGGAAATCGGATTTTTGTCGCTCCCCGCTGCACTGATTGGTGCACACAGCAAACCAGGATGCTGTGACTGATCACGAAACTCCAGCCAGTTGAGCAATTTTTCCTGATCTCGCCGGGGAGATTTACCCAGCCCCGGCAGAATTACTGTATCGAACTCCAGCCCTTTGGCCTTGTGCAAAGTCATGAGCTGCAATGAATCGTCTGCCGCTACGTCCGGCAGAGCAAACAATCGTATCAGTCGCTCATCCAGCTCCTGGATATCAGGTCGATAGCCGGTCACATCAAAATTTTCCAGCAACTGAAAATAGACTTCAGCATCTGCCAGATCTGTTTCATTCTGTACACTGGCAGGCCCCCCCAGGCTAATCCATACTCCCTCCACACATCTTCTCAACGACATCTTGTCATAGAGCATCAGCGCACGTTCCAGAATCGGCAGTACCCTGTTCACCCGCTGACCGCCTTCCTCACTCAAAACACCTGAACCGGTACAAGCCCGCAATGAATCAATCAGCACATGCCGTGGCAGCGTATTAGCAACAGTATGTAAATCCTGCAGGGAAAGTCCGCAGAACGGTGCGCGCAGCAATGCCAGCCAGGCGATACGATCAGCCGGATGCACCAGGGCCCGGGTGAGTGCCATCAAATCCCGGATCACCACGCGCTGTGCCAATTGTTCGATTTCTACCGCCTGAAAACGCATGCCTTTTCGTCTGAAATGGATGACGATACTCGCCAGATGGCTGCGATTACGCACGAGTACGGCAATTTTGCCATCCGGTTGCGCGGCTCTCACCTGTTCTACGATCGCCATCACCTGTTCCGCTTCGGCCCGATCATCCCTTTGCAGACAAGGGTAAACCCTGACCGCATCCTGCTCGGAAGCTGCGTGAAAAGCGGTGGAGTGCGCATACGAAACGGCGCCTGAGTCCACTCTGTCCGTATCCGGCAATATCTGGGGAAAATAACGGTTGACCCACTCGACGATTCCGCTCTGCGAACGAAAATTGACTGAAAGACGTAGAAACTTCATCTGAATCTGGCCAAAATACCCGCAATCACGGATACCCAGAAACAATCCCACTTCCGCCTGCCGAAAACGGTAAATGGACTGCATCGGATCTCCCACCAGAAACAGCGTGCGCCCGTCTCCGGCTTGCCAACCGGCAGTCAGCCGTTTCAGCAATTCAGCCTGGCTGGAAGACGTATCCTGAAATTCATCCACCAGGAGGTGATGAATACGATAATCGAGTGCCAGTGCCAGATCGGTCGGCATTTCCGGTTCACCCAGCGCACGGACGGCCGCCATGGCAATCTCGGTAAAATCCACCTGGCCGTGCTGCCGGAAAACCAGCAGCAAATATCCAGCAGCCACTTTGAGCAAGCTGAACAGGGCCTGCAGCGTTTCCCACTCTTCATCGGTATATCGTTCTGGAGGTAACCGCCTGAGTAACTGCAACTGCTGACGAAATGTCTCCTCACTCTGCAAAGCGGAAAGCAGTTCAGCCATCCGTTGTTTCATTTCACTCAGGCGTTCCTTCAATGCGGTATCACGTACCGTTGTGGGTGCAGGGAATCCCTCTCTCTTCGTTACCTGCTTGCGCCAGCCATCGGCTTGCGTCAGCAAAAAATTGGCAATCTTTTCCCAAACCGGGCGATCTGCAAGCTCTCCGCCAGGCCAGTGGGTAATCCACCCTTTCTGATCGACCATATTCCCGTCGACTGACTCACCTTCAGCCAGATTTGCCGCAGCAAACTGCATCAGCTCGATGATTTCTGCCCGGCAACCTATTGGCGTCGATTCGGTCAGCACTCCTAGCACTTCTGTAATCCGGCCAGTCAGTGCCGATTCCAGATGTTCACGCACCCCATCGATATTAGCGGCGGTGGTAGTATTAACAACGCGCTGCAGCCACAAATCGCGCCGGGCCAGCATGTCGGCAATTAATCGCTGCAATCTGTCCAGACGATTATCCAGATGTCCGATCAAATGTTCGATCGCTGTAGTCCACTCGCTCTCTTCCTCCAGTGCCTCGACCGTCAGACGGGCTGCTTCCAGATACAACCTGTCCGCATCCTCTGCCACTGATGACAAAGCACCCTGCCGGGACCAGACCGGCATCCGATCGACCAGCCAGGCACACAAGGAATCGATCGTCTGGATACGTAAACGTGACGGATTTTGCAGTAACTGCCAACCCCGCGCCTGATCATGCACCAGCACCCGGTTCGCCAGCTCCCGCAACTGGTGCTGATAAGCATCGCTCAGCGGCGCTGTTTCACTCTCCGCATCGTTATTTGCATCACCGGCTGCATCGCGCAAAGCCTGCAAGATTCGGTGCTTCATTTCGCTGGCTGCTTTGCGTGTAAACGTGATGGCAACGATCTCTTCCGGTTCCTCTACCGTAGCAAGCAGCACTAGGAGCCGCTGCGTCAGCAATCCTGTCTTGCCCGATCCGGCCGGCGCCTGAACGATGAAGGAATGTCGCGGATCAAGCGCCTGCTGGCGTTCTCTCTGATCCGGAATCTTCTGTTGCAAGACCGTATTCATTGTTCCAATCCGGGTAAAAGCGTTATCGCAGAATCATCACTGATTAAAGTCACTGTTCCGTGTCCCTCATAGCTTCCAGTGATTCTCCAATTCTGCACAAAGGTTTGAGTTCACAGTAAGTGCAGGTTTGCGGGTATTGTTTAGGGCTCACTTCGGCTTCTCCGGCCATGAAATCCTGCGCCAGTCGCTCGATTGTCTGGCGCCAGCCGGTCAGCACTTCGCCCCAGCTTGCCGCTTCCTGCGTGTGTTTCAAATTTTCGAAAGATTTCACTCCGGGGATTGATACTTCTTCGCTTGCTACGCCCTCAAACGCAATATCACCTGCTCTGATTCGGGCAAATGCAATCCCGACCGGCCCATTAGCGAACGCTAGACTGTACAGCGGTAACTGCGGTTCATCGGGACGATCGCCAAACCATGCACTTGCTCCGACTTCGCCGGTTTTATAGTCGATGAGCAACTCACCTCCTTCTTCCAGGGTATCGATACGATCTATCCTCAAGTTGATGCGCAAGCCGTTCAGTTCAAGCTCCGTTTCCATTTCCCGGCCTGACACCCGGAAAGGGGGGCGCCGTTTCTCCATTTCCAGCCATGCCATCACGAGAGCATGCAATCGTTTTCTTTCAAGTGCTTGCAGACGCTCACCAAAAGTGTGCGGATAGTGGGGAACGATTTCGCGTATCGCCTCATTCACTTTGCCGGCAACCAGTGAGTTCAGCCCATCAGGGGATAAATTTGCCAGTGCTGCTGATGAATCCAGTTCAGCCCAGATCATTTCCATGACCCGGTGTAGTAAAGTGCCTCGTACCAGCGCATTCAAACCGATCTGTATGCGACCCAGTGGACGGGCACCCAGCTGCAGCTCGGCAAATGCCCGGAACGGGCAGGCTGCCTGTAACTTGAACAGCTTGCTGCCGCCCGGAATACCCGTTCCGATAAATGCCGGGACAACATCCTCGGACAGCACCTCCTGTTGCCGACTGTAATACACACTATCTCGCCAGGCAAGTGGTGTACCCATGGTGAGCATTTCTTCGCTCAACGCCGGGAAAGCATCGATCAGTGGACTGGAATCGAGGATTTCATCACCCTTACGCTGCGGATAGCTGATGACAACCTCAGTAGCATTCGTGGTAATCCGCTGCAACAGCGCTGCCGCCACACGTAATTCACGCCTGGCACTGGAATGCGGTGCATCAGCCTCGCGCTGCAGAGTCAGAGGAAGAAAAGGATTAGGCCGGGGTGACGCGGGAAATACGCCGTCATGCAATCCCATGAGCCAGAGATGATCAAACTTCAGCCCGCCAGCTTCAAATAACCCCAATACCTGCACAGGTGCTTCTGCCGATTCCGGCTGAAAAATCGTACCGGCAACCATACGCTTGAGTTGCTGCAGCGCTTCAACCAAACTGATCGACTGAATTACCCAGTCCAAGGTGGAAAATTCTCTCAGCACTCCCTGCCATGCCTGGATAACCTGATATTCCTCACTGGATAATCCTCGCTCACCCGGCCAGCCGATTGCTTTCAGCCACTGTTCGAATCGCCGTGCCCACTCTCCCGGGCCGGTGGGTGCAAGCGATAGTTGCACTTGCTTCATCAAATTACCCAGACATTCAACCAGCAATGGGCTCGAATAGGATTGGCCGCCGCGAGCAGCACTCGTCAACAGCTTCTGTAAAGTCAGATCCCACTCACCCGATTCACGCAGACGGGCATCCAGCAAAGCACGCGCATTCATTTCCCGGTCCCCACCGGCGATAAAAGAAGAACGCAGCACACGACTGATATGCGGCAGCTCAATAACGGCTTCTGATAAATCGAGAATATCCAGCGCCAGACTAACGGGTAAATACCGGTCGAGCGACTTGCCAAGCGACAGATTGTAAGGGCGCATCCGATCATGATGCTCCGGTTGCAACGCCTGTGGAACCAACACTTCATCCAATGTCTGGCAGATTATTTCGCGTTGTACGGTCAGTTCCGGCACAACCAGCGCAATCCTCGCCGCTGGATTTTCCTCCAGACATTGCCGTATCCATCGTGCCGCCTGCCGGATCTCATCACGACCATCTGCACAGGCCAGCCTGCCAATGCGATCCGGCTGACCGGATAACTGTAACCACTGCAACGAACATCCTGCCTGCTCGAGTGTGCAAAGAAACGACAACTGTTGTGGCGTCCACTCATCAAAACCGGTCAGTATGAGCTCATGCGGCAATGGTAAGTTGCCGATCAGCACGGATTTCGACAGTATTCCGGGCAGAACAGCGACTGAAAGCCAGCTATTTTCCCGACATTTCGCTTCAAACATCGAGGCCAGTTGCCAGAACAACCGGGTGTCGGCATTATGATCGAAGTCCGCTTCCCGGCAGGGAATGCACCATGCATGCAGCATCTGCCATGCTTCCATGATACGAGCGACAGTCTCGTTGACAGCTTGCAACACGACATCGCTGGACTGTTCTGCCAGAATTTTGTGCCAAACGAAATATTCCTGATGGGAAGTCAGCAACACCCTCGGGGCCGCTTCAGCCCGGCTGGAAATGACCACCTCCTGCCACAACCGTTGCAACCATGCATCCCAGGGCAGAATATCCGGTGCGGGCCATACCCCGTGTCCTTCCTCAGATCTGGCCCGATTGAATTCCTGATGAAGAGTGCGCGCCAGCCGCCGGTTTCCGGTCACAATCGTTGCACAGCCATCCAGTCTTTGGATAAGATCAGTGATATTAGTCTGTTGAGCGTCGAGCGAACAGGTTGTCATGGTCGGATTTTTCATATTTCGCGAACAGCCTGATAATCAATGCGGTACGCAGGCAGAATAATACAATTCGATTTTTGAAACAGTTTTTATCAGGAGAACCAATGAATAGAATAGGAAACGGGCTGCTGGTCGCCATGGCGATCACCTGGTCCGGTATAGTTTTTTCAGCAGTGCAGAATTTGCCTCAACCGATTTTCTCAAGCCAGGATGATGAACGGGCTGTAGCCGATAATGCAGCATCACCTGCTCCCACGGAACAGGCCGCATCGGCTTCAACGGAAGCAGAAACTGCAGCGAAGGCAGAAGAACAAGAGCTGCCCAGCGGCATCGGCTGGAAACTGGTACGCAGCCTCGAAATGGGAGACTCGGGCAAGTTTGTGCACATGGTACTGATCGAAAAAGGACGCCAGGCGGATAAAACCATCTACAGCTCCGCTATTCACAAATTATGTGCCAAGGAAAAAGAATTTTGCCGGATACGTTTCTGGGTGCAGTCATACCTCATACCGGAAAAAGTCTCGCTCACACTAGAACAGCAAAAAACCCAGCAGGCAGATCACCTGTTCAATCGTGCTGCCGGTATCCACAGAACGTTATGGGCCTGCACCGTCGATTCGACAAGTGAATCGTGCATTCAATAAACGTAAACATCATCCTGCTGAACCTGCCGGGCGTATCGAGTCCATGTAGGTCAGCAACATTTCCTCCAGAAACAACCTGGGGTTGAGTGGATGGCGCGCCAGTTGCTGCGAAGTAACCAGGCTGCGCCACAAAAAACCGAAAGCTACCGGATCGATGACAGCCGCCTGCTGCCGGATGGCCGCCACCTGTTTCAGATGGTAACGCACCCGCCCACTGGTACGGCAGCTCATCAGGTCATAACACCATTTCTGCAACCAGCCGGTCACACTGGATAAATCCAGCTTATGCAGTTTTTCTGCCAACTCGATCGGATTAAGTTTATCCGGTACGCACAGGCACTGGATGAAATCAGCATGGGAAGCGGCCAGCCGTTCATCGTACTGCAATGCCAGCAATGGTGAAAAACCTGACATAGCCAGATGAAAATCAGGATCGGTGATTCCCTGGTGGATAAGCCAATCCTTTGCCATTTCATGATCCGGCGCCGGCATTGCGGTCTGCCGGCAACGGCTCAGAACCGTAGACGGAATCAGTGAAGCATTATGTGTCACCAGAATGAACAGCACTTCTGGCGGCGGCTCCTCCAGTTTTTTCAGCAGCGCATTGGCAGCCGCCGTATTCATCGCTTCGGCTGGATGAATCAGCACCACCTTGTCACGCGCCTGATGAGCACTCAGGTAAATGAAATCATCCAGCACACGAATCTGCGCGATACTGATCTGCTGACTTGGCTTCCTGCCTGATTTCGTACTCCCGGCTTCCCGCCGATTTTCTTCATTATCCTTGTCTGTAGCACTCTCCTGCGCTGATAACGCCTCCGGCTCCAGCAGGCGAAAATTCGGATGCGATCCCTGTTCGAACCAGTAACAATCCTGACACTTCCCGCACGCCACACCCGCTGCATTCCCCTGCCCACACAATATGGATTTTGCCAGAATGAGCGCAAAACCCAGCTTGCCGATTCCCCGACGCCCCTTCAGCAACAATGCATGATGCCGCTGCGCCCTACCTGGCTGTCTGGCCTGCTGCCAGATCACCCGCTGCCATGGAAAAACTTCGGCTGGAGTCATTCCTGAAATTGTCCTGTTTTGAAAAATAATATTTTACTGAATCGAGAAAACCTGGTTCGGATAAGGAACAAGTTTATTGTAAATTCTTTTCTCTGTTTACCTTAATGATGAAACTGATAATATTCTAGAAGCAATATCCACATGGAATAATCCTTGTCGTACTTGCCATCAGACTCGACCTGAGCAAGGCCATCAATAAAAAATAACCGGATTAATCAGTATCAGCTGCACAGTAAAACCAACTCGGGCATCCAGCTCATCCGTAATCAGCGTGAACCCTTTTCCCAGAATGTTCAGGATAGGCCCAGATTTGGATGATCTCTCCCCACAAGGCCCTACGCAACACTATAGGCATGAAAACAAGGTAATCAAACGTCGTAATAAGGTATTTTTCAAGACAATGCCCTATAGCGAAGCTCAGATAGATTGATTATAATTTATAGATGACTTATCCTATTTCATTTCGCCGCAAAGTTTTATCTGTTCGAGAGCAGGAAGAGCTCACCATTGTGCAAACGGCAGCCCGTTTTTGTGTAGGAATTGCCAGCGTGACACGCTGGATAAAAAATCCCGTTCCTAAGGAGAGCCGTAATAAACCGGCAATTCTGAATCGCCCCGGGTTTTGAGGAGGCTCCAACTTTTGAGAGAATGGAGTCATGAATAAACAAAACAAGCAAAACAAGTTTTC
>OBJA01001084.1_pt1 | contig 20076 bp, 17 predicted proteins | sample 1519751 | NCBI WGS metagenome assembly OBJA01 (sample SAMEA3881238, study PRJEB22517) | soil metagenome | biome: lake sediment; feature: soda lake sediment; material: sediment, water from around vicinity | place: India | collected 2013-12-23 | depth 3 m
GCCAGAGATGCCGTTATCCGAAAAACAGATGAGATCGAACGCCAGATTAAAATTAAAGTGAACGAGCTGAAACAGGAAGCCCTCAACCAGGCAGAAGCCACCCGAAAAACTGCGGCCACAGCTGCATGGTGGTTCTTTATTGCAGCAGTGGTTTCAGGTGCGGCATCAGCCCTTGGAGGAATTTTGGCTTATACTCTTTGATTTCTGAAACAGGCTGGTTCACCCTTAAGGCAACGGGTAAAACAAATCGAGAATAAAGTATTGTAACATTCGTACAACTTACAGGTAAAGACCGGAAACAGCCCACTGCATCCATTGCATACGGGCGGTATCCGGCTTTTTGTATATCTAAAATACCGCTAACCGGTAACCGGTATAATGTTCTCCTCTGCAGTAACAATAGAGGTGTGTATGTTTTGAAAACAAATAATTATGATTAATTTCAGATTTTAATATTTTAAACAAACCAACAGAAATGAGGATATTGATAATAACTGACATGCAAAACGACTTTATTCCAGGAGGCGCATTGGCTGTTCCCGAGGGTGATGCAATCATTCCGGTTATAAATAATCTGCAACAGAATTTCGATTTGGTGATAGCTACCCAGGATTGGCATCCCCAAAACCACATCAGCTTTGCTTCCAATCATGAGAACAAGCAACCGTTCGATACTATTGAATGGCAGGAGATGCAACAGGTCTTATGGCCCGACCACTGTGTACAGAACACCCCTGGCGCTGATTTTCATTCACAAATGGATATGAATAAAGTGGAAGCCATTTTCAGAAAAGGAATGGATTGGAAAATTGACAGCTACAGCGGCTTTTACGATAACGGCCATAAAAAAAACACAGGCCTTGCAGGATATTTGCGTGAAAGAAACGCAACTGAACTCTTTTTCTGCGGGCTGGCTGCCGATTTTTGCGTTTACTTTTCGATTAAAGATGCCCTTAAGGAAGGGTTTTCTGCAACATTGATTGAAGATGCCACAAAACCTATTGACCTGGCAAATTTTGAAAAAATAAAAAAAGAACTTACGGAAAAAGGCTGTAACATTGTTAACAGCTTCAATATTGAATTTCCGGTTTAATCCCTTCGGGAATCCCTTCCTGCTGTGATGACGGCCTGATAATTTTCCAGCCCATAATTTACCCTGTTGAGTAATTTCTACAATGGGGCCTTAATTCCCCATCTTTTTATAAGAAATCGCGAAACAACTCCCTCATTATGGTTCATTAATTACTTCCGGAATGTGGCACTGCCAAACCTTCGGATATACCCTGCCAGTTTTGGCACCAGGTTGAAACTGCTTTAATTTACCCCACATTCTCCGGTATCTTCAGGTGAATTATTTTTTATTTTAAACCACATCCGGAATTTTTAGTATAATTCATTTTTTAAGGATCGATTTGAAGAAAAAACAACAGTGGTGTCGGGCTGAATCCCTGGCTTTGGTAAAATAGCATGCATTGCACCGGCAACCAAAAAGCCGTCAGTGGTGATCGCACTTAAACCTGCAAGGGAAAGCTAAATACTGGAAAAATAAATCACCCCGGATAACAACACCTGGCTGTATTGTTACATTCCCCCTATACCAGGGCCCCCCAAAGAGCAAGTATAAGTAAAACGCTCATGAGTATCCAGAAAAAACTGCCGATTGCTATGGCTCCCGCCTCATCCGGTGAAGGCCTGGAGGAGGAGCGGTCAACAGTTTTCTTCCGCGATACCGGCGATGCCGCTGCCAGCAGCAAGGCAAACACAAATACCACAAACAACACGGTCATCCAGGCTACTCCCCAAAATACCGGTCCTGCCGGATTAATCCAAAACGATCCGGCCAGCCCGGCAAGGATGAGTATCAGCAAAAAACTCCAGTAAGTACCCCACGGCCCCGGAGACTTAAAAATATAGAAAAACATTGACCCAACAATAATGGCAATTAAAACGATTAACAATACTCCTAAAAAAGTCATAATAAATATTTTATGGTTTATTTTATATAAATAAAATATTATGCCATTCTTAATTTTTTTTTCAGAAAAATGCCGGGATTAAAGAATTCGGGCAAATACTGTGTTTTAAAACTTTATTTAATTAATCCATCATATCGATACTTGAAATTTATGAAGTCGCTTTTCTGCAATTTAAAGTCGAAAAGGATGTTACCCAAGGCATGAACATTAAAAAACAGGGAGGCAAAAAGATCGGAATTAAATCCCCCGATTGCCGGTTAACATCATTTTCCGGCACCGGTTGATTTAATATTAATGCGACAGTCGATTCAAAACCTAATGACCTCTTACCGATATTTTTTTAATTACTACCTCTTCATCGTAAATTACTCTCAGATGGTACATCCCATCGGGGAATTCACGTATTGGAATCAGCACAGAACCAATGTTTCCTGTTGCTGTATTGTAAAGCGAAACGCCCCTTGAATCGAAAAGGCTGATTTGCGATTTTCCGGACACCGGCAGCCCTTCCACACGAAGCACATCAACGGCCGGATTCGGGTAAGCCTTCACCCCGTTCAGTTGCTTAAGTGCAACAGAGGTTGAGGTTGAGGTCACCTGAACCGGTAAAGAAACATTTGTGCAGCCGGTTTCCGGGTTTGTTACATGTACCGAATAGCTTCCTTCCGCTGTAACTGCCAGTTCAGACTGTACTTCACCTGATACAGGTTCATCGTTGCTGTACCACTGGTAAGTGAGCGAAGGGTTGTAAATAGCCTGAATGGTCATACTGCTGTCGGGTTCCACTTCCAGGACCGAATCGCGTGAAGCAATAAAAGCTACCGGATTGCAGTCGCCTGTTTCAACAAGCTTATGAATTTCACCGGCTCCTTGCTTCACAACATACAACTCCCCGTAGCGGTCTTCACCAAAGGCGGTAACTTCGCGTGCACCAAAATTACCAACCCGCGAACCTTCAAACCCATTGTCAAGGGGTGTAATTACATAAACATTTCCTGTGCAAAAATCGGAAAACACATAATTCCCGAACATGCCGTTGTACTTTGCCCCGCGATAAACATATCCACCGGTAACAGATCCTGAACAACTTTCCCCTTCATGGGGATATTCAAAAACCGGGAATACAAAATTTTCTTCTTCCCCGCAATCCTGGGTATTAAATGGGGCATTTCCCTCATAACCCCGCCAGCCGTAATTCTCTCCCCCACTGCTGCCTGCGGGCTGAAAGTTAACTTCTTCAAATTCGTTTTGCCCCACATCGGCAATCCAAAAATCGCCCGTATACCGGTCGAAGCTGTTACGCCACGGATTACGCAATCCATAGGCCCAGATTTCATCTACAGCATTATCATCCTCTGCAAAAGGATTATCGGGCGGTACAACATAGGCCGAATCGTTATCCGCATTTACATCAATCCGGAGCATTTTTCCGAGCATTGTGGACAGGTCTTGCCCATTTCCATGGGGGTCGCCTGCATCGCCTCCATCACCCAGTGCAATGTACAGGTATCCGTCGGGCCCAAAAAGCAGCTGCCCGCCGTTATGGTTGCCGTATGGCTGCGCAACAGTGAACATAATAACTTCACTTTGGCGGTCAGCCCGATCTGCATGATCGGGGTCGGCAGAAAATCGCGACACCACTGTAGAACCATCGGTGGCACGTGTATAGTTTACATAAAAATAACCGTTTTCATTGTAATCCGGATGAAAAGCCAATCCCAGCAACCCGGTTTCAAACCCCGACTGGCTTACCACATCCGATAAATCGATAAACGGAGTCTCTGCTACTGTTCCCGTTTCATCCAAAACCTGTACCTGCCCGCGTTGCTCTACAACAAACAGGCGTTCGTCACCCGCATTTACAAGCCCAATAGGGGATTCCAACCCGGAGGCAAAAAGCTCGAGTTCGAGCTGGGGCTGTGCCCTGACAACCATTAAAACTGCAGAAAAAGCAAAAAGTAAAAGTAAAAATACTGATTTCATAATGACTGAATTTTAAGTTAAACCGCACCCATTCATCATCAAAGTGAAAGTCAAGTACTGTCGGATAGATTTATTCTGAAAAATAACTCAATTATTGAACCAAAATATCACAAGGCACACCAGCTTAAATAAACCCGGCCGATCGTAAGGGGTCTGCTGGGGCAAAAATACCCCCTGCTTTGACAAGCCTGCCCCAGATTAAAGTTAGTGTTAACTCAATGTTAATTCAGTGTAAATTCAATTTTAATTGAGTTTACATTGAATTTAAATAGTTTATATTGAGTTTACATTGAATTTACACTGTCCGTGGTCAGGATAAAAACTATGCAGTAACAGAAAACAAACCACATGAACCCGAAGCCTTATCTACTTTGGCAATTATAAAAGATATAAATACAGGATGAGGGATCAGCCCCGGGGAACAAAGGGTTCATTAATTTGTTGTGATCAGGGGAATTTTGAATTAGACACAACAAAAAAGCAAATTTTATTTTTATTTATTTTGATGGTTATTATCGGGATAAAACAACAATTATAAAGACCTATGGGCCAATCAGAGACATACTTTCCAAAGCTTCAGGACATTACCCGGGCTCAAATTAACATAAAAGAGGTATCGGTTCATACACCCCTGCAATACAACCTTAATCTCTCTGAAGAATTTGAGGCCCATATATACCTGAAAAGGGAAGATTTACAGACTGTAAGGTCCTATAAAATAAGGGGAGCCTATAATAAGATATCGGGGTTACCGGCCGGTGAAACCAGCAGGGGGATTGTATGTGCAAGTGCGGGAAATCATGCCCAGGGAGTAGCCTATGCCTGCAATAAGTTAAACATACACGGAACCATATACATGCCTGCCACCACTCCAAAGCAAAAAATACGGCAGGTGGAAATGTTTGGCAAGGACAAAGTGGAGGTCATCCTTACGGGCGACACCTACGATGCAGCTGAGCAGGCTGCCCGTGAAGAATGCAGGCAGGCAGGAAAAACATTCATCCATCCGTTCGACGACAGGCAAATTATTGAAGGGCAGGCAACCATTGGCCTTGAGATCTTACAGGATACCCAGAAACCTGTTGACTTCCTGTTGCTCCCGGTAGGTGGCGGAGGACTGGCAGCCGGTGTAGGTGCTTATTTTAAACAGGTGAGCCCCCATACCCGAATTATTGGGGTTGAACCGGAGGGAGCACCTTCAATGAAACGGTCGCTTGAGGCAAATACAGTAGTTGAACTCGAAGCAATTGATAAGTTCGTTGACGGGGCGGCAGTAAAAAAAGTGGGCGAAATACCTTTTGAAATATGCCGGCATGTGATCGATAACATGGTTACCATTCCTGAAGGCAGGGTGTGCACTAAAATTCTGGACCTTTACAACCGCGATGCAATTGTTATGGAGCCGGCTGGAGCACTTTCGATAGCTGCCCTTGATTTGTTCCGTGGGGAAATTAAAGGGAAAACGGTTGTGTGCATCGTAAGCGGGAGCAATAACGACATTACCCGCATGGAGGAAATAAAAGAACGTTCGCTGTTGTATGAAGGCCTGAAACACTACTTTATCGTAAGGTTTCCTCAACGGGCCGGGGCACTGCGCACTTTTGTCGACCAGGTGCTTGGCCCCGATGATGATATCACGCATTTTGAATATTCAAAAAAAACAAGCCGGGAAAAAGGACCTGCTGTTATTGGGATCGAAATTAGAAAGAAGGAAGATTTTAATGGCCTGGTCAAACGAATGCAGGAATACGGTTTTGTTTATGAATACCTGAATAATGAACCCTTATTGTTTCAGATTATAATTTAACTTTGTTTGTTCCGGCACACCAGCCCTTCGGGCACCTGTTTCCTGGTGAACATATAAATTAACGGCTACAGAAAACTTTTTCCCCGTTAAGTTGTATTTAATATTCAGTTAATTACCTGTTTAATGCTTCCGGCAAATCCTTCCTGCAGAAAGCGAGGTACTGGTATTGGCTGATGGAAATGTTTAATCAAATAAACAGGATATGAGTAATCTTCAAAAAATGAACCAGGTGCTGTTATTTATTGCACTGCTTTTTGCTTTTCTTTATTATGGTTCTTCATTTTTGATACCCTTCGTCTTTGGAGTCTTCTTTACCACGCTGATTCTTCCATTAGCCCGGCTCTTTGAAATCAGGCTGAAACTGAGCAAAATCCTGGCAGCTTTGGCCAGTACATTCATATTGTTTGTTGCTGCAGGCAGTATTCTATTTTTAATGATATACCAGGTGAATCAGTTTGTATCCGATTTTTCGGAATCAAAGGAACAAATACAATCATTCATCAACGACCTGCAGGAACAAATTGCATCAATAACAAATGTTTCGGAGTCGCAGCAGGAAAAGATATGGGAAGAGCGCTCACAAAATTTAATGGAGACTATTCAGCCATGGTTGGCAGGCGCTTTTGGCAGCATCTTCAGTACCCTGGGTAATTTTTTGATAATGCTGATCTATGTATTTTTATTGCTTATATACAGGGAAAAGTTTACGCAGTTTGTAATGATGTATTCGGCAAACAAGGATAAAAAAGAGGTAAGGGAAATCTTGAAAAAGACAGGAGGAATAGCCTATCAATACCTGCTGGGACGTATTAAGGTGATGGGAATACTGGCCATTCTGTATATAATCACCTTTCTGCTGTTTGATCTGCCTTATGCCATATTACTTACAATTTTTGGGGCATTGATAACGATTATCCCTTACCTGGGGCCCCTGTTAAGCGGGTTGCTACCCATATTGTTTGCGACAATTTTTTTTGACGATATTCAGAAAACTGTAATTTTTGCAATAATTGTTTTGATTATACAACTTATCGAAAGTTATGTACTCGAACCTCTGATTATGGGAAAGCAGATTCAGCTGAATCCGCTGGCAGTTATTATAATGATTATTATTGGGGGGATGGTATGGGGGCTCGCCGGCATGATATTGTTTGTTCCAATATTTGCCATGTTCAAAATTATATCGACCCACATTTCGGCTTTAAAACCTGTTGGCTTTTTAGTGGGCGACTCCGAAGAAAAAAAACCAGAGCTATAGGAATCCAGGTAAGGGATCAGGTCTCCCAAATGAAGGCAGGCCTGTTAATATTCGGTTGTAAACTGTTCGGGATGTTTTCCCTGAACCCCCTTTTCCCGGTAAAAGTCTTTCATGCGTTTGATATCTTCTTTTTCATTATCGGTGATTTCAAGCTTCTGCCATATGGTCATTGTTTTGCGGCCCCAGTCGAAACTGACAAGGTAAACCGGTATGTTTGCCGTGCGTGCTATAACATGAAAACCAGCCTTCCAGTTTTTGGTCCGTTTTCGCGTACCTTCGGGAGTAATAGCCAGGTGCATGTGCTGGCGGGAATTAAACTGGTTGATGATTTGCCTGACCACATTCGAACCTTTCGACCGGTCGGTAGGTATACCCCCCATCTTTTTCAATACCCATCCCACAGGCCAAAAAAAGAACTCCTTTTTTATGACAATATTGGCCGTTCCGCCAAGGGAAGTGTAGAATATCCAGGAAATAACAAAATCCCAGCCGCTGGTATGGGGAGCACCAACCAATATGCATTTCGGTTCAGGCACCAGGGAGCCACATGACTTCCAGCCCAATAGCTTCAGCAGAATTTTACAGATGTACTTCATATCTTTTCAACAAATTAATTTTTATAAATAATTCGATATTACCTGTTCAATTACCAGGTCTCACGCTTATTCTTCACCCACCTACCTTTCGTGTTTCAATGTTTTCGGCTCCGGCAAATTGCAGGAGAAGTTCTGTTGCCAGCATTGTTGCCTCATCCAACAATTCGGGGGAGCCAAAGTCAATAAGAATCATTAAGAATCGTTTTGTCTGCAAGGTTACACAGGTGCGTACCGAATCGCTGGTAGGAGTCCCAAAAGCCCCTTTCCGGTCGCGAAAAACCGGGAGTGATTCAATGTTCAGTTCCCCGCGGCCAATTCCTTCATAAGGTTCATTCTGCAGGCCAATACCAAATACCACATCCCCATCGATTTTTTTACTGTCGTATCCGCCAATCGAAATACCCGTCGACAGGGAGACAAGGTTAAGCAGGTCGACCACATTGTTTACCCGGTACAGCCCTTTTCCCTGGACTGATCTCCGCAAAAGCGATTCGGCCGATAACCTGTACCGGGCCGGATCCTTCCCACAAAGCTTATATCCAATGCGGGAGGCTGCCACAGCAGGCATGCTGCATATATCCTCCACCTGAAGCGTGGCGGCTGTCTCTGCCAGCTTCCGCCCGATCTGTTCCCACAACAATTCGTTGTAATCTTTTACTACAACATCACACTCAATGCATGAAAGCATCAACCGAGGAATTCTGGATCTCAATTCATCTGAAATATATACAGGTGTCATTGACCGATTTTACTCTTGTGATTTTTTAGTCCCCAAAACTAACCAAATAGAATAAATTATAGGTTCCTTTTGAGATATAATATTTTCCCGGCACATGTGTCACCCCCTGTATGCTGCTACAAATGAACCCGGTAACAAGAGTTGACTTCTTTGTTTAAAACCACCATACGACTCAGGAAAAACAATTAAATAAATGGGCAGCCGAAAGAAATTTAACAAAATGCCTCAGTAGCTGTTTAAATAAACAATACAGAATTCATAATAAAAATAACATTTATACAAATCATACATGAAGATTCAGTTTAATACAGAAAACAACGTTGACGCAGGAGAAGAGTTAAGAGAAAAGTTAACCTCGATGATATCAGATAAACTAAGCAGGTTCGATAAATATATAACGCGGCTCGAAGTGCACCTTTCGGATGAAAACAGTGCTAAAAGCGGTCCCAATGATAAAAGGTGCCTGATAGAGGCACGGATGGAAAGCAGGCAGCCGGTTGCAGTTACCGATCAGGCAGAATCGTACATTGAAGCTGCTGCAGGAGCCACCGCCAAAATTAAAGCAGCCCTGGATTCAATGATCGGACGCATGCAGAACCAATAACCGGCTGTATTAGTTAATAAGTCCCAGTTGCCCTTGGGTTGGCTTTAACCATGGAAACCCGTAAACTGGGTTGATTTTTTTACCGGAAGAAACCGGTTCAAAACACTGAAAAGACTATCGCGGGAAATGGGTTTGGTGATATGAAAATCAAAGCCTGCTTCTGTAATTCTTTTCTTGTCTTCAGGTAAGGCATTGGCAGTCTGAGCTATTACCGGCACCTCCTTACCCGATTCATGTATATGCTGGATTACCTGATAGCCGTCCATTTCGGGAATCCGGATATCCAGAAATACCAGGTCGATCCGGTATTTATCGAAAATTTCAACAGCCTTGCTCCCTGAATCAGCATGAAGGATCAATGCCTTGGTTTCCTCGAGCATGTGGTACATCATCATGTAGCTGAAGCTGTCATCTTCAACAATAAGAATTACCTTATCATGTAAATCGGGCAGACTTAAATCATTTGTATTTTTACTTTTTTCAACAATTGCCACTGAAGGTTTGGTTTTCATGATTTCCAGTTCCTTGTATGGATGGCTAAAATAAAAAGTTGTTCCTTTACCGATTTCCGATTCAAACCAAATTTCTCCTCCTAACAGATTAACCAGGTGCTTGCTGATGGCAAGCCCCAGACCGGTTCCCCTGAATTCACGGCTTCGGGTGTTATGCAAACGGTTAAACCGTTTAAACACATTGTGTTTATCATTATCAGCAATTCCTATTCCTGTATCCTTCACATAAAAAAGTATATCTTTTTTGGATTCCCGGATTTCATATCCAAGTTCCACTTTCCCTTCCTCGGTATATTTCAGGGCATTGCCAATCAGGTTCATGAATACTTGTTGTAAACGGAAGCTATCGGTATTAACGATTATCTGCAGATTATTTTCAGGTTTGCGTATTATCAGATCGAGATGCCTTTTCTTATATGCTTTTTGCATGCCCAACATTTGCAATTCAATCCGCCTCATAAAATTGTTGACAACAATAATTTCTTTTTGCAACGAAATTTGATTGTTATCGAGCTGCGAGAAATCGATTATATCGTCAATTAAACGCAATAACTGTTTTCCATTTTGAGAAATGGCGTTTAAAAATTCAATTTCTTTTTTCTGTTTCACCTCTTTCTGCAAAAGCTCGGTAAATCCAAGAATCGAATTCATGGGGGTACGCACCTCGTGCGAAATATTCTGTATAAAAGCATACTGAACCTGGTTATCCCGTTCAGCCCTTTCCCTGGCTTTAACCAGTTCATTTTCCAGATGTTTTCTGCCCGAAATATCTATTCCCACCCCTACCTGTCTTCCGTCGGGAAGTTCCACGTTTGCCCAGCTGGTTTCAACTTTACGTCCATCGCGTGTACATATTGTAATATCTTTAAACCCAGGGGAGAGGGATTTCATGTATTCCAAAACTTCTGCACGGTAATCAGGATCAGGATAAGCAAGCTCCATAATGTTCGTGTTTTTTATATCGTCGGCAGTCCATCCGGTAATTTCTTCAAATGCGCGGTTCATTGTAAAGGAATGGATTCGCTTATCGTAAATGGTTACCATAACCGGAATGGTGTCAATAATTGTGTGCAGAAGTTCCCGATCGTCTTTCAACTGTTGCTGAAAAAGTTCAAGTTCCTTTAGTTGTTCTTCCTGTTTAAATACATCTTTTGCAAGGTCGGCCCCGGTATTTGCTTCGGCGGTTACCCGGGCAAACAGGATACCCGAGATAAAAGTTCCATCTTTGCCAAACTGAGGTATTCCGGTATAGCTGAGACGGATTTCAGGCCCCTTTTCGTTTAATTTAATTATATAGGGAATGTTTTTGAAGGCCTCACCCTTTAGCAGTCGCATTAAAGGACCTTTACCTGCCGGCAGTTCCTGGTGATTGGCATCATATACCTTGTAAAAAACCAGTGTATTATTTTTAAAATATTCTTTATCAGCAGCTTTTAAATGATGTAATGTTAATGCTTCCTGATTTATATCAATCAAATTTCCTTCTGCATCGATCAGAATAACTCCATCCTGTACGTTGGTGAATACCATTCCCAGCATATCAAGGGTATATGGATATTCTGCTTTTCGCACATTTTGGTTACCGGCAGCAGAAGGGTCAGATTTCATTTTAAAATACGAATTAGATTATATTTTTTTATAACAAATTATATTCAATTGAGTTTACTGCTGCTGGTTTATTTATTATCAGCATGCATATAAAAAAACAAATGATTTCGAGGTTTTCCCACGTTTAAGTGGCAACGAATGTTTTCAGCTTTTCATAACATTTAAAGCAAAAGGTTGAATTCTTTTGATCAACATCTTCAATGTAGGTGCTCGACCGCATTACACAGGATGGGGAAAAACAATGAGTTAACCCGAAAGTGTGCCCCAGTTCATGAATTACTTCTTTTTTAAAACGTTCAAAAAGCAACTGGTCATCGCGTTTAATTCCATAGAGTTCATTTTTTAACCTATAGAGGGAAACAACTCCGGCATTACCTTTATAGAGAGCCTGTCCGATAATATAGGTAAGAATGGGAATAAATAAATCGACCCGAAAAAGACCGATTGTCTTAATATGTTGATCGGAGTATTCGGCATGTATTAATTTGAGCAGCTGGTTTCCATCGTATTGCCTGCGGGCCGGATCATAGAACCTTGCCAAATCAGCATACCTTGCACTGATGTCGGTTTCATATCCAAAACGTTCTTTGACAGAGACAGCAATTTTTTCGAGAAAACTTTTTTCGAATTGCCCGTATGAAACTAATAATATACGCTGCTTATTCAATTCAAATTGGGTTTATAAAGCCAAGTCAGGCAGTGCAACTATTTTTTCGCTTTCCTTTTTTTAAGGTTATACTTCTTAATTTTGTTGTAAAGGGTCACCCGGTCTACTTTTAGAATTTTTGCCGATCGGCTGATGTTCCAGTCAAATTTATCGAGGATTTGATGAATATGCTTTTTTTCAAGGTCGTGAAGGCTGTCTGCAGTATCATTAGTGGCAGCTGTAACAAAGGGCAGATCCTTGAGTTTGATTTCCTTACCGTTGCCAACAACGATAGCCCGTTCCACCATATTCTCGAGTTCACGCACATTTCCCGGATAATCGTATTGTTCCAGGCGTTTTAAAGCAGCGGGTTCGATGCTTACATTGTCACGGCTCATTGAAGTACAGTATTTCCGTATAAAATGGGTTACCAGCAAGGGAATATCTTCAGGACGTTTCCTCAAAGGAGGTATGGCAATATTTACAACATTTAACCGGTAATATAAATCTTCGCGGAAAAGGCCTTCATCCACCATTTTTTTAAGATCCCGGTTTGTGGCACAAATTACTCTGAAATCGGATTGGATTTCTTTATTGCCGCCCACCCTGACAAATTTCTTTGATTCGAGTACCCTCAGCAGTTCAATCTGCATTTTACCGGAGATAGTAGCTATTTCATCTAAAAAGATGGTGCCGCCATCGGCAATTTCAAACCTTCCCTTTCGGTTAAACATGGCGCCGGTAAATGCTCCTTTTTCATGGCCAAACAGTTCGCTTTCAAGCAGGTCTTCCGAAAGTGCACCACAATGAACTGTAACAAGTGGAAAGAACTTGCGCGAGGAATTGGCATGAATGGCCCTTGCAATAAGCTCCTTGCCTGTGCCACTTTCTCCGGTAATAATAACGGATGCACTGGACTGAGAAACACTCTCTACTTCCTTCAGTACACCTAACATCGCATTGCTGTTACCTACTATGTCCTCGATGTTCTCGAGCGATACAATCCGGTTTTTTAGTGCCTGGTTCTCAGCTTTCATTTCGATTTGCTTTGCAGCATTCCGTATCAAATGTGAAAGGTCATCAGGATCAAATGGTTTCGTAATGTAATCGTATGCACCGTCTTTGAGTGCCTGAACAGCAGTTTCCACAGATGCAAAGGCAGTCATAATTATGACGATAGCCTCGGGATTGAGGAGTTTGATCCGTCGGTGCATTTCAAGGCCATCCATGCCGGGCATTTTGATATCGGCAAGAATTATATCGTAATTTCCTGATTCAATCATTGTCAGGGCCTCCTTGGCATTTTCAGCACATTTTACCTGAAAGCCATCCTCAATAAACCAGTTATACAGTGAATCCCTTACCGATTCTTCATCATCAACGATTAACAGTGAAATAGAATTTATCATATCAATAACAGATTTTGCTAAAGCATATTAATTTTCATGTAGCTTTGCCGGCCGGGAGCTAATTTTACCTTCAGCTAAAACCAAAGGCAGAATAATCGCCATTACAGTTCCCCTGCCCGGTTCAGAATCAACCTCTACCCTTCCTTTATGACTTTGGACAATACCATGGACTATAGCCAGCCCCAATCCGATTCCACTTGCCTTTCTCTTGGCTGAGAAAAATGGCTGGAAAATATGTGGCATGTCTTCCGGAGAAATGCCTACTCCGTTATCAATTATTTCAATTTTAACATGTTCATCATCTGGATTGCTGCTTCTTATCAATATTTCACCGTTCTCGGCAACTGCTTCCGAAGCGTTTACAAGAAGAGCCACACACACCTGCTTTATCTGGTTTTCATTGCAGTTAACCAAATCGTGGGAGGCATTTAATTCAATATAAAAATTTATATTGGCCATTTTCATCTGGTGCTCAATCAGTTCATAGGTTTTGGTAAGCACAGGATTTACTTTTAAGTTTTTAAAATCTTCCTGATCTTTTCTTGAAAAATCCATGAGTCCTTTAACTATCTCACCACACCGTTTTGTTTCAGATTCAATCACATTCAGATGCTTTAACAGATTCTGGGCAAGTGAAGGATCCATATCCAGGCGGTTGATCTTTTTTGACACAAGTTTCGAATAAGTTAATATACTCGAGAGTGGATTATTCAGCTCATGTGCAACCGATGAAGACAATTTACCCAATGATGCGATACGTTCAATATGAATCAATTCATTCTGGATTTCAGACAGTTCTTCCGATTTTTTCTGAACCTTATATTCGAGCTGATGCGACCAGTTTTCCAGCTCTTTATTGGCAGAATCCAGGTTATCGAGCATGTTGTTGAATGCAAGAGAAACCATTCGCATGTCGTCGAGCAGGTCCGATTTGATTTCCAGCCTGCGGTTCCTGTCGCCACTCGAAACAGCTTCACTAGCTGATACAATAGCATTCAAAGGTTTTCTTATTTTATTGTTTGTGAAAAAAATAAGAGACAATACCAAAAGAAAAGTAATTAAAGCAGCAAAGAGAAAAAACTCAGTGGATGATTTGCTTACAGCGGTATCAAGGGATTCGAGGGGCACCTTAATGATTAACGACCCTAAAACTTCTTCATCAGGACTGTGTGCATGGCATGAACTGGTGTAGCATGAGCTTTCATTTAAGATGGGTGAACGAATAAGCAACTGCCGATGCCCCTTATCATCTCCCCTCATGTTGCATGCACTTTTGAGATCGATTATCCGGTATGACTTTTCCTTTTGAGGAAACATATTGTCGAAATCGAGGTGACAACTTATACAATTTGGATTGCTGTGATTTGTTGTATCTGCAAAATGCGATGAGTAAACCAATTCATTTGCATAATCATATAAATTAACCTCATCAACTCCATCGATAGTATTTATAATATCAAGGGTACTTTGAAGGGCATTGTTATCATTTTTCAACATCGAATAGTACAATGATCCTTCAATAATAGAGCCTATATCATTTCCCCTCTGCCGGATCATAGTATCGAGGTATTCACCGTAAACTGAATTAAAAATAGCTCCGTAAGCAATGAAAAGGACAAATGAAAGAATAGCGATTACATAAACCACCCGGGCATAAATAGAAGACTTAAACCGCAGATATTTATAAATGAAATCGTTAATTTTATTATTCCTGAAATATGGTTTTTTAAGTAAAGGCATTTTAGCATTTTTATTTTTATTCGGGCAGAATCACCGACCTAATTCTAAAAAGTCGCAAATTACAAAAAGAACTTCTTTTATTCCGATTTACCTTTAATCTTTAAAACATATTTTAGAGGATTTCATAAATGGGTGAATAAATTCGGTACTAAAAATCAGGCCTGTTTAAATTTCCCGGGAGTACTTTTAAGGCACTGGGAATAACCTGAATGTTTATCAATTTGATGTCGTGAAAAATTTCTCCGTCAATCTGTAGTTCATGCTGCCTGATTAGTTCAACTTCAGCACTTCTGGCAGAAAAAACCTTGATGTACTTCATCCGGTGCAATCTCCCAGTAAAGGAGGCATAAATGAATGTCAAAGCAAACCACCATGGATAGGGCCTTAACACTATTATTTCGAATTTGCCATCGGTTATACTTCCCATAGGGTTAATCATAGCTCCGGTTCCATAACTTTTGGCATTTGCAAAAACCAGCATCTCAGCTTTCATTTTCTTTCGCCTCTGACCGGGAATATGGATATAAAACGTAAACCATGTTTTTTTAGTAAACATTTCCTTCAAAAGCTGTTTGCCATAACCCAGCATTCCTTTTGAACCTTCTTTTTCGAAACGACTTACTATCCGGGCATTAACCCCGATATCGCTCAGATGAAAGCAGTAGTATTTTTTATTGATTTGTATCACATCCATTTCAAGAGGGGGTTCATTGAAGTTCCTGGTCAATGTGGCTTCAATATCATCGGTTATGCCAAGGTTATAGGCAAGCCCGTTAGCCGAACCTGCCGGGAATATACCAAGTGCAATATCGGTATTGATAAGTTCGGAGGCTACAGTATTTACTGTTCCATCGCCGCCGACGGCAAAAACAATTTCAGGGTTGAACGTCTTGATTGAACGCCTGATTGCCTTGCCATCATCCTTCCCGGTAGTTTCATACAGCTCAATCTGAATGTCATACTTTGAGGCAATGTCCAGAATTTTGGCATGAAATGTTTTAGCAGAACCCACGCCTGATTTAGTATTTATTACGAATAGAATTTTTTTCAATTTGTTTAAATTTTTAATCCTGCTTACTTAATATATCTGTTTCATCAAAATGATCACAGCACCGTTTTTCACAGCCTAAATTACTTAAAATCAAACACTGCCGAATCGTTTCGGTCGAATATTTTTGATGTTCCATTTATATTCACCTTCACAGGGCCGGCCCAGCCCCTATCAAAGTTAATCCACATTTTTTGCTGATTAAGCCTTATATTTATCCAGTGACTTCTATAACGAATTTGAAATTTCAGTTCCTCGATTTCATCGGGTAGTCTTGGATTGAACCACAACACATCATCCCTGATTTCCAGCCCTGTGTAACATCGCTGAATTAAATCCACTGTACCGGCCATTGCCCCCAGGTGTATCCCTTCAGGAGTAGTACCTCCCTGAATATCCCTGAAATCACTTAACAGGGCTTTTCTGAAATTATCCCACGATCGCTTGCGGTTTGAACGGGCAGTTACCCATGAAAAAATCACCTGGCTTAAAGTAGATCCGTGGGAAGTAATCTTTCGATAATAGTCGATGTTCCTTGGAATGCTTTCATGTTTGAATTTATATCCCAACTGCTTAAAAAACGCAAGCAGTTCATCAGCTGAAAAGAGGTAAAAAAGCATTAATACATCGGCCTGCTTGCTTGCTTTATAATTATTTGGTGAATCTCCCTCCTTTTCCAAAATACGATCCAGACGTAATACTTCCCCATATTTCTTATGGTATTTTTCCCAATCGAGATCTTTCAGTTGATCAAACCCATCGAATTGAAGTATAATCTGATCCCCTGTAAAAGGGATGTACATCTTGTTTACGATTTCTTTCCAAAGGGCAATTGTTTGCTTATCAAATCCAACTTTTTGAGCGAGCATGCGGGTGTGCTCCCCTTTAAACAAATCCAGCAGGTTTAACGCACATTGTATATTCCAAGCAGCCATATAATTTGTATATGCGTTGTTGTTCAACCCCGGATTATTCGAATCGGGATAATTGGTGTGGTATTCATCAGGGCCCATTACTCCTTTTATTTCGAACCTTCCTGTTTCCTCGTTGAATTCGGCAATATCAGACCAGAATAAGGCGGTATTCAATATAAGTTCAGCACCAAAGGTTGACAGGAAGTCTTTATCATCAGTAGCCTGGTAGTATTGCCAAACATTATAGCAAACAGCAGCACTGATATGTCTTTGAAAGCGGGAATTGTCAGGAATCCATCTGCCGGATTCGGGATTCAAATGAATCTCCTGGCTCTCTTCTCTTCCGTTGCTGCCGCTTTGCCAAGGAAACATTGCTCCTTTGTAGCCATTATCAGTTGCTTCCTGCCGGGCAGAGGGAAGCCTGTGAAACCGGTACATTAAAAGCGAACGGGCCAATTGGGGAGAGTGCAGACTTATGAATGGGAAAATATAAAGCTCGTCCCAAAATATATGCCCACGATACGCTTCTCCATGCCATCCTCTTGAGGGAACGCCAATATCGAGTCCTATGCTGTTGTCCGAAACGGTCTGATGTAAATGAAAAATATGAAGCCTGAGAATCAGAATCTGGTTATCTGAAGCCTGCAATTCCACATTACTCAATCCCCATATATAGGACCATGCAATACGGTGCTCCTGGAAAATCAGACCAAATGAAACCAGCTGGCTCAATTTTATACGAGCTTCGGTGAACGGATCACTTATTGCGTTATCTTTCGATGTATAAAGTGTAACAAGCTTTTCAATCCGAATTGTCTGAAGCTTGTTGCAGCTGATTTTCACTTCCTGGTAAACTGCTTTCTCCTGTATATGGGTATTGAGGGAGGTATCAATCTGATTGTCAGCGACAAATACATTCAACGAAGTGGCCTGTGTCATACGTATTTTCGACTGCCGGGTCTGACTTGTCAGGAATATGCCCTTGTGGTCTAGCTCTCCTGTTTCAAGGATATCAAGATGATCACTATTCAACTCCTGGTAACGCTTAACACCCCTGTTTTTAACATTCCCATCAATTCCCGACCGCACAGTAATTTCGGCAGACCAGTTTTCCGGAATTAGAATCCATTCAATGGCAGCTGCATGGGGGTCGTGCATGCTAACGATCCGTCGGCTTATCAGCGATGTTTCCCTGAATTTTTCGTCCCTGTACCGGATTTTGCGTTCGAGAATGCCTTCTTTTAAATTAAGCGAAAGATTGTAATCCAACACTTCGGCACTTTCAATATTAAACCAATCCGAATCTTCTATTTTAAAAGTAAGGTATAACCAGTTTGGCCAGTTAACAAGATCTTCGTTTTCAATATCTTTTCCTTTTATATGAGAAATTGCACGGTTATATCCCCCTGCAAGATAGGTGCCTGGATAATTGATGCTATCTGCTTTTTGTTCTTCCATGGCACCGCGTGTGGCAAAATACCCGTTGCCAAGGGTGCATAACGACTCCCGCAACGGGTGCTCAGCAGGGTTCCAGTCGTTGTATATGATCTTCCAGTCATCGTTTTGGCTCAATTTTAATTGATCTTTTTCCGGTTCCATCATGAATTCTTTTCTAGCTGTTGAAATTTCATTTTAAGTTCTTTTAAACAGCATCAGAAATAATTGAACCAAAACTTCACAGACTACAGCACAGCAACTTACAAAACAGTATGAGGAAAAAAATCCCTTCTGCTGTGGATATTTTTCCTCACATTTGTTTAACTACATTTGAAAATAAACAATTAAATGACTTACGTATATATGAATTATGAAACGACATGTATATCTTACAAGAAGAATTCTGACCCGCCCGGCTTATCCAAGGGCTCACCTAAACAGTTTGCCACCTTGTAGTGCTTTTATATATTGTTCTATACTCGTCGGTGCTCCCGCTTTCCACATCATTCACGGGTAACAAAATCTCCTGCTTTATGATTTCCCTGTTCCTGTTTAATTTTGGCAGGCGACAAATAAAGAAAAATTTCTTTAAATAATGTACCAAGCGCTCCTGGTTGATTTTTAACGTTTTCATTTTTTCTGATTTTAAATGTTATTTTCCGAATCGTTTAAATGCCTCAGCAAAACAGCCGCATACGACCCGATAGAAGTATTCTGAATTATTATGTCTTCCGGAAGATTCAAGTTTACGGATGTGAAATTCCAGATAGCTTTAACCCCACAGTTCACAAGGTCTTCAGCTACTTCTTGTGCAACCTGGTTGGGGGTAGTCAAAATTCCAATTTTAACTTTTAATCGGCCCGACAGGCTGAACAATTTGCTGTATTCCAGAACATGAACCCCCCCGATATTCTGACCAATTTTCTTTTTATCGACATCGAAAGCTGCAATGATTCTAAGGCCCAAGGCCTGTTCCTGCTGGTAGGCCATTAAAGCCGATCCCAGATTCCCGGCCCCTATTAGGAAAGCTTCATTCACCTGGTTATGCCCCATATAGTTTTCAAGGGCATGAATCAACTCATAAACATTGTATCCGACCCTGGGTTTTCCTTTGACTCCTGTATAAGCCAGGTCCTTTACCACCTGGGTAGGATCGCAGCTCAGATCTTTTCCTATTGTGGGGGCCGAAATGTTAAGAACCCCGTCCTCCCTTACCTGCTCCAGGTAATACAGGTAGCCCGGCAACCGCTTCAGGGTAGGCTCCGGTGCCCTTCTTCTTTTCCTGTATTTACCTGTTTCTTCCATTGCTAACCGATTCCTTTCTGAATTTTAATTCACTTCAAATATAACAAAAAATATCAATAAAGAATTTATTCTTTATTAAAGAACTTGATTTGTTAATTCTAAGTTAAAATCACCCGTTTATCATTCATGTCCGACCCAGATTAACCGGCCGGTATCGAACCCCCTCTGCCTTGCCCTTGTTAAAACAAGGTCGAGGGTTTTGTTTTCCAGTGCAGGAGTCCGGCTTAAAATCCACAGGTACTTATCGGAGGAGCTTCCGATCAGTGCCCATTCATAATTCTTGTCGAGTTCAAGGATTAAGTAATCGGCATAAAAAAAAAGGAAAAACGATACCTTCAGCTTTCCCGGTTCATTGGGATCAGGTTGCCTGGCTTTTCCTGCAGATTTCCTGAACTTGCCATCCAGCTTATTCTTGTAACCCGCATTCATCACTTTGATTTTTCCATCCCCCTGTAACTCATAAGTGGCTGTAACCCCCACCAGGTTTCGCTCGA
>OBJA01001085.1_pt1 | contig 20056 bp, 13 predicted proteins | sample 1519751 | NCBI WGS metagenome assembly OBJA01 (sample SAMEA3881238, study PRJEB22517) | soil metagenome | biome: lake sediment; feature: soda lake sediment; material: sediment, water from around vicinity | place: India | collected 2013-12-23 | depth 3 m
CGTGGTTCTGCTCTACAGCGAACTGGATCCGGCCCTGCACGCGGCGGTCGCCACGGACAACTACGGACCCGGCAATGCCATGAGTAGTACCGTGGACTATCAACCGAAGTATTTTCTGGTCAATGGCGAGCCCTATTCCGCCGCATCTCAGACCATCGAACTCGGAGGCCAGGGCGGCAACATTCTGCTGCGCTTCCTCAATGCCGGCCTGGACTCACACACGCTGCAGCTTCAGGGTGCGTACCTTTCCATCCTTGCAGAGGACGGTAACCTGTCCCCCCATTCCCAGGAGCAGTATTCCGTGTTTCTGCCCGCCGGCAAGACCAGGGACGCCATGCTGTCCGTGGACTGCGACAACCCGCCTGCCGCGGGGAAGCTTGTCCTCTACGACCGCCAGCTCAACCTCAGCAACGGTGGTGCGGCAAATCCCGGGGGGATGTTCAGCATCCTGGAATTCCCGGACCACGATGAGGACGGCGTCCTCAGCATGTGCGACAACTGCATCCTGGCCAGCAACGCCTCACAGGTGGACAGCGATTCCGATGGCTATGGAAACGCCTGCGACGGCGACTTCAACAACAACGGGGTCGTGGACTTTGCGGATCTCGCCACGTTCCGGGCGATGCTCGGCAGCAACGATCCCAACGGGGATTTCAACGAAAACGGAGTGGTCGATTTCGCCGACCTGGCCACATTCCGGGCCATGCTTGGCCAGCCACCCGGCCCATCGGCCTTTGCGCCCTAGCGCGATGAAATCGACATTACAGGAACACCCACAAGGTGTGCAAGGCAGTCAATCTAACGTCATAGGAGCAAGCAGACATGATCAAGAAACAGCTTCGTAATGCAGGCGTTGCAGGTATCGTCTTTACCGGCATGATCTTCGCGGGACAGGCGACGGCAGCCACCTTGAGCCTGGTCGATGCCAGCGACATCACCTCCTCCAACATCACCGTGGCTGTAGGGGATACCTTCTCCATCTTCGTACGTGCCACCGATATGCCGGAAACCGGCTCGGGCTCCGTCACCATTGACTGGACGGATGGAATCCTGCAGCTGGACAGCTGGGCGGTCTTGCCACCCTTCGATGACGTCAGCCTGGGGGATCCTACCGTAACCTCGAACAGCATAAGCGAGTTGAACGGTGGTATGTTTTTCAATCTCCCGAGTGGCGACTTCAACTTTGCCCAGCTGGACTTTACGGCACTGGCACCGACCGGGACTGCACTCAATCTGACCGCGATCGAATCAGTACTTGGTTGGACTACTGATACTGGTTCCGTGATCAATTTCGACAGCGTCTTCGGTGCCACGGTCACCGTGACTGCGGTTCCACTGCCCGCGGCGGCCTGGTTGTTCGGTGTCGGCCTGATCGGCTTGATCACCATCGCGCGACGACGCATGGAATAGAGGCAGAAGGGATGGAGTCGGCCGTGATCTAGCGGGCCGACCGCCCCTGTCTCAAGGGATTGCCACACAGGCCATGCCTGCTCACCACATGGATCGGGTACACGCGGGTGGTATGCAGACGTTCGTCTGCAGCCTGTAGATGGGCAGATAAACGGGAGTCCTCTGGTGCGAGACCGAAACAGAACACCCAGGATCGGGATCATCCCGGCCACAATCCTGCTGACTGCACTGATCACCGACCCGGCTCATGCGACTGCCGAATCCACATCGGCAGCGCGGCATGAACAGGCGATCGTCAAACTTGACCAGGGACACGAAATCCCCGCCATATCCGGCATCCAGCCCCTGGGCATACGGCTGAGCGCAGGCGGCTACATGCTGGACTTCCGCTACCGCGTACTGGATCCACAGGCCGCGGCTGACATCATACGGCGCGATGTGGACCCCTATCTCGTCGAGGAAGGCAGCGGGTCAATCCTGCGCGTGCCCGCCCCGCCCAAGGTGGGTCCGCTACGCCATACCGGGAAGAACATGATGAAAGACCGGGGCTATTTCATCCTGTTCGCGAACCCCGCCAAGCGAATCAGGCCTGGCGACAAGGTCACGCTGATCATGGGTGAGCACCGGATTTCGCAGCTCGTTGTGAGGTGATATGAGGTGCAGGTCGAATCTGGAGAAACAGCTGCGACGGGTGATCGGGATCGCCCTCTTGCTCCTCTCCAGCGAGGCGGACGCAGGTGCTGACGTGGATGCCGGGCTCAAGGCAGTGCTCGAGTTGGGTGACGACAACAGCCTCGTTCCGGTAATCGTCCGACTCACCGGCGGCATGGATGTACAGGCGATCAAACAGACTGACCGTCGTACATACAGGGAGGCCCTCCTGCGCACCGCACAGGCACGTGCCAGACACCGGCGCGCCCCCCTCGTATCGTATCTTGCGACGCAAGGACTGGAGGTATCCCGGGAACTGTGGTTGATCAATGGCATAGCGACCACCCTGCCGATCCATGTCGTGAAAGGACTGGCCCGACTGCCCGAGATTGACTCCATCGTCCTGGATCACAGGATCGGCATACTGGATGCAGATTATGGCGGTCCCGGCCTGGCCGAGGAAAACCTGAATCTCGTCCAGGCTCCCGAGTTATGGGATCTCGGTTATCGCGGGTCCGGCATCGTCGTCGCCAGCATGGATACTGGGGTCGATGCCGGCCATCCCGACCTGCAGGCCCAATGGCGTGGTGGCACCAACAGCTGGTTCGACCCCAACGGCGAACACCCGGACCTTCCCGTGGATCCGCATGGCCATGGTACCCAGACCATGGGCCTGCTGCTGGGTCGTGATGCGAGCGGCGCCACGATCGGAGTCGCACCGGAAGCACAATGGATCTCGGTCAAGATCTTCGACGACACGGGAGAAGCCACACTCAGCGCTATACACGCCGGTTTCCAGTGGCTGCTTGACCCGGATGGTGACCCTTCCACCGATGACGCACCGGATGTGATCAATAACTCCTGGGGATTGATCAACACCCTCAATCAGTGCGTCTCGGAATTCGAGACGGACATCAAGCTCCTGAAGTCCATGGGGATCGCCATGGTTTTTGCGGCAGGGAACCAGGCACCACTGGTCGATCCCAAGGATCACACCAGCATCAGTCCGGCCAACGACGCCTCCGGATTTGCGGTGGGCTCGGTCGACATGGCGCTAACGGTCGCGCCCACCAGCAGCCAGGGGCCCGGACCCTGCGATACGGATGTCTTCCCCGAACTGGTTGCACCCGGCGTCGGGGTCCTGACTGCGGACCGATGCTCCGGACCCTTATGCAGCCATGTCACCGTCAGCGGTACCTCGTTCGCCGCCCCGCACGTGGCCGGCGTCATGGCCTTGTTGTTGAATGCCTTCCCGGAGACCGACGTAGCCGACCTGGAATCCGTGCTGAAGCAATCCGCGCTCGACCTTGGTGATCCAGGGCCTGACCATGTGTACGGCTACGGGCTAGTGTCCGCCCTCGCGGCCCATGACAGCCTGCGTTGCCCGCCAGGCTCACTCGATAGTGACGGCGACGGACTGGTGGATGCCTGCGACAACTGCACGCTGGTACCCAATCCAGACCAGCTCGACCAGGATGGGGATGGCTACGGGGACCTGTGCGATGGCGACTACAACAACAACGGGATCGTGGACTTCCAGGATTTGGCTATTTTCCGCCAGATGCTCGGCGGCGAGGATCCTGCGGGCGATTTCAATGCCAACGGCACGGTGGACTTTCAGGACCTCGCGATCTTTCGCGCCATGATCGGCCACCCCCCCGGCCCTTCCGGGCTGGCCCCTTGAGGTTGCCGACAGATTTAAAGCATTCATGATCAATGACTGCCATATACAGTCATACACCCATTAAAAACCCATGGGCCGTATGACATAACGTAATGACGGGTTTCTCATCACATTCGATGATGCCGCAGCCAGGCAACCACATAACCGGAGCAGTACGCGGACAATTCCACTGCCGCGTTCCAGACAGATGATCAGGAGGGGTATATGGAACATCTCCACCACACAAGCACAACACCCCATGTCATGCGTGGATGCGTTGCCGCCGGCGTCTTCATGCTTGGCGCCGATCCAGTGCAAAGTGCCAGCACCGGGTATTACCTAGATCAATCCAATGTTCTGCCTGGCGGAAACCAGTACCTTTCCGTATACCTGACAGAGAATGCAACTGGCGGCGTCGATTTCCTGGTAAACACACTCGAACCCCTGAACGACGTTGCCGGCAGCAATTTCGGCATACAGCAGTTCGGCTTCAACTTTCTTGCCATGCGACAGGGGGAAATCTCCAACCTCCCCGACGGCTGGAGTGCATCCAGCAACAGGAACCTGAACGGCTTCGGGATGTTCGATATCAGGATTGAAACCACGGGCAGCAACCGCATAGATAGCCTGGGTTTCACGGTTCAGGATAGCAGTCTCGACAGCTTCGCCGCCTATTTCGCCGCTCGCGTAGCAGGCTTCGAGTGGTGCGTGCCTCCGGAGGGAGAACCTTGCGACCCCTCTTGCGAATACATCACGGGCGGCTTCTTCGCGGGTGCCACGGAGATTTCTGCTATCCCGCTTCCTGCGGCCGCATGGCTGCTGGGTTCCGGGCTGCTCGGACTGATCGGCGTCGTATGGCGCAACAGGTCAGTGGGTGGAAGTGAATACAAGCCGCTGGCAAGCACACAGGACAACGGTTGCGGCAAGCCAGCCTAGGCAGCCCCGTACCCACCTCCGCCAGGGGTCTCGATCACAAAGACATCCCCCGCCATGAGATCGGCTTCATCGCAGGCCGCCAGTTCCTGCCGCGTCCCATCGCGGCGTTCCACATGGTTCCGCCCCGGGGCCGCGGCCTCGCCGCCCTCCAGCCCGAAGGGCGCCACCCGGCGCCGCCCCGACAGGATCGCCGCGTGCATCGGTTCTCGGAAGCGGATGCGGCGGACCACGCCGTCGCCACCTGGCCATTGGCCGGCCCCGCCGCTGCCGCGGCGGATGGCGAAGGACTCGACCAGCACCGGATAGCGGAACTCGAGCACCTCGGGATCGGTGAGGCGCGAGTTGGTCATGTGCGTGTGCACGGCACTGGCCCCTTCGAACCCCGGGCCGGCGCCGGCGCCGCCACACAGGGTCTCGTAGTACTGGTACCGCGCGTTGCCGAAGGTGAAGTTGTTCATGGTGCCCTGGGCGGCGGCCATGACCCACAGTGCGGCGTAGAGGGCATCCACCACCAGCTGCGAGGTCTCCACGTTGCCGGCCACCACGGCCGCCGGCGGCCGCGGGTTGAGCAGGCAGCCCGCGGGGACGACGATGTCCAGGGGCTTCAGGCAACCCGCGTTGAGGGGGATATCGTCGTCCACCAGGGTGCGGAACACATACAGCACCGCCGCGCGCGTGATCGCCAGCGGCGCGTTGAAATTGCCGGGGTGCTGTCCCGAGGTGCCGGTGAAATCGACGCGGGCCGTGCGCGCGGCCCGGTCGATGCGCACGGCCACCCGGATCTCGTGGCCGTCGTCCAGGGCCACGGTATGCTCACCGTCGCGCAGTACCTCGATCACCCGCCGCACCGACTCCTCGGCATTGTCCTGCACATGGCGCATGTAGGCCGCGACACTCGCGCGCCCGAACTGGCGCACCATGCGCCGCAGTTCCTGCACGCCCTTCTCGTTGGCAGCCACCTGGGCCTTCAGATCGGCGATGTTCTGGTCCGGGTTGCGGGCGGGATGGGCGCCCGAGCCGAGCAGCGCGCGCAGCTCCGCCTCTTGGAAGCGCCCCGCCGCCAGCAGCTGGAAATCATTGATCAGGATGCCTTCCTCCTCGATGCTGCGGCTGTGAGGCGGCATGGAGCCGGGCGTGATGCCGCCGATGTCGGCGTGGTGCCCGCGCGAGGCCACGTGGAACAGGATCTCCTTCCCTGCCTCGTCGAACACCGGTGTGATCACCGTGATGTCCGGCAGATGGGTGCCGCCGTTGTAGGGGGCATTCATCACGAACACATCCCCCGGCTGCATGCGCTCACCACGGGCCTGGAGGATGGCGCGCACGCTGTCGCCCATGGAACCCAGGTGCACCGGGATATGCGGCGCATTGGCCACCAGGCCGCCCTCGCGATCGAACAGGGCACAGGAGAAATCGAGACGCTCCTTGATGTTGACCGAGTGCGCGGTCTTGGCCAGGGTCTCGCCCATCTGCTCGGCAATGGACATGAACAGTTTGTTGAAGATCTCCAGCAGCACCGGGTCCACCCGGGTGCCGATGGCGCTGCTGCGCGCCAGCGGCGCGACGCGGGCGAGGAGCAGGTTGCCGCCCGCGACCCGGGCCTGCCAGCCGGGCTCGACCACGATGGTGGAATTCGCCTCGATGACCAGGGCCGGCCCCTCCAGCAGGGAGCCTTCCCTTAGTGCCTCCCGGGCATGGACCGGTGCGGCAAACCGGCCCTCACCGTCGCGGGCCGCGTTGACGGTATGGAGCTCGGTCCAGTCGATGGGCTTGGGGGACGGCATAGCGCTGGCACCCGGCGGCACCATGCCCGCGTGTCCCGCCGCGGCCCCGACCGCCTCCACCGAGACCGCCTCCACGATCAGGTCCTTGTCCGGATCGATGAAGCCGAAGCGGTCACGGTGCGCTGCCTCGAACTCCGCCCGGATCCGCGCGGGATCGCCGCAGGCCACCAGCAGCGGCGCATCGGTACCCCGGTAGCGCACCAGCAGCCGATGCAGCGCTGCCATCTTCCCTGCGGCCACCCCCTGGCGCGCCAGTTCGCCGCGCGCGGCGGTCTCGAGCTCATCGACCAGGCCCTGCAATACCGGTATGAGCGCCTCGTCCAGGGGCGACTCGACCGCCTGCTCGCGCAGCACGCGCAGGTCGGCGAGCCCCATGCCATAGGCCGAGAGCACGCCGGCATGGGGATGCAGCAGGACCTGCCCCATGCCCAGGGCATCGGCCACCTGGCAGGCATGCTGGCCGGCGGCGCCGCCGAAGCAGCACAGCACATACTGCGAGACATCGTAGCCCCGCTGCACTGAGATGCGGCGGATGGCATTGGCCATATTGGTGACCGCGATCTCGATGAAGCCATGGGCCACCTGCTCGGGCGTGCGCGCCGCGCCGGTGGCGTCACGGATCCTGCCGGCCAGGTCCGCGAAGGCCCCGCGCACCGTCTCCTGGTCGAGTGCCAGGTCTCCCTGCAGCCCGAACAGCTTCGGGAAATGGGCGGGCAGGATCTTGCCGACCAGGACATTGGCATCGGTCAGGGTGAGCGGCCCGCCGCGCCGGTAGCACAGGGGGCCCGGATCCGCGCCGGCGGAGTCGGGGCCGACGCGAAGCCGCGCACCGTCGAAATGCAGCACGGACCCGCCGCCCGCCGCAACGGTGTGGATATAAAGCATCGGCGCCCGGATGCGCACGCCGGCCACCTCGGCATCGAAACTGCGCTCATAATCACCGTCGCTGTGCCAGACATCGGTCGAGGTGCCGCCCATGTCGAAGCCGATGACACGCTCGAAACCCGCCGCGCGCGCCACCGCCACGCCACCGACCACCCCGCCCGCCGGCCCGGACAGGATGGCATCCTTGCCCTGGAATCCCTGCGCCTCCACCAACCCGCCGTTCGATTGCATGAACAGCAGCCGGACGCCGCCAAGCTCGGCGGCGAGCTGGTCGACGTAGCGGCGCAGCACGGGCGAGAGATAGGCATCGACCGTGGTGGTGTCGCCACGGGCGACGAGCTTCATCAGGGGGCTGGCCGCGTGGGACGCGGAGACCTGGGTGTAGCCGATGTCGCGCGCCAGCGCGGCGAGGCGGGCCTCGTGGCCGGGGTAGCGGTAGGCGTGCATGAGCACGATGGCGACGCTGCGGAATCCCTGGTCATGGGCCTGCCGGAGCGCGGCACGGGCCGCCGCCTCGTCGAGTTCGCGCAACAGCTCGCCCTGGGCGCTGACCCGCTCGTCGATCTCGATGACGCGCTCGTAGAGCAGTTCGGGCAGCTCGATCCGGCGCGCGAAGATGTCGGGCCGCTCCTGGTAGCCGATGCGCAGGGCATCGCCGAAGCCGCGGGTGATGCACAGCAAAGTGCGCGTGCCCCGGCGCTCGAGCAGGGCGTTGGTCGCCACCGTGGTCCCCATGCGCACCGACCCGATCCGCGCCGCCGGCAGCGGTGCCCCGGCCTCCAGCCCGAGCAGTTCGCGGATGCCCTGCAGCGCGGCATCGGCATAGCGTTCCGGGTTGTCGGACAGCAGCTTGTGCGTGACCAGCGTGCCATCGGGGCGGCACGCGACCAGGTCGGTGAAGGTGCCGCCACGGTCGATCCAGAATTGCCAGCTGCTCACAGCGTACTCCGCGGGTGTTCATGGCCGCATGGCCAGGCGGGAAGGATACCCGGATGATACGGACATTGCACAGCGCGTACGCCGGGCCGTGATGCACTACTTGGTGTCGATGCCCAGTTTCTTGAGCTTGCGCCACAGCGACACGCGGTCGATGCCCAGCATCCTGGCCGCCTGGGTCCGGTTGCCATCCGCCATCTTCAGGACGGCGAGGATGTGCTCGGCCTCCTGCTCCTCCAGCGTGGTCGGAGTCGCCGCCATCTCCGGCTTGAAGACGCGCACCGTCAGGGCGCCCAGGCTCTGCGGCAGGTGCTCGATATCCAGGGTGCGATCCTGGGCCAGGGCGACACCGCGCTCGATGAAATTCGACAATTCGCGCACATTGCCGGGATAGTCGTACTCCACCAGGCGGCGCATCGCCTCGGTGGTGATTTCCTGCACATCGCGATCCATCATGGCGGAGAACTTGCGCAGCAGATAATAGGCCAGCAGGGGAATATCGTCGCGACGCTCGCGCAGGGGCGGCAGGGTCAGGGTCATGACATTGAGGCGGAAATAGAGATCATTGCGCATCTGGCCGTCGGTGACCGCCGCCTTGAGATCGCGGTTGCTCGCGGCGATGACCCGCACGTCGACGGGAATCGGCTGCACCGACCCGACCCGCATCAGCTCACGCTCCTGCAGCACGCGCAGCAGCTTTACCTGCATGAGCAAGGGCATCTCGGCGACCTCGTCGAGGAACAGCGTCCCGCCCTCGGCGGCCTCGAACAGGCCGATCTTGGTGGCATTGGCGCCGGTGAAGGCGCCCTTCTCGTGCCCGAACAGCTCGCTCGCCGCGATCTCCTCGTGCAGGGCGCCGCAGTTGAAGGCCACGAAGGGGCCCTTCGAGCGCAGGCTGTTCTGGTGAATGAAGCGCGCCAGCAGCTCCTTGCCCGTGCCGGATTCGCCGTGAATGACCACGCTGGTATCGGTGCCCGCGATCTGCCGCGCCGTCTCCAGCAGGCGCTGCACGCCCAGGTCCTGGGTGATGATGGTGGTCTGGTTGGATAGATGCTCCACGCGCAGCTTCAGTTCCCGGTTCTCGCGCTTGATGCGCCGCAGCTCCAGCGCCCCACGCACCACCTCGCGCACCTCGGCAAGCCGGAACGGCTTGGCGATGTAGTGATAGGCCCCTGCCTTCATGGCATCGACGGCGGAGTCCAGCGTAGCATGGCCGGTGATCATTATGACCGGCACCTCGGGCGTGGTCTCGCGGATATGGCGCAGCACGTCCATGCCGTCGATGCCCGGCATGCGCAGGTCGGTCAGCACCAGGTCGAAGGCCGTCGCCTGCAGGGCGGCGACCCCCTCCTCACCCGTCTTGCAGGCGGTCACCGCGTAGCCTTCCCGCTCCAGCACGGTGGTGAGGTTGGTAAGCGCGATCAGCTCGTCATCGATCAGCAGGACATGGGGTTTTGCTTCTTCGTTCATAGCGAATCCGGTTCCTGTGCCAGCGGCAGCCAGATGGTAAACCGCGTACCGCCCTCGGCACGGTTTTCCGCGGCGATACAACCATAATGCTCACTCACGATCTCCTCCACCAGGTACAGGCCCAGGCCGGTCCCGTCACCGGATTTGCGCGTGGTGAAGAAGGGATCGAAGATGTGCGCCAGATGCTCCGGACTGATCCCCTTGCCATCGTCTTCGATCCGCACCACCAGCACCCGCTCCGCGAGGCTGACCTGGGTGATATCGCCGACCAGGCGATCGGTGTTGGGCGGCATGCTCCTGGCCCAGGTGGATTCCTCGGCATGGATCCGGATATTCATGGCGCCGGCATCCACGGCATTGCGGATCAGGTTGATGAACACCTGCTGGAAGCGCTCCCGGTCCACCCATACCGTACGCTCGAGCACGGCCTCGATCCGCATATTCACGTTCGGGGGCAGCTGCCGGCGAACCAGTTGCACAGATGAGCCGATGAGGGCCGGAACCTTGTGTCCCTGCAGGTGCAGCTTGGGTTGTCGCACGCTGTCGAGCAGGCGCCGCACGATACGCCTGGCCCGCTCGGATTCCCCGTCGATATGGGCCATCCACTGCCGCACCAGGGCCGGGTCCGTCCTGCCATCGTCCTCCATCAGCAGCTGGATGGAGGTGGAGATATTCGACAAGGGGTTGTTGAGCTCGTGGGCCACGCCGGACACCAGCACGCCCAGCGCCGCCGCCTTCTCGTTCTGCCGCAGCTGGTTCTGCTGGGCGCGCAGGCGGTTGAGCATGGAATTGAACTGGTGGACGAAGGAACGGATCTCACCGTCCCGCGACGGCAGGGTCAGCTGCTGCTCGCCCCCCTCGGCCAGGGCATCGAGCTGGACCTCCAGGTTGCGCAGGGGACGGACGATCTGCCGGGCCATGAACACCGCGCTCGCGATCCCGAGCAGGATGACCGTCAGCAATGCGATCAGTAGCGTCCACACCGCCACGCGCACGGTGTGCACCAGGGTCTCACGTTCGCGCGCACGCAGCGCCTTGGCGAACATGGAGATCTCGTGCCCCAGGGTGCGGATGGCCTGTTGCGCGGCCTCCTGCTCCTCGGGTGGCAGGTCGATGTAGCGCGCGACCTCGGCCTGGTACTGCACCAGGGTGGCATCCGCGGAACGCAGTTCTTCCAGAGACGCCAGTTCCAGGAAGGCCTGCCTCCCCTCGGCCAGCGCCCGCTGCGCGGCGGCGATCCCATCCTGGAGCAGCTCATAGTCGGTGCGCTCGTGGTAGAGAAACAGGTTCTTCTCGTCGCCGCGAATGTCCTGGCTGACCTCGCTGAAGGCATTGACGGCCTCGCCCTCCATGATCTGGGCCTGCAGGTAGTGCAGGTCGGCGATCACCACGGTGGCGAAGATCAGCAGGGCGACCTTCGAGAGGATGTAGGAGGTGACGATCTTTCCGCGCAGGCTGGACATGGGCTCGGTGTGGGGTCGGTTCGAAGATGTTGCATATTACAACAGTGTTGCATCTGTTGCATGGAAAATAACCCCGATCTGTTGCAATCCGTAACAGCCCGCACCCGGCGATTCCATACAACCAATTGATTTTATTTGTACAAAAAGCTGGCACAGGGTTTGCTGTACCTGTTGCAGTCAAACTCCATCCAAGGAACCCCGCCATGACCCGCCTGACCGAAGCCCTGAAGAAGATGCTCAACGCCCTGGCCGTCGCCGACGCCGGGGAGTACCTCACCACGACCCGGAAGAACCAATACCTGTTCCAGGCCCGGGGTATCACGCCTCCCTTCACCAGCCCCGCCACCCCGGCGGACAGCACGGCCGCCGCAGTCAGCGCCAGGCCCCGGCGCCGTATCGCCCTGTACATGGGCATGGAACTGCGCGCCGACATGATGGACTACGTGATCCAGACCTGCAGCCGCCTGAACCATGACCTCACGGTGCTGACCTTCGAATCCGGCCAGGCGGTGCGCGGCATGCTCGACCCCTACCGGGACGCGCTCGAGGCCGAGTGCATCGACCTGCGGGTGCAGTACCTCACCGGCGACCCCGTCCGTGACCTCGGCCGCTATCTCCGCAGTCACCCGGAAATCGCCTTCCTGGCCTGCAAGGATACCGGCTACCTCGGCCGCAGCATCCTCAAGGGTACGCAGCGCCAGAATGCCCTGCCCGTCCCCGTCGTGCTGCTGGGCGACGCCCAGGCAGGCGCCCTGCAGCAGGACGCAACGCCGGCAGCCACGCCACAGACCCGCTCCACGGTCGCGTAAGAGGTACCCCCGTACCCTGGAACCCATGCCACGCTGCCGCCGGCACTGTGGCATGGTCATCCCGGCCTGACCGGGCACCCGTTCCCCACCTCCATCGATGACGTAGTAACCACATGCTGACAAAACTCTTCCCTTTCCTGCGCTGGTTTCCCATCAGCGGTGAAAATATGCGTTCGGACCTGGTGGCGGGCATCACCGTCGCCATGATCCTGGTCCCGCAGAGCATGGCCTATGCCACGCTCGCGGGCCTGCCCGTGGTCTACGGGCTCTATGCCTCCTTCCTGCCGGTGATGGTCGCCTCGCTGTGGGGCGCTTCTCGTTTCCTCCACACCGGCCCGGTGGCCATGTTGTCGCTGATGTCGGCCGCCGCCATCGAGCCACTGGCCACGCGCGGCAGCGCGGAATTCATCCAGTTGTCGCTGACCCTGGCCCTGATGGTGGGCGTGCTGCGGCTGGCGCTGGGGCTGTTTCGCATGGGCGTGTTGATCAACCTCGCCTCGCACCCGGTGATCCTCGGCTTCACCAACGCCGCGGCGCTGATCATCGGCCTGTCGCTGCTGAACAGCTTCATGAGCGTGCCGATGCCGCGCTCCGACAGCTTCCTCTACGACCTGTCGAACGTGGTGCAACAACTGCCCCTGGCCCACCTGCCCACGCTGTTGTTCGGCATCGGCACGCTGGTCACCCTGCACCTGATGCGCAGGCATTTCCCCAGGCTGCCCGGCGTGCTGGTGGTGGTACTGGCCTGCACCCTGATCAGCGCCCTCACCGGCTACGAGAAGACCGCGAGCGTGGCGCCCACGCAGGTCGTGGACGTCGAGGCACGGGCGAGCTTCGAGGAACTGGTGGCGAACCAGGCGGCCCTGCAGCGGGTCAAGGATGCGCAGAAATCCGTCGCGGAGCAGGTCAAGGCGAGCGCCGCCTCCGGCGGTCGCGACTACCGGCTGCAGGCCGAGCTGATGCGCCTGCAGGGCGAGGAGCAGAGCCTCAAGCACAGCCTCTACCGCCAGCAGGTCGAGGCCTACCAGTACGCCCTGACACCGGTCACGCAGCCGGATGGCAACGTCGTCTACGCCCGTGCCGAACGCAATGGCTGGTTCGCCCCCGCCTGGCGCTGGAACGGTGGTGACGGCGAGAGCTTCGTACTCGCGGGCGGCGGCCGGGTGGTCGGCAGCATCCCGACCGGCATACCCGGCTTCAGCATGCCCATGCTCGACCTCGGCATCATGTCCGGCCTGTTCGCGACCGCCTTCATCATGGCCATGATCGGCTTCATGGAGGCCACCTCCATCTCGCGGGCCCTGGCGGCCAAGACCCGCGAGAAACTCAACCCCAACCAGGAACTGATCGGCCAGGGCCTGGCCAATATCGTCGGCAGCTTCTTCCAGTCCTACGTGGTCAGCGGCTCCTTCTCGCGCTCGGCGGTCGCCGCCAGGGTCGGCGCGCGCACCGGCTTCTACGCCATCGTCAGCGCGCTGGGTGTGATGCTGGTCATGCTGTACCTGACCCCCTACCTCTACCACCTGCCCCAGCCGGTACTGGCCGCCATCGTCATGAGCGCGGTGTTCGGGCTCATCGACATCAGGTCGATGGTGCACAGCTGGTCCGTGCGTCGCAGTGACGGCGCCGTCGGCCTGGTCACCTTTGCCACCACCCTGCTGATGGCGCCCAGCCTCGCCGATGGTGTACTGGTGGGCGTGCTCCTGACCGTGCTGGTGTTCCTGGCGAACACCATGAAGCCGCGCAGCGAGATCCTCGGCCGCACCGCGCAGGGCACCCTGGCCGGCGCCGTGACCCACGATCTGGCGCCCGTGAGCGAGCATTACGTGGCGCTGCGCTTCGATGCCTCGCTGGTGTTCATCAACGCGGCCTTCTTCGAGGAAGCCGTGCTCAAGGCCCTCAGCCAGTTCCCCGGCGCCAGCGCCCTGCTCGTGGTGGGCAATGGCATCAACCGCATCGACGCCACCGGCGAGGAGAAGCTGCGCGCGCTCGCCCAGGACCTGAGCGCGGCCGGGGTCACCCTGATGTTCGCGGGCCTGAAGCGCCCGGTGCGGGAGGCCCTGGACCGGGCCGGGCTCATCGCGGTGATCGGCGAGGACAACATCTTCGCCAGCAAGGACATCGCGATTCGCGTCCTCGACGCGCGCTTCAAGCGGCAGGACTTAGAAGCGGCCGCGTAGCCGCGTGGCCGCTCAGGGGCGTCCGGCCAGGTACTCCTCGAGGCGCTCGGCGGGCACCAGCACCAGGGCCCCGCTGCGATGGTGCTGCACCAGGCTGGCCTCGGGGATGGTCCCGCGCCAGCGGCCCTCGCGCAGCACCACATGGCCGTCGGGATGGCGTCCGGCCCAGGCGCGCAACTCCACCTCGTCCCGGTACACCGCCAGGGGCTGGCGCAGGCGCCCCAGGAAATGGAACTCGCCCTGGTAGTCCAGGCTGGTGGCCAGGGGATGGCCTGCCGCCTCGTGCTGCGCCAGCGCCTGGCTCATGGGCCGCATGTCGAAGGTGGGCGCCATGGCGCGCAGCGCCGTCAGGTGCAGGGCCAGGTACAGGGCGACGGAAGTCGCCGTGGCCAGCATCACCTTCGCCTCCAGTCCGGATACCCGGCGGACGAGCAACCACAACCCCCACGCGAACAGCACCCAGCCCCAGCGCCCGTCCACCAGCGGGAGCCAGTACACCTCGGTGGGCTTGAGATGCACCAGGGCCAGTCCCAGCCCGCCGACCAGGGCCAGCAGGCCCGGCACCCAGAGTCGTTCCGGCACCCGCCGGACACCATGCCAGCGCGACAGACCATGGGCGGCCAGCAGCAGCAAGGCGGGAAACATGGGCAGCAGGTACTTGCCCTGCTTGCCCGCCACCAGGCTGAACAGCAGCAGCACCGGCAGGGCCCAGGCGAGACACAGGCGCCAGCGGTCGTCGCGGGCCAGCACGCCCAGCCCCTGCCAGACCCGCGGCCACAGGCTCCAGGGCGCCAGCATCACCGGCAGCAGCGCCAGGTACAGCCACCAGGGTTCGGTGTGGGGGGCCTCCACCCCGATACGCCCGGTGTGCTGACCCAGGAAGATCGCCTGGCGATAGGCCTCTCCACCGGCCAGGGCCGCCGGCCAGGCCCAGGCCAGGCCGATGGCGGCCCCGAGCAACAGGGCCAGCAGCAGGCCGCCGTACCAGCGCGGCCAGGAGGGCGGACGCCGTTCCCGCGCCCACCAGGGGGCCAGCAGGGCCACGGGCAGCACATGCAGCAGCACCACCGGGCCCTTGGCCAGCACCCCCAGACCGATGCCGAGGCCCATCCACCACCAGCCCCGCGCCGCGCCCTGCCAGGCCCGCACCAGGCCGATCAGGGCCAGCAGCACCGCGCCGGCGAGCAGCAGGTCGAACTGCACCATGGTGTAGAAGCCGGGCCAGAGCAGACCGCCGAGCAGCAGCCAGGGCATCAGCGCGGGGGCACGACGATCCTCGGGCCAGAGCAGGCGCGCCAGGAGCGCCGCCAGCAGCATGACCAGCAGGCTCACCAGGGGCGCCACCAGGCGCGGCCACCATTCGTTGACACCGAAGACCGCCCAGCCGGCCTGGATGAGCCAGAACAGCAGCGGCGGCTTGTGGCTGTAGGGTTCGCCATTGAGGTACGGGACCAGGAAATCGCCGCGCAGCCACATCTCCCAGGCCACGCCCACGTAGCGGGTCTCGTTCACCGGCAGCAGCGGCCGGACCTCCAGGGCGATGGCCAGCAGGATCGCCCAGAGCGCCAGCAGCACTGCGATCGACAGACGGGGGCTCACCGGCCGGACAGGTCCGAAGCGCGGCGATAGCGCTGCCAGAGGGAGAGGCCGAGCAGGCCGCTCAGCAGGAACAGCAGGGTGCCGCCGCCGATGCGCCACAGGGGATCGACGGCGATGCCGCTGCCGATGAGGGCGAACACCAGGGTCTGGGGCAGGTAGCCCAGGGCCGTGCCGGCGGCGAAGGGCGCGGCCCCCATGCGCGACAGGCCGGCGGCCAGGTTGGTGGCCAGATTGCTGCCCAGGGGCAGCAGGCGCAGGAGCAGGATGGTGCGCAGGGGGTGGCGGCCGACGAACCCATCCAGGCCGTGCGCGCGCCGGGAGAACCAGCGCCGTACCAGGTCGCGGCCCAGCCAGCGCGCCGTATAGAAGGCCAGCAGCGCGCCGCCCAGGCTGGCCGCCAGGGCCAGCAGGCCCCCCAGCGCCAGGCCGAAGGCGTAGCCGGCGAAGAAGCCCACCGCCTGGCGCGGCAGCCCCAGGGCGGTGAACAGGGTGGCGGCGAGGAGGAACAGCCACTCGCCACGCAGCCCCTGGCCGCGCACCCGGGCATCGATCCAGGCCGCATCGAGCAGCACGCCGGTCTGCAGGGTCTGCAGCGCGAAGCCCAGTAGCACCAGCAGGCCGATGCCCAGCAGGCCGCGCAGCAGGACCTGGTCCCTCATGCCGCCTCCGAATCCACGGAGCGACGGGCCCTGCCCAGTTCCGTCACCCCCACGTGACGCATGCGCCGCTGCAGCCACAGCACGCCGAGCAGGTCCACCAGGCCCACCCACAGGCGATTGTGCACCCCGTACTTGCTGCGCCCCGCCCGGCGCGGCCGGTGCGCCACCGGCACCGGGATCACCCGCCCCCCGGCGCGCAGCACCAGGGCCGGCAGGAAGCGGTGCATATGGTCGAACCAGGGCAAGGCGAGGAAGGTTTCGCGGGGAAACAGCTTGAGGCCGCAGCCGGTGTCGGGGGTGGCATCCTGCAGCAGCCGCCGGCGCAGGCCATTGGCCAGGCGCGAGGACAGGCGCTTCAGGGCATCGTCCTGGCGCCGGGTGCGCCAGCCGGCCAGCAGCCAGTGCCCAGCCAGTCCCTGCTCGCGGGCCTGGCGCAGCAGCGGGGGGATATCGGCGGGGTCGTTCTGGCCGTCGCCATCCAGGGTGGCGATCCAGTCACCGCGCGCCGCCACCACGCCGCTGCGCAGGGCCGCGCTCTGGCCGCTGCGCCGCCCGTGGCGCAGCACCCGCAGGCAGGCATGGTCCGCAAGCGCGGCGGCAAGCACGGCCGGGGTCTCGTCGCTACTGCCGTCATCCACGCAGATCACCTCGAAATCCCCATGGGTTTCGAGGGCCGCCCGGATCTCCTCCAGGAGCGGGGGCAGGTTCTCCGCTTCGTCGAACACCGGCAGTATGATGGACAGTTGCATGGCTAACCTCTGGTGATCATGCTCCCCGACCGCGCCAGGACAGGGACCTGGCTATTGTACCCCGCCAGACACGCCGGGAGCATTGGGCGAACCTGAAGGCGCCGGCAGTGCGCTCCGGTATTGGCACCTGTAGGAGCCCGCTCCGCGGGCGAAGGGTTGCTGGCACATCCGTTTCGCCCGGAGGACCGGGCTCCTACAGGCGAAATTTTACATCGATTGGGTACCATCACGGGCGCAGCGAGCGGAAGCGGATTGATTTATAGTTGAGCATCCCACTCAGGATTCGAGACCCGAGCCACACCATGTCCCACGCATCGCCCCCCGCCAACCACCTGCGCGACGAGACCAGCCCCTACCTGCTGCAGCACGCGCACAATCCCGTGGACTGGTATCCCTGGGGCCCCGAGGCCCTGGACCGGGCGCGCCGCGAGGACAAGCCCATCCTGCTGTCCATCGGCTATTCCGCCTGCCACTGGTGCCACGTCATGGCCCATGAGTCCTTCGAGGACCCGGCCACCGCCGCGGTCATGAACGAGTTGTTCGTCAACATCAAGGTGGACCGCGAGGAACGCCCCGACCTGGACCGGATCTACCAGACCGCCCATTCCCTGCTGGCCCAGCGCCCCGGCGGCTGGCCGCTGACCCTGGTGCTCACCCCCGGCGACCAGGTGCCCTTCTTCGCCGGTACCTATTTCCCGCGCGAGCCGCGCCACGGCCTGCCCGCCTTCGCCGACCTGCTGCGGCGCGTGGCGGCCGTCTACCGGGAGAACCGCCAGGACATCCACCGGCAGAACGCCTCCCTCATGGAGGTACTGCAGCAGCTGGAGCCTGCCAGCAAAGGGCAGCAGCCGCTCGACCCCATGCCCCTGGACCTGGCACGGCGCCAGCTGGAACAGCAGTTCGATGCGCGTCACGGCGGCTTCGGCCAGGCCCCCAAGTTCCCCCACCCCACCAGCCTGGAGCGCCTGCTGCGCCATTGGGCCGGTTCCCTGCACGACGGCACGGGGGATCGCCGCGCCCTGGAGATGGCCCTGTTCAGCCTCGACCGCATGGCCCTGGGCGGGATGTACGACCAGCTCGGCGGCGGCTTCTGCCGCTATGCCACCGATGAGCAGTGGATGATCCCCCATTTCGAGAAGATGCTCTACGACAACGGTCCGCTGCTGACCCTGTACAGCGAGGCCTGTGCCGCCACGGGCTCGCCCCTGTACCGACGGGTGTGCGAGGAGACCGCCGCCTGGGTGATGCGCGAGATGCAGGCCCCAGCGGGCGGCTACTACTCCAGCCTCGATGCCGACTCCGAGGGCGAGGAAGGCCGCTTCTACGTATGGGACCGCGCGGAGGTGCAGGCCCTGCTGGATGCGGACGAGTACACCCTGGTCGCGCGTCGCTTCGGCCTCGACCGGGCGCCCAACTTCGAGGGCCGCTGGAACCCCCACGTATACGTCGACTACGCGGCACAGGCGCAGGAGACGGGCATCGATGCCGCAGAACTGGAACGGCGCATCGACACCGCCCGGGCAAAACTGTTCCAGGCCCGCGAGGGGCGCGTGCGCCCGGGCCGCGACGAGAAGATCCTCACCTCCTGGAACGGGCTCATGATCAAGGGCATGGCCAGTGCGGCCCGGCACCTGGGCCGCCCGGAATACATCGACTCGGCACAACGGGCGCTGGACTTCATCCGCGCCGAACTCTGGCGCGACGGCCGCCTGCTCGCCACCGCCAAGGACGGCCGCGCCCACCTGCCCGCCTACCTGGACGATTATGTGTTCCTCATCGACGGCATCCTGGAACTGCTCTCGGCGCGCTGGCGCGACGGTGACCTGGACTTCGCCCTGCAGCTGGCGGAGCTGGTGCTGGCCCGCTTCCAGGACCCGCGCGGTGGTTTTTTCTTCACCGCCGATGACCACGAGACCCTGATCCAGCGCCCCAAGCCCCTGGCCGACGACGCCATGCCCTCCGGCAATGGCATCGCCGCGCGGGTGTTCAACCGCCTGGGGCACCTGCTGGGTGAACCGCGTTACCTGGCCGCCGCCGAGGCCACGCTGAAGGCGGCCTGGCCGCAGGTCCAGGACGCACCCTACGGTCACACCGGCCTGCTGCTGGCGCTGGAGGAGCAGCTGTTCCAGGTACAGACCATCCTGCTGCGCTGTGCGGCGGATGCCCTGCCCGACTGGCAGCGACGCGCCGGCGAACCCTACGCCCCGCGGCGCATGCTGTTCGCCATCCCCAACGAGGCCCGGGACCTGCCCGGCGCGCTGGCCGAGCGCCGGCCCCAGGGCAGGGCCGTGGCCTATGTGTGCGCGGGCAGTCAGTGCTCGCCGCCCATCACCCGCCTTGCGCAACTGCGCGCGACTCTGGAACAATCCGAGGCCCGCGCGCAGGACCCTGGTCCCCCGAGCGAATGATGTACCAACCCCCTTCGCCCGCGGAGCGGGCTCCTACAAGCGCATGGCGGCGTCGATCCCCACCTGTAGGAGCCCGGTCCCCCGGGCGAATGATGTACCAGCCCCCTTCGCCCGCGGAGCGGGCTCCTGCAAGCGCATGGCGGCGTCGATCCCCACCTGTAGGAGCCCGGTCCCCCGGGCGAATGATGTACCAGCCCCCTTCGCCCGCGGAGCGGGCTCCTGCAAGCGCATGGCGGCGTCGATCCCCACCTGTAGGAGCCCGGTCCCCCGGGCGAATGATGTACCAACCCCCTTCGCCCGCGGAGCGGGCTCCTACAAGCGAATGGCGGCGTCGATCTCCACCTGTAGGAGCCCGATCCCCCGGGCGAAGGATGTACCAGCCCCCTTCGCCCGCGGAGTGGGCTCCTACAAGCGCATGGCGGCGTCGATCCCCACCTGTAGGAGCCCGGTCCCC
>OBJA01001086.1_pt1 | contig 20050 bp, 19 predicted proteins | sample 1519751 | NCBI WGS metagenome assembly OBJA01 (sample SAMEA3881238, study PRJEB22517) | soil metagenome | biome: lake sediment; feature: soda lake sediment; material: sediment, water from around vicinity | place: India | collected 2013-12-23 | depth 3 m
TTTTTATCGCTTAAGTTGGATAAATCTTATTTACGTATTATTACTTCACATAAACCTCGATGTCGTCAACATATAAAGTTAAATCAACTTCTGTTGGATTGGCGGTTATTCCAAATTCTACAGAGTTATACATTCCTTTAGTCCCTTGCTGAAAATACAAAATATCGGTTGGTAAAGTTTGTACATCCACAAGATTTAATACTAAAGTATCGTTCTGATAAAGATTTATCCATCCGTTCTTTTTTTGTGAAAGATATACTTCCATGCTAAGTTTAAACCATTGTTTTCGGGGAATCGTAACCTGATTGTCAACATCTTGCTCGACATTAGGCTCATTGTACTTAAAATTTATTCCGAAAGAATTATTTTTTGAAATATATGGTCGAATTCCGGGACCTGCACCAATATTGGTTCGTTCTTCAAGATCCATAATAAATAACCATGGAAGGTCTTCGTCCGAATCGATGTAATACCATGCCGAAACTACAATTGTTTCTCCTTCCCAAAATGCCAAATAGCGATGTGAATATGAGCACTTACTTAAATGATTATTTTGTGTTTATATAAGCCGAGAAATATTGTCATAACATTAGCTATGTCAATCTTTTTCAACGAAGCAGATGCACAAAATAATCAATTTATATCGGGCGTTTTTGTGTTATATTGGTATCAGATAGCTCGGCGCCACCAAACTGAAGTTGTTGCTAATTCATTATCGTCCGTCCCCGAGCAATGCTCTATAGAACAAGTCTTTTCGACACACAGACTTTTTTGTCAGGGTGGAGAAATCTGTTTATTCAAAAAAAAATATTTTAGTCGGGATTAATTACAGTAAAAAAATAATACGTCCTCATTCTTAGGACTATTTATTGTTTCACATTGGTATTAATTGCCCAAATAGATTGAGTACACCAATCAAAATTCATATTTTAACTCTCCAATAATCATTCTACCCGGATTTTTATAGCCTCTACTGTTTGTGTAAATTACATCAAAAACATTATCAAAGGTAATAGATGCAATAAAACTCTTATATGTCTTCCACAACTTAGCATCTACCAGATAATAATCAGGATACTTATCTGTTAGTAAGTATATATCATCAACAGAATTATCATCTTTTATCCATCGTGTTCCATTGTAATGTAATATTAAGGAGATGTTTACAAAATTGTTTTGCCACGAAAAACCTGAAGAAAATTTGTGCACAGGAATATTTGTTAGATATTTGCCTGTAAGATCTATTCCGGCTCCACCTGGATTTACTGTAAATTGCTTAATTACAGATTGATTATAAGTATAATTTGCAAATAAATTAATATTTTTGGTTGCAGAATACATTAAGTCCAATTCTGTTCCATAAATATTTACTTCTCCAATATTATCAATTTGGTAAATCGGAGCTATTGTGTAGCCCATATTTACTGAATCTCCAGTGCTTAACAAATACATAAAGTCTTTACCAATATTATAATACACAGAGATTCCTATATTAATTTTTTTAATGGGTTTTACATCTGTCCCAAGTTCAAAACTATATAAATACTCCGGCTTAATTTCAGGATTTGCAAGTCTAAAGCCAGTGCGAATTTGGTCTGAACGACACAAATCATCTAATCTTGGTGCTCTAAATCCTTTTGCAACTGTAGTAAAAACTTTCGCATGATTATTTAAACTATACTCTAGTGAGAATTTCGGATTAAATGATGACCAATTAGCTGTTTCCGTATTATCAAATTGAAATTGACTAAGATATTCTACTGAATATGATGGATTCTCAATGGTAAACATAGCATCCCTAAAACTTGCAAAATCATATCGTAAACCCGGTACAATTGTAAATTTTTTGTTATTTGAGTTTATCTTCATCTGAAAATATCCTGAATAAATATCTAAATTACCTCTGTTTCTGATAATATCTGTTGAAGTATAATAAATATCCGCTCCGTTTACTTTACCTGTTTGCAAGTCAATGCCGGCAGTAAGTTCAATATTCTCTAAAATCGGATATTGCATAATAAATTTGCCGCCTTGCTCGGTTCTTCGAGAATCAATTTCATACAATGCGTAATCTCCATCACTGTAATATTCGTTTAATCTGAAATAATCTTCATTTAGAAAAAATACATTGGCAAATAATTTGAAGTCGCCTATCTGTCCACGATATTTAGCAAAACCATGAATCGTATTTCGGTTTGTATTTGCTCCGGCATCCTCGTAAATTTTCACACCCCTGCCTTTTGTATCATTAAAATATGTTAAGGATAACTCCACAGAATTCCTATCACCAATATTATATCCGGCTAAAGTATTTAGCATGTATTCCCGAAGAAAGATAGGAACTATAATACTGTCATTTAGAACAATAATTTCATCAGGAGTGTTTATATAGCCATCACTATTTCTGTAAGACACAAAAGATTTCCAGTAATACTTACTATTATCTGATATGCCCGACAATCTTAATTTTGAATCAAATGTATTAAATGTGCCAAAAGAAGAGCTTAAATTCCCTACGAATTTCTCATAAGGTTTTCCTGTTGTAATATTTATAATTCCGCCCATTGCATTTGAGCCATATATTGCCGAACCAGGTCCTTTAATAATTTCGATAGATGATATATTATCTTTATCAATCATATTCCAATTAACCGAACCAGCATCAGATTTATTGATTGGAGTGCCGTCTAAAACAACAAGTGTCCCTGCTTGCGAATTCCCTCCCAAACCCCTTAAAGAAACCACGGTTGATGAAAACATACCTGCTTCACTGCTAACATTAACACCGGAAATACCTTCAAATAATTTATTTGGACTTATAGCCGGCATTGTTTGTATCTCTCTTATTGATATAGTTGTAGCTCTAATCGGAATGTTAAAAAAGTTTTCCTCAATATTTCGCTCCGCTCTGATAGTAATTTCATCTGTAATAAATGCCTTGGTCTCCAAAACTATTTCTAAACTAATGTCAGTATCTTTAAAAATTTTCTGCTCAATAATTTTTGACTCGTATCCCAGACTTCTAACAATAATCTTATAATTCCCCTCTTTAACATTATTAAAGACAAAAAATCCTTCGGAGTTACTAATGGTAGATTGTGTGGTATTTTCAATTATGATATCCGCATGTGAAATGGGCTTACCCGATTGGTTATAAATATATCCGGATAAACTTTGATTATATCCAATTAAGTTATAAAGTATTAATACAAAAAAAACAAATGTAAATTTCATTTACGTTATTTCAATTCATGATAAAATAAAATCCCGAAAACAAATTAGCAAAGCACTAAGATATTAACGGGATTTCATGGATAACAATCTTTAATTTACAATTATTTTCTTCATTATAGGGCTTATTTCGTTTTGAATTTTCACTTCAACAAAATAAATACCTTTGCTTAAATCATTTAATGGAATCGTTACTTGTCCTGTAAAACTATGAGATGCATTAAGCACTAATTGACCGTGTATATTATACAAATTTATATTTTCAACATTACGTGAAGATTCTACGATAAAATAATCTGTACTTGGATTAGGATAAACCATTAGTTTTGAATTATATAGTTCGGTTTCAAATCCGCTAGCATCTTCGCCCGTAATAATAATATCATCAATTTTTGAAATTCCCATCTCAGTAACATCAGAACCATTAACAGCTTCATTATCTGTCATTATCCATCTTATAAAAAGATTTATAGTTCCCGGGTTTTGAAATTCTTCCGGTAATACAATATCTGTCAATGCTCCGGCTGTCCAATTATCTTCAACAATATAAGTGGCTTCGGGCAAATCTGTCCAATCTCCTCCACTTATGCGTGTTTGAATTTTTCAGTTTTTTGGACCCTCTGCATCTGAGAATTGAACAGACGAAAACTTTAAATTCTCAAAACCTTCTGCTCTAAATCTAATAGACCAATATTTATCATTTGCTCCATTGTCCCAATTTGTTGCAGTAGCAGCATAAGTAGTGTTGCCCTCTGTTAAATGTATTGGTCTTTCATCTCCCGAATCAGTTTCTGCTCGTAAATTCCATGTATTTGTTTCCAAACCTAAATTGGGTTTAAACTCTGTATCTTCAGCATTATCAAAAGTCCAACCGGCAATGGTTACTTGTGAAAAAGAAATTGAAGAAATAAATACTCCGGCAATCATTAATAATAGTAGATTTTTTTTCATAATTTTTGATTTTATTAGTTTAACAATTAATTTTTATATATTATCACATTTGAATCTTCATCGAAAAACTTATTGTCCCTGTATCATCAAAATCAGCTTCTAAAACTCTAATTATTCCTTTTTTCCCAGCAGCAGTTTCGAAAGGAATAAATAATCCCTCATATGACCATTTATATTTCTTTTTTCCCCAGACGTTATCGTAGGAGACAATTAGCAAACTGTCATTTTGGGCATTATAAAATAATTCTTCTGTCACTCCATTGTTGGCTCGAATATCCCATTTTGTATAGTTTCTGGTATTCCATTCTAATAATGAAGGGTAAAAGTCGTCGTACATTTCGGCATTTCCGTTGGGATCTTCACCCGGAGAAGAAAATGTGGGCGAGGGTTCTAAAACTCCATAGTTTGCACTGTAATTGAAATACACAAGAATGTCAATCAGTTCTTGAAATAACTTTGCAGAATCGGTTTTATATATTTCTCCTGTTAATGGATTTAGGAAATGACCTATTTCTGTATTGTTTTGATAGCCAAGAGTGATGTTCGGAAAGTAATGAATTCCTCCAAATTGAGAATCAGGGTCTTTAATAATCGAAATGCTTGTGCTTGCAGATTTTCTCTCTCTGTCCATAACAGTAAAAACCCATTCAGCTTCTTCTTCAACACCTTGGTAGAAAGTTTTATTTATCACAAATCCTTCTGAATTAAGACCTGAATCTAAAACTGTCTTTTCAATTCCATTATGTACTTTTTTAATTGTAAAATTTGTAATATTTGCATCAATACCGGTTGCCCCTATCTTAAAATTTAAAGGATGTCCAATAGCCACAACTTCTCCATCTTGAGTGCTGTTACCCTCAAAAATTAATTGAATAGTCGGTGGGACAGAATCCTGTTCAGGTTTACAGGAATTGAAAATCACTGCAAACAGACAAATTATTATTAAATATTGTATTTTAATCTTCATATAATCTTGTTTTAAACGGATTTGTCATTTTTGCAACTCGCCTTTAAAAAAAACGACCTGCAAAATTCGCCAGTCGGACAATAAAAAATTTTACTCTATAATATCATTTAATTCACTAATCATTTTATTAAAAGTACTTTGAATCTCCTCATCAATTTCGCCATATAGTTTATCAAAAAACTCAACAATTTTTTCACCTTTTACAGTTAAAACTGTTTCTCCTCCTTTTGCACCGCCACGGGATTTTTCGATAAGCTTAAACCCCAATCTATCTTCAAGCACTTTCAGTTTTTCCCATGTCTGACGATAAGCATAACCTCTTTTTTCGATACCCGCCTTTAACGACCCTGAATCTCGTATAGCTTTAAGCAAAAGCCACTTACCTTCTCCTAAAAGTCCGGTCTTATCTTCGGTTTCAATCCAAAATTTATAGTTAAGTTTCAGCTTATCATCCATATAGTAATGAATCAATTTATTGCAAACTTAATATTTTTTTCATTTTTTTAAAGAACCTTATTAAAATATATATTTTTTATGCAACTTTGCGACTTGCAATTTTAACATGTCGCAAAAGTAAATATTTATTTATGAAAAACAAAAAACAGATTTATTTTCTTTTAATTATTTCGGTATCTATATTGTTTAATTCCTGCAACACAAGAGTTGGCTCATGGTTTGATGCAATTACCGGAGCAAGTATTACTAATTATCCTCAAGGAAACAGTTTTTTTCATGAATCTGATGTAGAGGAATTAAAATGCGAAGATTTATATATTGATGGAGAGGTTGAAAAGCCGGGGAAAGTCAATTTCAGAAAGCTTTACAAAAGAGAAATTGTTGTAAAGGAGGCAACAGTTTTAAATGACGAAGTTGAATTTATTGGAGCGTTCAGATACATTGGCTATTCGCTTTTTGATATTCTACATCCTTTTGTAGTTGAGAAGAAGAATGATGAAGAATTTCCACCACATGTTGACTTGTATATTGAGGTAAAAAATGATAAGAATGAGTCGGTGGTTTTTAGTTGGTCTGAGATTTTTCATGTTTTAAACCCACATCAAATAATTCTGGCTACTGATTATGCGCCGGTTGTACCCGGTAAGAAAGAGGTGAATTATAATCCCGGAGATACATGGAAAATTGTGGCTGCTAACGATTTTATGGCAATAAGAAATCTCGAAAATCCAACGAGTATAACAGTTTACTCATTCGACAGAAAGGAATATAAAATAGACAGAGATATAAAAGTAAATGAAAACCAAGCTTTAAGTATCTTAATTGAAAATAACAAGCATTATAACATTGCAGATTTTTCAGACTGTGAGAAACTAACTTATCCTTCTGTATCATACGGAATGGGAATGGGTTATCGTAAACAAGATAACTATTCCGGTTACACTTTGCAATCAATAATTAACGACTCTATAAATCTTAAAGATGCTAATTGGATAAAAAATGGTCTAATATGCTTTGTGTCTGTTGACGGATATCGAGCAATTTACAGTTTTAGCGAATTATTCAATCGTCACGATATGGCTTCTAAAATTTTATCTGTGGTTGAACTTGAAGAGGGATTAATAAATTATAGAAATTATATGCCTACAGATTTCTTTATTGACAGGTCTGTTAAGTCTTTGCAAGAGCTATATGTTTTTAAATTTGATTAGAGTTTAGTACCAGTATAATTTAAATATCCAATAGCGCTTTTTGATATTAAATTGGTATAATCAAAACAATCTTTCTACTCTGCCACTAGCGGTTCTAATGCCAAAATACAAATAATAATTATTTTATTATCATCTTCCGATTTTAGTTGCCTAGGGATTATTACTTCACATAAACCTCAATTTCGTCAACATATAAAGTTAAATCATTTTCTGGCAAACTTAATAAGCGAATTAATTAAACCATTATCAGCTTCTTTAAGCGAGTTAATATAATCTTTCCTAAGATTATCTGATTTTACCAGATTAGAGCGACCCCATGAAAATACTTCTTTGCCAAATATTGATTTTATTCGTAATCCTCTTTTCTCTTCTTCACTAATAGGAGTTTGTCCATCTATATAATTCAAATCTAATCCCATATTTTTCGTTTAAGTTGAGATTTTATCTCATTTGTTAAATCATCAATAGCTTTTTTAAGACTATCTTTCGCTATTTCCTGATTTTCAAGCATCATGTTATGATTGGTTCGGAGAATGATTTTTTCTGCAAGAGCTCGAGATTTTCTCTCAATAAGTAGCTCTATGCTTCCATCAATTGGAACAAAACCATAAACAAACTTCATGTCCATTGCTTTCCCTACTTCATTTAATGACCTTAATGTAATTGTTCCTGCAGCTTCGCTTTTTTCTATTCTATTTACTCCCTGTTTGGTAATATCAAGTTTGTTTCCGAGTTGCTCCAAAGTCATATTGAGAGTAGTCCGAATTGTATTAATAAATCCTTTCTCAGGAATAACAACTTTTTCGACTCCCTTAAATGATTGCAGTTTGCGGTCTAATTGTTCAATTTTTAGCTTTTTTTGATTACGCATAATTCATTTTTTATATAGCGCAAATGTAAACAATTAAATTGACAATAGCAAACATAAAGTAAACTAATCCATTTACTATTCTTAGCAATAGGTCAACTATTAGATTTACTTTAGAAAAGGAACAATCTTAGTATAGTCTTATGAATTTACAATCAATTTTATTGTCTCGACATTATCATCAGTTGTAATTCTTACAAAATAAACCCCTTCTGCAAATCCCGAAACACCAACTTCAACAGCATTCTAACCGAAGAGCAATAACTGTACTGTAAGATTGGGAATTTCAAACCTGTAATCTTTTAACCTAATTTGTATTTTCAAGAATTTCTTTCATTTTCTCCCCTTCTGTTTTAATATGACTATCCATGTCATTTAACATCTTGATGTTTTGTTTTTTGAATATTGTTCGAGATAAAAATTTGAATCTCATGTAACTTATGTGTTTGAAAGTTGAGTATGTGTCATGATTTTCAATTATCATCTCAATTTTTTCGGTAATTAGTGATAGAGGAAATGAAAAAGTCATGGTGATTTTTTCGCCCTGAACACTTTCTGAGATTCTCCCATTGTATTTCACTTTCTCTCCCATCATGTATTGCTCTGCGTAAAATATTGAACCGGTTTCAAATGCTTTACCTTTAGTCCATTGAAACAAAATATGATCACTCGGATGCCATGCTTTATAATTCTGTTCGATATTGATTAAAAAATCCCATATTCTATCAGGTGTTGTCTTAATATTTACCTCATGCACTAGTGTCATGTGCGTTTGTAATTTCTCGATTGTATCCATGTTGTACTTTTAATTAAGGGTCAATAAAATTTGTATAATTGTTATTATTATAATTATCAAAAGCCTACTTCTTAATGAGTTGATAAATGCTTTCATATCCATTTTGCATTTCAGTAATACTTTCTTCCAAATTTCGTCTGTTTGAAAGTAAACCAATACCATGTTTTACATAAATGAATAATTTTGCAGTTTGAGTGATATCAATTGTTTCTTTAACTTCGCCATTCTTAATGCTATTCATAATCGCTTGCGACCATATTGTTACCGCTTTTGCGTGCATTTTCTCCGATATTTCATGGTAATCGGGTTTTAAACGCAGAGCCTCAGCAGACAGCATAAAAAAGTCAACCAACCCGATTTGTTGTTTCTTTAGCCAGTTTACCTCATCAAAAAGTTTTTTCTTGAGATGAATAATTAATTCGCTAATTGTCATTTCAGAAGTGTCTTCCGTTTGTACATCGCTGCCCATAGGCATGAATATTTCATCAATTATTGCAAAAAATAGTTCTTCCTTATTAGCAAAATGATGATACAATGTAGCTCTTCCAATATCAAGTCCTTTCTGAATATCTGAAATACTGGTTCCATAATATCCTTTTTCAAGAAATATCAAAAAAGCTTTCTGTAAAATTGTTTGTCTTGTTTCTTTCATCATTAAAAACCGAATGTTCGTTCGACAAAGATAAGACATATTTTGATACACCAAAAAAAATGAATTAATTTTATACTCAACTTCTATGGGATTTTGAAGAAATTATGGATTTGCAATGATAAATTAGAGTTCTAATTGTACTCATTACATTTATCTTGTCACGTATTTCTGTGCCTCTGCTAATCTATTCTCTCCATTGTTTATCGGCTATTGATTTGTATCTGCCCCAAAACTTGTAATATGTTAACGAAGTGATGGATATAATTTTTGAGAATAATTTTACTTTCAATAACAAATGCTGCATGTAATATAGAATCATCATCAATACCATAAAAACAGCTGTCCAAATCAGCAATCTAATAAAGGAAGATTCAATATCAAGATCAAAGACATTTTGCATTAAAAATGTAAAAATGATAGAACTCAAAATGCTTACAACAGCAATTAAGCCATGAGCAGTTTCTATTGCGAGTTTAGGACAATTATTCATACAGCTCATACAACTTTCACACTTAAATGTCCAAAAAGGCTTTTTGTTTAGCATTTTAATAGCTTGAATCGGGCATTGTTTTAGACACAAACCACAATTATCGCAATCTGCAGATGCATAAAACGACTTAGCAATTACAAATCTACCTAAACAGTAATAAGCAATGGAAACGGGTATGATTAAAATATCTTGAATTAAATCGCGGTAAGCATGAAAGTCTCGCTGTCCCGAAAAAATCTTTTGAGTATGCTTTTCCACCCTTTCATAATTAACTTTATGCAAGTATTTTACTGTTGGCTTATTTAATGCCGGATGTATTGAAATCCAATTGGAGGGCATGTCAAAAGGAATCTGAGCTTGGATTCGATAGCCCTTAATTTTTAAAATTAGTGATGATAGTATAAATGCTACACCTGTAAGTCCGGGAGTAACAAAACGTCCAATTTTCATTCCTGCGCGGGTATTCATCAATACAACATTGTTTTTCCCTTTAGGAAAATGTCGGATGAATTTCAAAACTATTTCCGGATAATTAAATCCATGTATTGGAGATATTATAATTATTAAATCTTCCGGCTCATTTTTTTCAATAGTCTTAAAATCAATTTTTGCAATATTGAATAATTTACAATCAAGACTTCTGGCATTTGCAAACTCAGATAGCCATAACGCAATTCGTTTTGCATTACCTGTTCCTGAGAAGTAGAATATTTTTATTTTATCGAAATTATACATGTATGATTTTCGTGTTTTATAAAAAACATCACATCCTTACTTCGTTTAATTGACTCAAAAATAAGATTTTATTACTTTATTCCTGTTTCTTAAATTCAAAACCATTAAATATTAAGTTTCCATTATCAATAATGTGTATAGATTCTCCCATTCCTCTGCCAATTCCTCCACAAACCGCTGTTACTGAATCCAAAGGCATGTAATAAAAGTTTGCTTTTTCCGAATTAAAGCGCATTTCAAGATTAAGATAATTATCCTGTTCTCTTAAGCTAAGCTCGAGACCGGAAAAATCCAAATTAAAAATATTACACTTACTACAAGCATAATAATCAGAAACCATGAAATAATCACCAAAGTAATTCTCCCACAATTTTGCATCTGAATCACTGGTATCTTTTGATGCAATATACTGAAAATCTCCTGTTTTTTTGTTCAATATTCCAAGGTAAGTAATTGAGTTTTTCTCAACAAACTGAAAAGCGGTATTTGGTATTCGCAAAGGGATTCCCAGCAAACTAATTCTTAGCTTATATTGATTGGGCTGTTTCTTATTCTGCTTTAATGATAGATTTAGATTTTCTTGTTTAAATTTTATTTTTTTCAAATCATCTACCATAATCAGGTTTACTCCAGTATTATAAATTCCTTGATAATCAGTTGCTTCTTGCATTTCGACGGTTCTCGCTGTTTTTTCTTTATCTAATTCGTAGGTGTGAATTAGCTCCATATTATAAGCCAATTTTATGTAGTGTTCCAAAAGTGTTGATATTTCATTGAACTTGGGACCATTTTCAGAATTAGTTAAAACAATAGCTCCAATTTTCATTTCGGGAATAAATCCAAAGTCGGTATGATAAACAATTGTGTTGCCGCCGTGACTGATTATTGTTGCCGGAATCACTTCTTGATCATTTTTGATGTACATATCTTTAATCATAAATCCCAAACCATATTTTATATTTTGGTTTAATTCGAGACGATCCAACTGGTTCTCAAACATTAAATCAAGTATATCTTGTTGTATAATATTATTTGAGCTAAGCGAGTCGGTTCCCATTAAAAAAACCAGATACTTTGCCAAATCGTTTACATTACTATGAATAAGTCCTGCAGCATAATCCCGAATAAGAGGTTCTGCAATTTCCTGCTGTTTATAATATCCTTTCGATTTTGTTAAACTATCGTTTTGCGGGATATAAACAAAACTGGAATTCATTTCCAAAGGTGCAAATATGTACTTTTTTAGATAATCTTCATAGCTTAAACCTGAGACTCTTTCTATTATCTCTCCCAAAATACTGTAAGCTACATTAGAATAAGAAAAGATATAATTTCGCGGAAAAGCTGTATGATACTGATTTAATGTATTCGATGTCCAATCAAAGTCTGGAGGATTATCGCAAAAAAATCCGTTAAGCAGGTCTCCACGTAATCCCGATGTATGGGATATTAGTTCGTTAATGTACAATTTATTTGAATCATTAAAGCGGCTTATAACATTCAGTTCAGGAATATACATTCCAACCGGGTCATTAATGTTAATCTTATTATTATTCATCAAATGCAATATGCACAAAGCTGTAAATGATTTTGTTAAGGATCCGATTCGATAAACAGTATTTGCATCAGCCAAAACACTTGCCGATTTATCTGCAAAGCCAAAACCGGATGAAAAGACAATTTCACCATTATCAACTATGGCAATACTAGCTCCGGTAATTTTGTTCTTTTTCAATAATTTGGAGTAGATATCATGCATTTCTTTTTCAAAACTACTACCGCTTGAGTTGATTTGGCTAATTGTAGTCTGCGCTATTAACAGACTGTTAAATCCTAAAACAATAATTATTGTTAGAACAATATTTTTACTGAGTGTCATTTTTTGTAAAGTTATTATGTTTACTTATTATTTTTATTTAGCTGGTATTTTGTATTCACTTTTGTCATTGTATTTGTTTTCTCCCCCTAGTCCTTTATTTGACAAATACAAATGCCAAAAGTTATCATTCTTGCCTGAGAACCCCGACTTGAAAGTCGTGGTTACTGATATTTGAGCCCGCTGGGCTTAGAAGCTAGAACAAATATACAGCTAAATATTTACCATTCATTATTTTCATTTATTCAACCAAGTTTTAAATTCGTTTAGCCTAAGAATACTGACTATTGCATCAATCGGCAGTTTTACTTTTAAGTCAACTTTTATGCTCCTGTTCGACATTATAAACATATTTTCAATGGCACGATGATTAATTATCATTTGACGGTTTATTCTGAAAAATATTTTTGGCGAAATCTCTTTCTCAATTTGATCTAGAGATACTGACAAATCGAAGGTAGAACCATCGAAAGTGCATAAAAAGATTGATTTTTCTAAAACATAAAATGCTGCAATATTCTCAACATCAATGGATTTTAGTTTATCGCCAAAATTTATCGAAAACCTCTGTCGATATTCGGGCTCCTTCTTCTGCAATATATCAATCAGTTTATTATAATCCGGAATCGGGTTTTTGTGTAAGCTTTTATATTTATTTATCGCTTTCTTAAAATCGCCAATTTTTATTGGTTTAATCAGATAATCGATACTGTTAAGCTCAAAGGCTTTTATTGCAAATTGGTCGTAAGCGGTTGTGAGAATTACAGGAGTGTTAATTTTTACCTGTTCAAAAATTTTGAAACTTAATCCATCGCTAAGGTGAATGTCGAGTAAGATTAAGTCGGCAGATTTTTCTTTAAGCCAAGTAACAGCATCGCGAACCGAACCGCAAACACCGGCAACAACAGCCTCAGGCTCGGTCTCTGCGAGTATTGCAGTAAGGTTTTTAACTGCTAATTCTTCGTCTTCAATTATTAAAACTCTCATTTTCGTAATCCTCCAATTTTAGTAATGGAATTTTTCCAATAAAGAAATCGTTTTGTTCGCCAAAACTAACCGGTTGTTCGGTTAATATTGCGTAACGCGCCGACAAGTTGCTAAGTCCTATTTTTTTTGATTCAGGCTCAAAATTCAGTTTTTGAATTCTATTCCTGACTATTAGATAATTGTTTTCGATAAAAATTTCGATTTCGAGTGGATATTTCGCCGAAATTTCATTATGCTTTATTGCATTTTCGACTAGTATTTGTACCGACAATGGAACAATTAGCGAGTTTTCGACTGCATCAATGTTTTTATATTTAATTTCCAAATTTTGTCCGTACCTTAGTTTTTGTAAAAATAAATATGAGTTTACAAATTCAATTTCTTTACTAGTTTCGACAAGGGTTTTATCGTTGGCATCGAGTACATATCTGTATATATCGGCAAACTCCTCGATAAATTGCAATGCTTTTTTGTCGTCGTGTCGGATTAGCGAGGATAAGATATTCAAGCTATTAAAAAGAAAATGTGGATTTACTTGATTTTTAAGGGTTTCGTATTGAGCAATAACGTTTTGATTCTCGATATTTAAAAGACTATTATTTGCTTCGGTAATTTCAATCTGATATTTTAAATTTTGTTGACGACTCCGAAAAAATGCCCTTTCGATGTACCATGCAAATGAAATTGCAACGAACAACATTCCGTAAGACGATAAATCCTCGGCAATAAAAAACACTCCGAAAACTGCAAAAATATCCAATATTACTAGAAGCATTAGAGTGCAAATAGCAATTACCGGTAATCTAAAATTAGGATTTTTGTAAATTTTAGATTTAATAAAAACTATTACAAACATTATTATATCGGCAATAACCAAGACCCAAAAGATAATATTGTAAAAGTCGAAGTGGATGAGAGAAAGGTGCAGGGCAGTATAAATTACATGTAAAATCATCAAAAGTCTGATGAAAAAATTCTTTGAGAACCCTGTTATCATTGCAATAATGCCGATTATTCCTATTGGTACAAGATTTTCGACAATAACAGTACTTACGATTATAAATGTTGGTGAGACATTTACTATTATCATCAAATAATCCATAATAAAAACATAGCCTTGCGATGCTGCGAAAAGAAAGAACCAAAACAATAGCCAGTCTTTGTTTTTAAATCGTAAGAAGAATGCTGCAAAAGCGAGAAAACCTACAATAAGCAAGAAAACCCCCAATACAAAGTCGCTCAATTCTGAGTTTTGTAAATCACGTTTGTGTTCTTTTGCAAGATTTGCCATCTGGGCAGTTTCGCCAATTAGTGCAACTGTAAATCCGGTAATATCGAGATATGATTTAAAGTGAATCCGCATCACAAAAACAGATCCGGCAAGTGGTTTTTCCAGTGGAATAATATGTGTGTCGAAATATTTGCCAGGATTATTCGGATTAAAACGCTTACCTGCAGAATAAATCATAACCGAATCGCGATACAATTGAAACCCGGAAGATAAACCGACTAATACTAGAGCAGGATTATCATATTCATTACCGTCGTAAACTGTTTTTACTAATAATTCATTGTTGTTTTTTAAATCTGCCAAGCCGATATTTACAGTTTTCAACCACGATGTTGTGTCAATTATATTATTGAAAATTGTAATATCATCACTTTTTTCGTGGTAAAAAAGCTTAACTAATGAATTATCATTGAATAAAGAATCATGCTGTTGTGCAAATGTTATGTTGAAGCAAAAAACTGCTGCAATAATTAAAAGATATTTTGTTAAGAATCTGTTCATTCACATTTAATTCAATTAACAAATTTAATAAAATACTAAAATCTGACACACTTTTGTTTTCGCACCGAACTTGCCTGAAAAAATCCTAATCCTCCATTACTTATATTACCTTTAAAATTTGCAGGTGTAGTGCTAAAAAACGGATCGGGCTCATAGCTAGTATTATTTACGATACTCGTAAAATATTCGAAAAACTCCTTTGACACCGAGTACAAACTAATGTCAAGAGTATCGGTTTCATTCCCCTCGAACATCGCAACTAGTTCAAAGTTAAAATAAATACCGTTTATTAAGTCATCGCTAAAATAGCTCCAGTTTGCTAAAGTATCGTTCAGCACTCCATTAACAGTGGTTTTAAGGATGTAAAACTGATCTTTTTCGGCAGGTTCTTGTCCGCTTAAGAACACATAATTAATACTATCTTCCCAAACAACTGCTGCATTATCAATCTCGAAACATGGACTTAATTTAGATTCGGCAGTGTATGTTTCATTTTCATAAACAATATTCAAAATATATGTTTTACCAACTTCGCCTTTAAAAAATTGATTGTTTTTATAAATGCCCGGGTCAATCTCGGAGAATGAAAAAAGATTTGTGCCATCGCTAACATTAACAACTGCTCCTTGTGCAGGAATTGGTGGTTGTGGATTAATAAAATCCGAGCTTTTCATAATTCGTATTGTATGCACCGAATCAATATCGGTTATGTACCCTTCCACTACTAGTCTTTCCAAACCATCTGTCATTTGGTTATAATCAAACTCCTCTTTACAAGAATTCATTAAAATAACTAAGCTAAAAATAATCAAAATATAATATTGTTTTTTCATGATTGTAAGTTTTAAAAGTTATAGTTATATGTGATAGAAGGAACTATTGGCAACAAACTCATCTTGTATGCTTTAATTACCTGAGGATTATCCTTTTGAGTCTCGAAATAGTATGAATATGGATTTTTGCGATTATAGACATTATAGACCGAGAAATTCCATTCGGAGTTAAATCGACGTTCCTTTCTGTTTTTATTTTTAAGATTTATTGATACATCTAAACGATGGTAATCAGGCAATCTAGCTTCATTTCTGTCCGAATAAATTGGGATTAGAGTATTCCCGAAATAGTATCTTCCGATTGGTAAAGTTGCCGGCACACCCGAAATGTAAATCCAGTTTGCCGAAAAGCTCAATCTTTTTGTAATATTGTAAGTTGCAACCACCGATAAATTATGAGTACGGTCGAAATTTGATAAGTAGGTTTGATTATTATTTATTCCTTCAATTGTTCGTTCTGAACGTGATAAAGTGTAACTTACCCAACCAGTTAAATCGCCTGTTGTTCTACGTGCCAAAAACTCGATGCCATACGCTTGAGCATCGCCAAAACGCAATTCTCCCTCCATCCTGTCATTGAGCATTAGCATTGCATAATCTTTAAAGTCAACCTGATCGTACATTTTTTTATAAAAAACTTCTGCAGATGTTTCAATTCCATATTTTTCGATATTTCTAAAATATCCCACATTCCACTGATGTCCGCTTTGAGGTTTTACATTTGGTGATGCTGGAAACCAGATGTCCAAAGGATTGCCTCCCGATGAATTTGAAGCTAACTGAAGATACTGCATTGTGCGATTATATGCAGCTTTGATAGAAGATTTCTCGTTTAATACCCAAGTAAGGCTAAGTCGTGGTTCGAATCCAGAAAAAGTATTATAGAACTCGCCTTTTTCGTATCGAACCGTATCAACAAAATTATAAGCCGAATCGAATCTGTTGATTGTTGCCGCTCCAACATTGCTAAAAACTGAATATCTCAAACCATAATTTACAGTTAAATTTCCTGTGATTCGCTGATCATTACTAATATAACCGGCATACTCCAGTGCTTGAGACTCCTTAAGTTTAAAATTAAATGTTGTATCTTCCATTTTAATCTCAAACATTCCCGGTTTAAACTCATGAAATGTTCCTGTAACTCCAAATCTTAAAGTATTTTTCGAATTTGGATAAGCTGTACAATCGTATCTTAAACCATAGTCCCGCAGATTTGATGTCCATGTAAACTTTGGTGTCCCGCTATCGTTACCCAAAAAATAGCTGTAATTTGAGTATAGCAAGGTTAGGTTCGAAAATAATTTGGGATTATAAATGTGATTCCATCTGAGGGTTTGTGTATTGTTACCCCAATTAATATTTTGCCCTGATAGTTTAAAAACATCCTTACCTGTGTAGGTGGATATAAAAATTCTGTCTTTTGGAGATATTTCCCAGTTAATTTTCGCATTAAAGTCATAAAAGAATAGCGTTGTTTGACTTAATAGACTATCTCGTTTCTCGAATAATGGGAAAAAGATATCTGCATAAGTTCTACGTCCCGACACTATAAACGATGCCTTGTCTTTAACTATCGGACCTTCCAGTGTTAACCTACTGGAAATAAGTCCTATACCACCATTGCCGGCAAAATGTTTTTTATTTCCATCTTTCATTCTAACATCCAAAAGCGATGACAGACGACCACCATTTGCAGCTGGGATATCGCCTTTGTAAAGTTTTACATCTTTTATTGCATCGGAATTAAACACCGAGAAAAACCCCATTAAATGCGATGGATTATAAACTGTTGCTTCATCGAGCAGAATAAGATTTTGATCAGCAGAGCCACCACGTACGATAAATGAAGATGAACCTTCGCTGGCTATACTAACACCCGGCATCATCTGAACCGCTTTAATTAAATCGGATTCGCCCATAAAGACCGGAATCTGAGAAATCATTTTATTATCGAGCCTAAACAAACTCATTTCGTTGGCTGTAATATTCTCGTTGCCTTTTTTATCACTGATTACTACTTCTGATATCAAGTTCGCCGCAGGACTTAGCTCAATATCCATGATTACATTTTTATCTAATGTAATTTCTATTTTCTTGTCCTGATACCCAATATAAGAGAATGTAATTTCCCATTTACCTTCGGGAAGACTCAATGAATAATATCCATACAGGTTACTTGTGGCTCCGAATTTTGTTTCGGATTGATAAATATTTGCACCCAAAAGGGTTTCGCCATTTTCGGAGTCTTTAATATAGCCACTTAAGGTAAATACTTTTTCTTTGTTTGGAGTTGAGTGTTGACAAAGAACAAGATTTGATACAATTAGAATAACTAAGGTAATAATCATTTTCATCATATTGATAATCATTTTATTTTTTACAAAACTATTTCAATATTTGTATCTGTGCAATTGTTTTTAGTTGAGCTTTGATATTCTATAGTCAATCATTATATCAGACGTTTTGAATGATACACAAAACATTCTCTGAGTTTTTTATCGCTTAAGTTGGATAAATCTTATTTACGTATTATTACTTCACATAAACCTCGATGTCGTCAACATATAAAGTTAAATCAACTTCTGTTGGATTGGCGGTTATTCCAAATTCTACAGAGTTATACATTCCTTTAGTCCCTTGCTGAAAATACAAAATATCGGTTGGTAAAGTTTGTACATCCACAAGATTTAATACTAAAGTATCGTTCTGATAAAGATTTATCCATCCGTTCTTTTTTTGTGAAAGATATACTTCCATGCTAAGTTTAAACCATTGTTTTCGGGGAATCGTAACCTGATTGTCAACATCTTGCTCGACATTAGGCTCATTGTACTTAAAATTTATTCCGAAAGAATTATTTTTTGAAATATATGGTCGAATTCCGGGACCTGCACCAATATTGGTTCGTTCTTCAAGATCCATAATAAATAACCATGGAAGGTCTTCGTCCGAATCGATGTAATACCATGCCGAAACTACAATTGTTTCTCCTTCCCAAAATGCCAAATAGCGATGTGAATATGAGCACTTACTTAAATGATTATTTTGTGTTCCTACTCCGTAAAACTTCATCGATTTATTTCCGCTACGTTTAATAATAGTGTCAGGGGTAATGTAATTTTCGGGATAAGTAATCTGACTGAAAAATTTTCGTTCATCAGACATTAAATCATCATAACTTGTATAAGTTTCAAATCCCTCGTAGTAGAAATTATCTCCATCAAAAATTTCATATTTATTACAGCTTACAAATAGAACAAACATTATAAGACCTAAGTATGTTATTTGTTTTTTCATATTGCTAAGTTTAAAGTTTATATCCGATGCTTATACCTGCCCAATGTTGCCATTGAAAATCTATTAAGTATGAAATAATAGGAGTATATGTTAATCGAAAAAAGTATTTTTTATCATCAGGTTCAAGTCTATATCCAAGATTTGAAATTCCCATAATAAAAAAACTAGCTTTGGTTGATAGAGTAAAACTTTGACCAAGACCAAACTCTAGTTTGTGCTTGTTTTGCCCGTAAATACCATTAAACATCACAGGAAAAATTAGTGCGACTCCGTTGTTTTTGTCTATTGGAGCCATACTAAAACCTGTTCTAAGAGAATAGCTTAAATTGTTTTCTGGCTTATAAATTTTTTCGTAATTAATTGAACCTAAACCTCCGGTTCCGGCTATCTCGAGATAGATATTGCTTTGGGCAAAACAAAAGGAGGTGCTTAATAAGAGTAGGAGGCTAATGAGGATGTTTTTTATTGTTGTCATTTCGTTTACTTAAAATATAGTGTCAACTACTTGGTTTATAAAAACTTAAAAATAGTGCATTATTTTGAAATGTAAAAATAAAGTATTTTTTACAAGTAACGGTGGCTTCGAGACAATTTTCTCCGTAAACTCCGAAAATCCCTCAGCCACCTTTGCATTGAGTTTTTTTAATGAAATTTGAATCGAGACGAGCCTTCCTCCGATCGGCTCTCCTCAGCCACCTTTGCATTGTGGACTTTGATAAAATTTGATTCGAGACAATTTTCTCCGCTGGGACTTCGAGATAATTCTCCCTACGGTCGAATCCCTCAGTCTCCAGCGGAGAAAATCCCTCAGCCACCTTGGGAACACGAATGTAAGGGGGCTGAGGGATTCGAGGCACGAGAATCGTCTCGAAGCCCCCGTTTCCTCAGCCACTATAAATACTCTC
>OBJA01001087.1_pt1 | contig 20048 bp, 16 predicted proteins | sample 1519751 | NCBI WGS metagenome assembly OBJA01 (sample SAMEA3881238, study PRJEB22517) | soil metagenome | biome: lake sediment; feature: soda lake sediment; material: sediment, water from around vicinity | place: India | collected 2013-12-23 | depth 3 m
GAATCCCATCATCCACCCAGAAAAAAGCTCCGTTGAAAACAGCGGGGCTTTTCTTTTGTATTTTTTTGGGAATTTCAGGAACGCCTGGGATATAAAAACATAATGGGAACCACTCTTTACGAATAGCTCCCATTCACTACTGGATAACCGAAGTTATTTTTCGCGCCAGGCTACTGTTATTGCGACCGGCTGAACGTTGAACCAAGGTCCATGCTTCAGCCCCCGGCCTTCCGGCAATGCCTGTTACAGCGTTACTTTCAGGCTGTCCGTTCTACAAACCCGAAGGTTGTTTTCCCGGACGAAGTTCTTGACGGCCTTTGGGATTGCAAGGTCTTGCGATTTGCAGTTTCCCAAATTGTAATTTCCAGGAACGGGTCCTTTTAATCTTAAACTTCCTTTCCGGAACGAATTCCTTTATAGAAGCTGCCATCAATCATAAAGCTACTCTGATTACCGAAATATTCTTTTCACTTTAATCAAGCTTTTAAAGAACGGGTCTTTGGTTGCTTAAACTTCGGCTTCTTTGATATGCAAACCCGAAGGTTTGACTGATTTGCTTCCGGCCCACCTAAGGGCTTTTATCGCCTCCACATCATCGAAGCAGTCTTTTATCGCTTACCTGATACAATCAAAATTACATTATAAAACCTATTCAAGTCAATTATTTTGAAGGTTTTAAATTAACTCTCTTTCAACCTGAGTTATTAACAATTGTTGATAAGTCACATGCTGATGAGATGACGTAGCGTTTCGTCGGTTTTTAAATAGACGGGGAGATAGTTTATTAACAATTTTTGGCCGGCTGTCATGGAATTTTTTCTCTTTAGCAGCAGTTTATATGAAGATTTTTACCACTGAAAAGACATTGCAATAAAAAAAATACCCTTACAAAAGGGCATTTTTTTTATTTTTATTGACATTGAATCCGCTTAACAACCAGCGTTTTTGTCACCGGCTTTTTCGTGGTACCACTTCAGCGGGAACGAAGAAGGACGTTCGATCGGTAAGCCGTAAAGACGGTCCATAATCAGGCTAGCCAATACACCCAGGGCTCTTGATACGCCAAACATGACCGTATAGAAAGAATGTTCTTTCAGCCCGTAATGGTAAAGGAGCGCACCGGAATAGGCATCTACATTAGGCCATGGATTCTGCACCTTGCCGGTTGCTTCGAGAATTGGGGGAACCACCCGGTGCAGGGTGTTGACAATGTTGATCAGCGGATCATTCTTCACGTACTTATTTGCAAACTCCTGTTGTGCGGTAAACCGTGGATCGGTCTGGCGAAGTACAGCATGTCCGTAACCCGGAACGACACGCCCTTCTTCCAGTGTTCTTTTGGTGTAGGCAACAATTTCCTCTTCGGATGGGTTATTATTATCCAGTTCCTGGATCATGTCAAAAATCCAGTTAATTACTTCCTGGTTGGCATAACCATGAAGAGGGCCGGCCAAACCAAGCATGCCTGCAGCATAAGCATAGTAGGGGTTACTGAGGGCAGAACCAACGAGGTGTGTGGCATGTGCCGAAACGTTTCCGCCTTCGTGGTCGGCGTGGATGACCATATATAACCGGAGCAGACGTTTGACTTCTTCGCTGTCGTGGCCCATCATGTGCGCCAGGTTTCCAGCCCAGTCAAGACGAGGGTCTGGTTCAATATGGTCGTCATGATAGAACATGCGACGGTAGATGTAGGCAGCAATTCTGGGCAGACGGGCAATCAGGTTCATCACATCTTCGTAGGTAGTGTCCCAATAATGTTTTTTGTGGACTCCCGCCCGATATGCTTTTTGAAAAATAGAGTCGGTAGCCATGCTGAGGATAGCCGCGCTGAACTGAGTCATCGGACGGGCATTTTTTGGAATAGCATCAATGACATCGAACACATGCTGGGGAACATAGGCGCGTGTCGCCCAATCTTTGCTGATATTCAGCACGTCATCGCGATCGGGTATTTCACCAATCAGCATCAGGTAAAACAGTCCTTCAGGCAGTGGTTCTCCTTCAGGGTTTAACCTGGGCAGTTTTTCACGAAGTTCAGGAATGGTATACCCCCGGAAACGAATGCCAGTAGTTGCGTCAAGCTTCGATGTGTCTGTGATCAAGCTTGGTACGCCTTTCATTCCGGTTAATACCTGGCCAATTGTTACATTTGCAATGACCTTGTCGCCGTGCTCATTTTTAAGCCGCTGGTATTCGCTGACGCACTTGCTGGCTTTCTGATAGAACTTATTCTTTATGTACTCCATTTTAATTAGATATTTTAGTTTTAATTTCTTCCAAAAGTTAATGAATATTTCTGATTATCTCATCTGCAAATTCCGTAGTCGACAGGAGTGTCGCACTTTCCATCATCCGGTGAAGGTCGGAGGTGACCCGGCGTTTGGCAAAGGTGTGCTCCATGGCATCGAAAACATGTTCCGCAGCCTCGCGCCAACCGAGGTATTCGAGCAGCATAACGCCCGAAAGGATGAGGGAACTTGGGTTCGCTTTTCCTGTTCCGGCAATGTCGGGGGCTGTTCCGTGAGTGGCTTCAAACAAGGCGTATCCACTTTGAAAATTGATATTACCGCCGGGAGAGATTCCGATACCACCAACCATAGCCGCCAGTTGGTCCGAAATATAATCGCCGTTCAGATTCATGGTGGCAATTACCGAATGGTTGTATGGATGTAGCAGGCTGTCCTGAAGGAAAGCATCGGTAATCACATCTTTTACAATCACTTTGCCCGATTTTTTTGCATCTTCAAGCGCCTTTTGTGCTTCCTCTTTTCCTTTTTCGCTTTCAATTTGCTGGTATTGCCGCCATGTAAAAACGTTGTCGCTAAATTCGGTTTCAGCCAGATTATATCCCCAGTTTTTAAATGCACCTTCCGTAAATTTCATGATGTTGCCTTTGTGCACAATGGTAACCGAAGGCAATTGCCGTTCAACCGCGTAAAAAATGGCAGCACGGATCAGCCTTTCAGAACCTTCTTTCGAAATTGGCTTTATTCCAAAGGAGGAGCTTTCGGGGAACCTGATTTGAGTGGCGCCCATTTCGTTGATCAGGAAATCACGCAGCTTTTCAGCTTTTCCGTCGCCGGTCATAAATTCAATACCTGCGTAAATATCTTCGGTATTTTCGCGAAAGATATGCATATCAACCAGCGAAGGGTAACGAATGGGAGAGGGGACACCTTTGAACCAGCGGACTGGCCTCAGGCAAACAAAGAGGTCAAGTGTTTGCCGTAATGCAACGTTTAGGGAACGGATGCCACCGCCAACAGGCGTCTCAAGTGGTCCCTTAATGCCGACGAGGTGTTTTTTAAGTGTATTCAAGGTTTCTTCAGGAAGGTAACTTCCTGTTTGACTGAAAGCTTTTCCCCCTGCAAGCACTTCCTGCCAGACGATTTTTTTGCGTGAGCCATAAGCTTTTTCAACAGCAGCATCAATAACTTTTTGGGAAGGCGCCATAATATCCTTTCCGATTCCATCTCCTTCGATAAATGGAACTATCGGATTATCAGGAACCTGAAGATGATGTTTTTCAAATGTTATGATTTCTCCCATTTTAGTTTGCCGTTAAACTGCTTCTCAGGTTTTGGTCCAGGGCGTCCAGAAATTCTTCCGTTGTTAAATAATGTTCTTCTTTTAAATCTCTTTCGTGGATGATTAATGCAAGGTCCTTCGTCATTTTACCACTTTCAACAGTTGCAATCGAGACTTGTTCGAGTGTATTGGCAAAATCGATCAAATCCTGGTTGTTGTCGAGTTTTCCCCGGAAAGCCAGGCCGCGGGTCCATGCAAAAATAGACGCAATCGGATTGGTAGAAGTCGGTTTTCCCTGCTGATGCTGGCGGAAATGACGGGTGACTGTCCCGTGGGCTGCTTCGGCCTCCATGGTGTTTCCATCAGGTGTAATTAAGGTTGAAGTCATCAAGCCCAAAGAGCCAAAACCCTGCGCTACGGTATCTGACTGAACATCACCGTCATAATTTTTACAGGCCCATACAAAACCACCTTCCCATTTCATGGCAGCGGCAACCATGTCATCGATCAACCGGTGTTCATAGGTGATTCCGGCCTCCTTAAACTGATCTTCAAACTCATTTTCAAAAACTTCCTGAAAGATATCTTTAAAACGGCCATCGTACTTTTTAAGGATGGTATTTTTTGTTGACATGTACAACGGCCAACCTTTGCTGAGTGCCTGGTTCATACAGGCGCGGGCAAAACCAAAAATCGATTCATCTGTGTTATACATAGCCATGGCCACCCCGTCACCTTCAAAGTTATAGACCTCAAATGACTGTATTTCACCGCCGTTTTCAGGTGTGAAGGTAATGGTGAGCTTGCCTTTTCCTTTTGTGGTGAAATCGGTTGCACGATATTGGTCACCGAAAGCGTGACGGCCGATGCATATTGGCTTTTTCCATCCCGGAACCAGCCGTGGTATGTTGCTGATAATAATGGGTTCGCGAAAAACTGTGCCTCCCAAAATGTTCCGGATGGTGCCATTGGGCGATTTCCACATCTGTTTCAGATTAAATTCTTTTACCCGTGCTTCATCGGGAGTGATGGTGGCGCACTTAATTCCAACCCCGTACTTTTTGATGGCATTTGCTGCATCGATGGTGATTTGGTCGTTGGTTTCGTCACGTTTCTCCATTCCCAGATCAAAATATTTGACATCAAGGTCAAGATAAGGGAAAATGAGTTTTTCTTTGATAAATGACCAAATAACCCGGGTCATTTCATCTCCGTCCAGTTCAACAACCGGATTTACTACTTTGATTTTCTTCATTCTTCGGGTGTGTTTATAAAGATTAGTTATAGTTATTTTGAAGTTTGATTAAATTTAATGCTGATCCGGCTTTAAACCATTCGATTTGCGGAGCATTATAGGTGTGGTTTAACAGGATAATTTCCTTAACACCGCCGGCATGTTCAATTTCCATTTGCAAGGGTTTTCCGGGGGCAAAATCAACCAAATCTATAAAATTGAAGGTGTCATCTTCCTGAATTTTATCGTAATCGGCTTCATTTACAAATGTCAGGGCCAGCATGCCTTGTTTTTTCAGGTTCGTTTCGTGAATACGAGCAAACGATTTTACGATCACTGCTTTTACCCCAAGGTGGCGGGGTTCCATTGCGGCATGTTCGCGCGATGAGCCTTCGCCGTAGTTGTGGTCGCCAACCACGATGGTGGGAATGCCTGCTGCTTTGTAAGCCCGCTGCACTTTTGGCACCTCGTCGTATTCGCCGGTCAACTGGTTTTTTACCTTGTTGGTTGCCCCGTTAAACGCATTGACGCCACCAATGAGCATGTTGTTCGAAATGTTATCAAGATGTCCACGGTAGCGCAGCCACGGGCCTGCCATGGAAATGTGGTCGGTAGTACATTTACCTTCGGCCTTGATGAGCAACCTGGCACCTGAAATATTTTGTCCGTTCCATGCGGGAAAAGCTTCCAGCAGTTGCAGTCGGTTCGAATCGGGTGAAACTACTACATTGACAGAGGAGCCGTCGGTTGCAGGCGCCTGATAGCCTGCATCTTCAACTGCAAAACCATTAGCCGGCAGTTCATCGCCGGTTGGCGGCGCCAACATTACTTCTTCACCTTCATCGTTGATTAATTTATCCCTGAGCGGGTTGAAGGTTAGGTCGCCTGCAATAGCCAGTGCGGTGACCAATTCGGGTGAAGCCACAAAAGCATGTGTATTTGGATTTCCGTCAGCACGTTTCGAGAAGTTCCGGTTGAAAGAATGGACGATGGTATTTTTTTCGCCTTTGTCGGCGCCTTCGCGGTTCCACTGCCCGATGCAGGGGCCGCAGGCATTGGCGAAAACGTTCGCGCCTATTTTCTCAAATGTATCGATAAAGCCATCGCGTTCAATGGTAAAACGTACCTGTTCAGAGCCAGGTGTGATGGTGAACTTGGATTTTGTTTTCAGTTTTTTGTCCAGCGCTTGACGGGCTATCGAAGCAGCGCGCGAAATATCTTCGTAAGAGGAGTTTGTACAGGAGCCAATCAGTCCGACCTGAATATTGGTAGGCCATCCTTTTTCTCTTGCAACTTCGGCTACCTTTGAAATTGGTGTGGCAAGGTCGGGGGTGAAGGGACCGTTTAAATGCGGTTCCAGTTCATCGAGATTAATCTCAATCAGTTGGTCAAAATATTGTTCAGGCGAAGCATAAATTTCCGGATCAGCAGTGAGGTGGCCGCGAATTTCGTTTGCCAGATCGGCCACTTTTGCACGACCAGTTGCGCGAAGATAGCGTTCCATCGATTCGTCATACCCAAAGGTCGATGTCGTTGCGCCAACTTCGGCGCCCATGTTACAAATGGTGCCTTTTCCTGTTGCAGAAATTGACTCGGCACCTTCGCCAAAATATTCGATGATATAACCGGTGCCGCCTTTTACCGTGAGCAGGCCGGCAACTTTTAAAATAATATCCTTGGGTGCGGTCCAGCCACTCAGTTTTCCGGTCAGTTTTACGCCGATTAGTTTGGGGAATTTCAGTTCCCAGGCCATTCCTGCCATCACATCCACGGCATCGGCGCCACCAACACCAATGGCGATCATGCCCAGGCCACCCGCATTAACCGTGTGGGAATCGGTACCGATCATCATTCCGCCCGGAAAGGCATAATTTTCCAAAACGACCTGGTGAATAATACCTGCCCCCGGTTTCCAAAAACCAATCCCGTATTTGTTTGAAACCGACTCCAGAAAATCGAATACCTCTTTATTGGTTTCCAAGGCAAATTTTAAATCAGTCCGACCGCCAACGCTTGCCTGAATCAGGTGATCGCAGTGTACGGTTGTTGGCACGGCTGTTTGGTCTCTGCCCGAGTTCATAAACTGAAGTAAAGCCATTTGGGCGGTTGCATCCTGCATGGCAACCCGGTCGGGCGCAAAATCGACGTAATCGACGCCGCGCCTGAAGTTTTCCACTTTTTCAGGATCAAAAAGATGCGTGTAAAGAATTTTTTCAGAAAGGGTAAGTGGTTTTTGTAATACTTTTCCGGCTTTTTCTACACGGGAGCCGAAATTTCCGTAGGTTTTTTTTATCAATTCCAGATCGAACATATTGCGGTTTTTTTATCAGTGTATTTTTTGGAATATTTCACCTTCCTTAACAAAAACGGGGGCTAAAGGTTTCGGTTAATGCCTTCAAGATACTAAAAAATATTACTTTACAGCGGGAGCTGGGGATTGATTTCCATCAGCGCACTGTTTTGGAAACGCTTGGTTTTAGAAGAAAATTTGTGAAAGCTGAAACTGAACTGGTGATTAATACGCTTATTTTCAAATAAAAAGCCACCGACGAAACGTGGTGGCTTGACATAATAGCTATTTGGTAGTTTTTAGTTCATGGAAGAAAACTAAGCAAAGTATCGCCCCGGAGGCCAAGGCGCAAAGTTTCGAGAGCAATGACTTCAGTAGAACAAATGTTCCCTAGATTGACGTTGGAGCCCAACAGCTTGATGAACCATACCTGCTGGCTTTTTAAGGGGGCTTCCCACAGAATGGCGTCGTTGTTGATTTCCCTGCGGATATCCATGATTAACTGACTGTTGGCCGAGCCGTCGTCGTTATAAATTCCCATGTTTCCGCTTTCCCTGGCTTCGGCTATCACTTTCCAGGCGCCGGCATTCAGTTCTGTTTTCATCCAGGTGACCCATTCATTGTTGCTGATTTCTTTGCCCCGCAGTTTTGTTCCGACTTCTGAAAAAACAAGGAAGTTTTTTGCCAGCATGTCAATGTATCCGCATTTTTTATCGTGTTCAACCGGCAGTACCCCGTCTGAAACTTCGGCGGTTTCGACACCGGCTTCGGTAATAAACCTTACAAAATCGTCAAACATATTCCTGGCAATAAAGGCTTCGAACAAAGTTCCCCCGAAATAAGGTTTGATACCTGCTTGTTTGTAAATCCTGATTTTTTCTTTCAGTCCCGGGGTGAGCAGGCCGGTTCCGAAGCCAAGTTTTACAAAATCAGTATATTCTGATGCCACTTCGCAGAAATTTTCAGCTTCCCGAAGGCTCAACCCTTTATCCATGACCATGGTCAGCCCGGATGTTCTTGGTTTTTCGGGACGCTCAGGAATGAAAGGTAAGTTGAAATTCATTATTAAAATTTGGTTGATTGGTATTCTTTGATAAGCCGTTTGATGGTTTCGTTTTGCTGGGCTTTCGGATAATAATCGAATAAGTCGCGGTAGCTGCTGTAGTCAGCTTTCAAAGCAATTTCAAAATAGTTGGTTGCCGACCTTTCTTCGTTATTTTCGAGTAAAAAGGCGGTTAACCGGTAGTTGATGTTCGAATCGTTTTCGATTATTTTATTTGCTTTTTTCAGAATCTGGATCGCATTTAAAAGTTTGCCCCTTTCATATTGCATCTCCGCGTATGAAATCCATCCTTCGGCATTGTAAGGATCCAGGTTGGTTGTCATTTCAAAGGCTGACTCAGCCAGTTTGTAGTCGTTCAGTTCCTGGTTTACTTTTCCATACATCAGCCAGAAATCCGGATTTTCTTCGTCAAGCTTGATTGCTTTTTTAATCATCAACTGGCTTTCTTTCAGTTGGTTTTCAACCCACATGACCAAGCCCGAGCCATACCAGGCGCTCGCGTTATTTTTATTGAGCCGGATTGCCTTCCGGTAATTGGCAAGCGCTTCACTGTAATGATCAAGATTCAGGTAGCATTCGCCCAAATAACAAAAAGCATCGTCATTTTCTTTGTCGTTTTCAATATACTCGAGGTAACATTCAATAGCTTCTTCGTGCCTGTTGCTGTTTGAAAGCGCGTTGGCTTTGTTAAAAAGCGCCTGACCGAATTCGTCATTTAAAGCGATTGAAAAATCGTATGCGTCAATGGCTTTTTCATATTGTCCCATCCGGTTAAAAGTAATTCCCAGATTATACCAAACCGACGAGTTAAACGGGTCAATGTCGAGGTATTTGTTATAAAAGAGGATGCTTTTTTCGTCCTGGTAATCTTTGTCGCAATAATAGGCAAGCTCGTAAAGCACCTGTTCGTTGGTGGGGTCAACTTCATAAGCCTTTTCAAGAAAAGAAATGGCTTTTTTGACTTCGCCGGCCTGTCCTAACGTGATGCCAATATTAAAGAGGAGTTCATCTTCTTCGTCGTAGTTGTAGAAAATTGATTTTTCGAAAGCGGCGATGGCATCGTCAATTGCACCAAGCATTACCAGGGCAGAACCTTTGATCAGGAAGACGTCAGAATTGTGGTCTTCAACTTGTTCTGCTACCTGAATCATCCTGAGCGATTCTTCGGCTTTGCCGTCAACCAGCAGCAGTTGGGCTTTTTTAATTTGCAAAGCGATAGCAGAAGGATGTATATTCAATCCCTTTTCAACGGCAATATTTGCCAAGGATATCTTCCCTTCATCCATAAAATAATCGACAATACCTTCTATTTCAAAAACATCGAAATAATTGGCTTTATCCGAGTTCATCATTCGCTTGAACCTCTTTACCGCTTCACTTATTTCTTCACTTTCAAAATAGTCCCTTGCGTCTTCTTCCATAAAATCCCAAATTGCAGTGTGCAAATTTAATAATACTTTTCAGAATTACTTAATCCGGCTGGTGCTCTTTTCTCAATAAGTCGTTCACCGTTTTAACCGGGTTAAAAGTCGCTATCGGAACTTCCACAAAGAGCGTGTTCCAATCTGCCATCGCGCCGTTCCACAAGCCCGGCAATTCCTGGGCTTTTAATTCCTTGCCATCTTTTGATTTATAGGAAATGAAACCTGTTTTCGGATCCCTGTTTTTTAATAAATCGAAAGGTATTCCCTTGTAATTTTTGGTGCCGCAAACCAGATCAACCGGATTGAAATAGGTCGCATGTTGCACGATTGATTTTTGTTGTTCATTGGCCATATCCACTTGCGAACTTTCGACAACCTGCAACGAAACCGACTGGTCGCTGTTCCTTGCCCAAAATGGCCCGCCGCCTGGTTCGCCTTCATTTTTAACCATTCCGCAAACCCGGATGGGACGGTTAAACTTTTGTTTCAGATAATGGTATAATTCTTCTTTTTCAGAATAATATTGGTTAGAAGGCGGTTTGACGTTCAGCACGTTTTCGAGGAAATTGGCTGCTTCTGCGAAAAATTTGCTGTCGAGCGCCGTGTAGTTCCACCGGTCCAAAATTTCCTGATAGCTGAATATTTTTTTCTGGTAGCTGAGCAGCAGACCGGCCAGTGCTTTTTTGTAGATGATCGTTTCGGCTTTGCGGTGATCGGGCACCACATTGTCGATATTTTTAATGAAAATGATGTCGGCATTCAGTTCGTTCAGGTTGTCGAGCAAAGCGCCGTGGCCGGCCGGGCGGAAAAGCAAACTCCCGTCGGCATTGCGGAAAGGTTTGTTTTGCAGGTCAACTGCAATGGTGTCGGTCGAAGGTTTTTGCTGGCTGAAAGAAATGTCGAAGGTGACGCCAAGTTTCTCTTCGTAGTAGGACCTTACGTCTTGTAAGTGAGCATTAAAAGCTTCCTGGTGCTCGGGCGAAACGGTAAAATGAATCCGGACATTTCCGGAATGGTCTTTGGCGTAGGACGCGCCTTCGACGCAATGCTCTTCAAACGGGGTGCGCAATTTTTCGCCATTTTGGTGGAACAAAAGCAGACCTTTCGGGAGGTTGGCGTAGTTCATGCCTTCTTCGGACAAAAGCAGGTTCAGGGTTTCCAAAGCCGTTAATTGTCCTGCTTTTTCGCCGGCAAGTTTTTCGAGTTCGGTGTAAAAGGCGAATTTTTTCAAGTCTGAAAAAAAAGCCTTTACTTCTTTGTCGTGCAAAACCGTTTCTTCATTTTCCCCGTTTTCGAGCCGTTCTTTTGCCGTAAATAAACTTTTAAACATCCGGCTGGCAGCACCTGATGCGGGTACAAATTTCAACAGTGAAATGCCTTCTTCACATTTTTGAGACAAAAAGCCGGTAAAGTCACTGACCTGCTCCGCGTTTAGTTGAATGATGCCGTTTCCAACGGTCGCTGCTTCAATGACTTCGGTATAAGGAAAACCCTTTTCAAAGTTTGCTACTTGTTCTTTAACTACAGCCAGATCGCTTCCACGCCCTTCAATATAATCCAAATCTTCATTGCTAAACATAAATGGATGTTTTGAATTAGTATAAAATTAAATAATAGGTATCAGAATAAGAACATCCAATAGCCATCAGGGTTTTTAAACTTTTCAACATTTGTTGATAAGCCGTGTTCCGGGGGGCTTTTTCAAAATTTCAGTTGCCTGACTACGTTTAGCTTACCGTGCTGTCTTCGCTGATCATGTTTAAAAACTCATCTTCCGAAATGACCGGAACACCAAGTTTTTCTACTTTTTCCATTTTTGAAGGCCCGATGTTGCTGCCACCCAGTAAATAAGAGGTATTTTTTGAAATGGAACCCACGTTTTTGCCGCCGTGCTGTTCGATCATTTTTTTTAGCTCGTCGCGTGAATGTTTTTCGAATGTACCTGAAATGACGATGCTCAATCCTTCCAGTTTGTTGGTTCGTCCTTCGAGGCTGCTTTCATGCAGGCGGAATTGAAGCCCATACGATTTTAGCCTTTCAATCAGTTTCAGGTTGGCTTCATCCTGAAAATACAGGATGATACTTTCGGCAATTTTTCCGCCAATTTCATCAATATTGGTGAGCTCTTCGTAACTGGCCCGGATGATGGTGTCGATGTCGGTCAGTTTGTTCGCCAGTTTTTTGGCCACGGTTTCGCCTACAAACCGGATTCCCAGGGCAAAAAGCGTCCTTTCGAAAGGCACTTCTTTTGATTGTTCAAGGCTTTTCAGGATACGTTCGGCTGATTTTTTGCCCATTCGTTCGAGTGGAATCAACTGTTCTGGCTGAAGCTCATAGAGGTCGGCGCTGTTTTTCACCAATCCCTGGTTAAAAAGCAGTTCAATGGTTTCCTGCCCCAAGCCATCAATGTCCATGGCTTTACGGCTGATAAAATGTTCGATTTTGCCCTTAATTTGTGGTGCACAGCCGGTTTCGTTGGGACAATAATGTGCCGCTTCGCCATCGCGCCTGATCAATGGCGTTTCGCAGACCGGACATTTTTCGATAAACCGGATTTTTTCGGCCTCCGGCTGGCGTGCAGTGTCGTCAACGCCAACAATTTTTGGAATGATTTCGCCGCCTTTTTCAACCAAAACCACATCGTTCAGGTGCAGGTCAAGTTTTTCAATAATATCGGCGTTATGCAATGAAGCCCGTTTTACAGTAGTTCCGGCAAGCAGCACCGGACTTAAATTGGCGACTGGTGTCACTGCCCCGGTGCGTCCAACCTGATAGCTGACTGATTCGAGCAGCGTGCTGGCCTGTTCAGCCAGAAATTTATACGCAATGGCCCAGCGGGGCGACTTCGCTGTAAATCCAAGGTTGTTTTGCAGCCTCCGCGAATTCACCTTGATCACAATTCCATCCGTAGCCACCGGCAGTTCAAAACGCTCTTTGTCCCAGCGGTTAATATAATCAACAACTTCGTCGATGCTACTGCACTTGTGGATAAACTCGGATGTTTTGAAACCCCATTCACTTGCTTTTTGAAGCGTTTCAAAGTGGCCGTCCTCCGGCAGGTTTTCTCCAAGGACGTAATAAAAGTATGCATCCAGTTTACGTTTTGCCACTTCCGCCGAATTTTGCATTTTCAGCGACCCGGATGCAGTGTTCCGCGGATTGGCGTAAAGGGGCTCGCCGGCCTCTTCGCGGGCTTTGTTTAGCTCGGCGAAAATTTTGAAAGGCAGCACAACTTCACCCCTGATTTCGAAAAGAGCCGGATAGCCGGATCCCTTCAAACGCAGCGGGATGCTGCGGATGGTGCGGGCATTGTTGGTCACATCGTCGCCTTTTTCCCCGTCGCCGCGCGTCACTGCCCGCAACAGTTGTCCATTTTCATAAACCAGGCTCAGCGAAGCGCCGTCAAATTTCAATTCACAGACATATTCAAATGGGTCGTGCATCAACCGGCGGATGCGACTGTCAAACTCCAGTAATTCTTCTTTTGAATATGAATTGCTCAACGACAACATCGGGTATTGGTGTTTAACCTGGGTAAATCCCTGGTTGATGTCGCTGCCCACGCGGAGGGTGGGGGAGTTCGGATCATAAAATTCGGGGTGCTCTTTTTCCAGTTTTTCCAATTCCTTCAGTTTCATGTCAAACTGATAATCGCTGACAGTTGGCGACGAAAGTACGTAATATTGATAGTTGTATTCTTCCAGTTCTTTCCGGAGGTTCTCAATCTTTTCCTTGATCGGATCGGCAGCCATAGTTGTAAATTTTGGACTAAAATACAAAAAACTGGTTTGTATTGGAGCTGAAGAAATACTGCTGGCTAAGAAGTTCCCAAATTGAGAATCTTTTATACCTTTGGTCTCTGATTTCATAAGAGAATGAAACGAATTTTCGCAAAGGGAACTTTACGGGACTATTGGGAGCAGCATCCGGATATTGAACAGCATTTAAAAACATGGTATGATACCGCCATGAACGCTGACTGGAAAAATCCCAATGATGTAAAAAGTATATATTCAAGCGCGAGTGTTTTGAAAGATAGCAGGAGTGTTTTTAATATTAAAGGCAATTCGTATCGGCTTGTTGTGCAATTGAATTATGAAAAACAGTGGCTTTTTATCCGGTTTATCGGAACACACTCTGAATACAATAAAATTGACGCAAACACCATTTAAAAGTCTTGATATGAATATAAAACCTATAAAAACAAAAGATGATTACAAGAAGTCGTTAAAAAGACTTGAAGAAATTTTTGATGCGCCAGTTGGCTCACCAGAAAGCGATGAAGCAGATATTTTGGGTTTGATGATCGACGATTATGAAAAAATACATTTTCCCATTGACGCACCTGACCCCATAGAGGCGATTAAAATAAGAATGGAGGAAATGCAGTTAAAACAAGTTGATTTAGCAAATGAAATCGGCGGCAAAAGCCGGGTGTCGGAGATTTTAAACCGGAAGCGTAAGCTAACCCTGGAAATGATTCGTAAGCTGACGATCCGTTTAAATCTTTCCCCGGGGCTTTTAATCAGTGATTATCAATTATTCAGATAGGATGAATGTTTTTTGCGGTTATTATTTAATTTCTAATTTTAAAAAGTTATGAAACGAATGATCAATACTCCCCATGCCCCGGCAGCAATAGGTCCCTATAGTCAGGCGGTTGAAGTTAACGGAACACTTTACATCTCTGGCCAAATTCCCATTGACCCAAAAACGGCCAAAGTAGTTGAAGGCGGGATCACCGAACAGACCGAGCAGGTAATGAAAAACATCGGCGCCATTCTGAATGAAGCTGGATATTCGTACGCTGATGTGGTGAAATCAACCTGTTTGCTTAGCGATATGGCCAATTTTAAAGCCATGAATGAAGTGTATGGGAAATATTACGATGAAAACCCGCCGGCCCGCGCTGCTTTTGCCGTGAAAGAACTGCCTCTGGGTGTTTTGGTTGAAATTGAAACGCTTGCTGTAAAATAATTTTCAGGCGTTTGCGGTTAATGGCAAAACCACAGTGAACCGGCTGCCTTTGCCCGGCTCAGAGTCAACGCGGATAGTGCCGTGCAGCGCTTCAGTTATGCCAAGGCTTATTGAAAGCCCCAGCCCAAAGCCACTATCCTGGTACTTTTGCTCCGATGTTTGTTTGAAACGTTCAAAAATCATCGCCTGTTTTTCTTTTTCGATCCCGATGCCGTTGTCTTCGACATAAATTTGAATCTCTTTTCCCTTAAGTTCATAGCCGATTACAATCGATCCGTGATCAGAATATTTGATGGCATTGTCAACCAGGTTTGTTAAAACCTGGTGCAAACGGTCAGGGTCTGACCAAAGCATCAGCGGCCCGGAATAAATATCGTTGACAAGCCGTAGGTTTAAATCTTTTTTTAAAAGCGCCGACCCCGGTAAAGAATAAGTTCGCATAATATTCCGGAGCAATTGATGAAAGTCAAACTCTTTCAGGTTCAGCGAGAGCATGTTTTCCTGAATTTTCGAAATATCAATAATATCATTGATCAGTTTTAACAACAGGTGCCCGTTCACGCTGATCAGCTCAGCATAAAGCCGCTTGTCTTCACGCGGCAATTCTTCTTTGCTGATCAAATTGCTGAATCCCAGGATGCCGTTAAGCGGTGTCCTGATCTCGTGTGACATGTTTGACAAAAAGGCGGTTTTGAGTCTGTCAGATTCTTCAGCCTTACTTTTGGCTTTTTCCAATTCCTTCGCAATTTTATTTCTTTTGGAAAATTCATTCTGTAAAAAGCAATAAAGAAGAATGGTTGTTATAACAATGAAGAACCATCCTTTGTAATTTTGAAGCTGGGTCAACAGGTTGATGTCTTTTGCGAAAAAGATCAGGATACGATCAGAAAACAGGATCCAGAAAAAGCCGGCAATCAAATAAACGGTTGCAATTTTCAGGGCGATATAACGTTTCATAAACCTTGGTATTTTAGGTTGAAAACTCTGATCCTGCTAAGTTGCTTAAAATCGGAATGTTTCCTATTTTTGGTTCTTGGCATTTTAAAAGTAAAGCATTTTTTAATATCCGCAAAATATGGTTGATTTTCAGGGAAAATATTTCATTAAAGACGGGCGCCTGTTTTCAGCCGAATTGGTTGAAGTTCTGGCTTCGGATGCGATTATATTGTACGAGGTGATGCGTGTGATCGATTCGGTTTGCCTGTTCCTTGAAGACCATCATAAACGTTTGTGTCAATCCGCAGAACTTACTGGCGCGCCGGTAAATATTTCGGAAAGCGAATTTTCCGAAAATGTTTACAAACTTATTGAGGCGAACGGTTTTTCCACCGGTAATATTAAAGTGCTGGTTCAGGTGGGGAATGGTAAACAATCGGCTTTTTACTACTTTATTCCATACAGCTATCCCGATGATGCGATGTATGAAAAGGGGGTTGAAGTGGGCATGCTGAAGGCTGAACGGCTAAATCCGCAGGCCAAAATCTTTGAAGCAAGTTTGCGCGAAAAAACAAATAAACTCATCGCTGAAAAAAAACTCTACGAGTTGGTGCTGGTAGATTCTCAGGACCGGGTGATTGAGGGTAGCCGGTCAAACATTTTTTTCATCAAAGGAAAGGAATTTTATACGCCGAAAGCCGAATTGGTTTTGCCCGGTGTTACCCGTCGCAGGATCATCGAATGTTTGTCGGAGCTTGGTTTCCCATGTATGGAAGCTGATATTCCCTGTCAAAAGATTGGCGAATACGAGGCGGCGTTTTTAAGTGGCACTTCACCGAAAGTTTTGCCCATTGTAAAAATCAGCGAACAACAGTTTCAGCCAAAAAACCCTTTTCTGCTTGCGCTGATGAAAGCTTACGATCAGAAGGTGGACTACTACATCCGTAACTTTCGGAAACCTGTTTTGTGAAAACTTTGTGAAGAAATCTTTTCCAATGCCGAAAATGGCTCCTGCCTGTCGTGTCATTTTTTTGAATATGCTATATTTGTCCGCCAAATAAATGGCATCAAAATCAATAAAACCAAATTAATAATCTTCTGATTTATACACTATGTCCGGATTTAAATACCAAAAACCATTTCCAATTTTAAATGATACCACGCCTTACCGGTTGCTTACAACCGATTACGTATCGACTGTGGAAGTTGAAGGGCGCAAAATTTTAAAAGTTGACCCAAAAGGATTGGAATACCTTGCTAAAGAAGCTTTTGCAGATGTCTCTTTTTACCTTCGTCCAAGCCACCTCGAAAAACTGAAGCTTATTTTGGAAGACCATGAGGCTTCAGACAACGACCGCTTTGTTGCTCACACCATGTTGATGAACCAGGTAGTTTCTGCGGAAGGTGAGTTGCCAACCTGCCAGGACACCGGTACCGCCATCGTTCTGGGTAAAAAAGGAGAAGATGTGTACACCGGCGCTTCGGATGCCGAATACCTGTCGAAAGGTATTTTCGACACTTACCAGAACCATAACCTGCGCTATTCGCAGGTTGTTCCTTTTTCGATGTTCGAGGAAAAAAATACCGGAAACAACCTGCCAGCCCAAATCGATATTTATGCCGAACAGGGAAACAAATACGAATTTCTTTTTATCACCAAAGGAGGCGGCTCTGGAAATAAAACTTATCTCTACCAGCAAACAAAATCGTTGCTGAATGAAGAGAACCTCACAAAATTTGTAAAAGACAAGATCAGGGATTTGGGAACTTCAGCTTGCCCGCCTTATCATTTGGCTTTGGTGATCGGCGGGACGTCAGCCGAGGCCACACTGGCAACGGTGAAAAAAGCATCAGCCGGCTATTACGACCATTTGCCAACCGAAGGCAACGACGGTGGCCAGGCTTTTCGCGATTTGGAATGGGAAGCCAAAGTGCAGCAGATTTGCCAGGAAAGCGAAATCGGCGCCCAGTTCGGCGGAAAATATTTTGTACACGATGTGCGGGTGATCCGCTTACCACGACATGCAGCTTCTTGCCCGGTAGGTCTTGGTGTAAGTTGCAGTGCCGACCGCAACATCAAAGCAAAAATCACCGAAGAGGGCATTTTTATTGAGGAACTGGAAAAAAATCCGGCTAAATATTTGCCCGCGCAAGCACCTGAACTGGCACCAGCTGTAGATATTGATCTGGACCAACCAATGGAGGCGATACTGGCCGAACTGACGAAATATCCCATCAAAACCAGGCTCAACCTGAAAGGGACTTTAATTGTTGCCCGCGACATGGCTCATGCCCGCCTGAAAGAGATGCTGGATGAAGGTCATGAAATGCCCGAATATTTTAAAAACCACCCCGTGTATTATGCAGGGCCCGCGAAGACCCCGAAAGGAATGGCTTCGGGAAGTTTTGGCCCCACCACTGCCGGGCGGATGGATCCGTATGTTGGTTTTTTCCAAAGCAAAGGCGGCTCAATGATCATGCTTGCCAAAGGAAACCGCACCCAACAAGTCACAGACGCCTGTAAAAAGTACGGCGGTTTTTACCTCGGATCGATTGGGGGGCCGGCAGCAATTCTGGCAAAAAGCAGTATCAAATCAGTTGAAATTGTTGATTTCGAAGAATTGGGAATGGAAGCAATCCGTAAAATACGTGTGGAAAATTTCCCCGCTTTCATCATTGTTGATGACAAAGGGAATGATTTTTTCCAGCAAATCTAAATAGACATAGCTTCATTATTGAAGTTTTTTTGAAAAGGCGTTCCGGAGGCGGGAATGCCTTTTCGTTTTGATTAGAGGGTTGATTATCAAATTGATATTTTTTATCCCGATTTGACAAAAAAATCAAAAAACTGCCCGTTGAAAAGCCTGATTTTGTGCGTTGGTATGGCATTTGCAATTATTAATGCCGTTAAAATAAAAAATACAATTATGCGATATCAAATAAATTTGTTGTTTTTAGCTGTTGCAGCCTTGCTGGCGGGTTGCAGTGCACCCAAAGCCGTCACTTCGTATCAAACAAACGCCACACAGGCAGAAGCCGAAGGCAACTTTGAAGCAGCAACCGAAAACTGGCGGTTGTACTTTGACCAGCAGATGACGGCGGGGAACGAAGTTAGCCCTGAAATGTATGCCAAAGCTGCCAACACAGCCATAAAAGCGAATCAGGAAGATTTGGCGCTGAAATGGTTTGAACAGGCAAAGTCGGCTAATTATGCTGATGAGAAGATGTACCTGACCATGGCCGATATTTACCGGCAAAACAACCGGCTTGCAGAAGAAATGGAAATATTGGAAACTTACAACGGGAAGTATGGTTCACAAACAGATTCGGCTGGCATCAATGTCCGGTTGTTCGAAATTTACACCCAGACAAACAATCAGGAAAAGGCTGCGGAACTTTGGCCATCGTTGCGTCCCGAAGATCAAAAGCAGGAAAAATACCTCGATAAATATTTTTCATTTTTGAAACAATCGGGACACACTGCTACCAACGACTCCCTGGCTGAAGTTTTACTGGAAGTTAATCCCGAACATGTAAAAGCGTTGGAATGGCTCGGCGAAAAATATTACCAGCGGGCTGAGGAGCGGTATAACCGTGAAATGAAAAAGTATGAAAATAACAAAACTCATGTGCAGCATTTTCACCTCGTTCAGGAACTAAAAACGGTTACCGCCGATTTTCAAAAATCGTTGACTTATTTTAAAAAGCTGTGGGAAATTAAGCAGGATCCCTATTATGCGCCTTATCTGGTGAATATTTATACCCGTTTCGAAGACAAGGAAAAGGCTAATTATTACCGTAAATTTTTGAATTAGGAGGCCTTTTGGACGCAGATTATTATGATTTGATATGATTTACACGGAAAGTTTTAACGATGATGGATAAAAATCATAAAGATCATAAGTAATCATCTGAATCTGCGTCTAAAACATTATCTTCGCCCGAAGTTTAAAAACTGAATGAAATGTTAAAAGGAATTATGTCAATATCCGGACAACCGGGTCTGTTTAAAATGGTTGCTGAAGCAAAAAACAGCATTATCGTCGAGTCGCTGATAACCGGGAAACGTATGCCGGCCTATTCAACTTCAAAAATTAGTTCGCTTGAAGACATTGCAATTTTTACGACAACCGGAGAAGTGCCTTTAAAACAGGTTTTTAAAAATATTTCTGAGAAAGAAAACGGTGGCGAAATTGGCAAATTGGAGTCAGGAAACGAACTGAAAACTTATTTTGCTGAAGTACTTCCGGAATACGACCAGGAACGCGTTTATACTTCCGATATTAAAAAGATTGTGCAGTGGTACAACCTGCTTCAGCAAAAAGAACTGTTAAACTTCGGGGAAGAAGAGACTGAAGGCGAGGCATCAGCAGAAGAGAAGGACGAAGCTGCCGGGAACAAAGAATAATCGGGAACTATTTGCAGAAGTATTGGCCCGGGCTTGTTGCAGAACTTAGTCGGTTCTGCAACAAGCTTAGCTAATTATACCAAAGACTTAGCCATATCTGCGAAGCTCATAGCCATACTAAAACAGGAGATAGCCAAGCACAGGGAGGAGATAGTCGGGCATGTGAACGACGTAGCCATATCCGC
>OBJA01001088.1_pt1 | contig 20038 bp, 17 predicted proteins | sample 1519751 | NCBI WGS metagenome assembly OBJA01 (sample SAMEA3881238, study PRJEB22517) | soil metagenome | biome: lake sediment; feature: soda lake sediment; material: sediment, water from around vicinity | place: India | collected 2013-12-23 | depth 3 m
CATGCTTGACCGGTTAGGTGTTAAATCATTTGAGATACGTCAGAAAAAAGATTTAAATCAACACATGGATGGCTTGATCCTCCCGGGTGGAGAATCAACTGCCATGCATCGATTACTTTCTGATTTAGATATCTATGAAGATATTAAGATGATGATTTTAGCAGGTCTTCCTGTATTTGGTACATGTGCTGGTATGATTTTATTAGCAAAAAACATTAGTAATCAAGAAACGAATCATTTTGGTTTAATGGATATTGTTGTTGAAAGAAATGCTTATGGTAGACAACTTGGAAGTTTTATGACTAAAGATCAATTTAATGGTCAAGATATTCCTATGACTTTTATACGTGCACCTTATGTTAAATCATATGGAAAAGATGTTATCGTATTATCTGTTGTTAATGAGAGAGTAGTCGCTGTTAGAGAAAAAAACATGTTAGCTACTGCTTTTCATCCAGAATTAACGGATTCTACAGTTATTCATGAGTATTTTATTGATATGATTAAAAATTTATGCCCAAAAATGGATCAACAATCCATTTGAAGCAACGAAAAAAGCGATTCTTGCCCCCCCATTAATCGCTTTTTTCTTTCTTTATATGATTATTTCGCTTGCTTAAGTTAGTCTAAAACTATGTATCCAATACCAATTCCACCTGGGCCTGTATGTGCGCCAACCACCGGTGTTAAATAAGCTACAATAACTTCTCTTTCAGGAAATGCTTTTTTAATTTCTGTTTTAAACCAATCGACATATTCATCTGCATAAGCATGAGAAATATAGGTTAATACGTTTTTATCTTTAGTGTCTTCAATATATTGTTCTAAAACACGTTGATGTGCTTTATGAGTGGTTCTAATCTTTTCAAGCGTTTCAACTTTTCCATCATCACCAATAACTAGCATTGGTTTCATTTGCATCATTGTGCCTAATGTACCCATGAGTTTTGATAAGCGTCCATTTTTAACTAGATATAACAGTGTACTTACTGCAAAATAGATACGGTCATTATCTCTAATCTTTTCAAGATGAGGGATAATTTCAGCGACACTCTTTCCTTCTGATGCGAGACGATGTGCTTCAAGAGCCATGTATGCTTCTGCATAAGCAAGCGTCAAGGAATCAAATGCAGTCACTTTAATGTTCACTTCATCTGCGACACGCTTAACAGCTTCATATAAACCAGATAGTTTAGATGAAATGGTAATGACTAAAGCTTCTTCATAACCTTCTTTTTCTAGTTGTTCAAAAAATGATATCATTTTACCTGGTGAAACATAAGCAGTTCGTGGAATATCGTTTGGGTTATTTAAAATTCGTTTATAAAATGTTTCAGCATCCATCTCAATATAATCATCATAGGTCTCATCAGCTCCAAATTGAATAACTGATCGTAAAATAATGATATCTTTTGGATAATCAAGATAATCAAGTCCAGCATTACTACATACTAAAACCGCAACTTTGTTCATAGCATATTCTCCCTTATCAATCGTTTTAAAACATATTGTATTTTCATCTTATCATAAATTCATGTATTTTGATGGTGTGTTTCGTTAAAATTGAATCGTTTTTGAGATAATCTCTTGATCCATATGACGATGAGATATAAAGATGACTGTTTTATCTGTCATTTTTTTAATATTAGAAACGATGACTTCTTCTGTGCGTTGATCAAGTGAAGAGGTCACTTCATCAAGCAGTAAAATAGGTGCGTCTTTTAAAAGAGCTCTAGCAATAGCAAGTCTTTGAATTTGTCCTTCAGACAAACCTTTTCCTCTTTCACCAAGTAAAGTATCTAGCCCTTTTGGTAAATATTTAATATCGTCTAGTAAGGATGCAACTTCTAAAGCGTGATAGAGTGTTTCATCACTATGAGTTTGATATAGATTTAAGTTATCTCTAATGGTTCCTGATAAGATTAAGTTTTGTTGTGGAACATAGCTAAAATAGAGACGTGTTTCCGCTGATATACCAATTAAATGTTCATTTTGGATATAGATCATCCCTTGATTTGGATAAAGAAGACCAAGGAGAAGTTTAAATAATGTTGTTTTCCCTTTTCCACTGTCACCTTTTAGGTGAAGGATTTCACCTTTATTTAAAGTAAAGGATAGATTGGATATCACTTCTAAGTGATCATAAGCAAAAGATACTTTATCACAAATTAATGATTTGAAATGCTCTTTTGTATAGGTATTTATCTTTTTTTCTTCTTCTAAATCATCTATTTTAATGATTCTTTCTGTTGATGCTATCATTTGGTAGTATTTAGGAATAAGCAGTGAAACGCCGCTGAATGGTGATTGGACATGTTGAACAAGTTGAATCATAGCAAGCAGTGATCCAACCGATAATCCGTACTGAAGACGCCAAGCACCAAAAATAATAGCAAACGCATATCCAAATGCGAAAAAGATGTTTAGCCCAGATGATATCAATATTGATAAATTATTCTTATGTTTTTTTGCATGATAAACAACTTCTTGTTTCTCATCTTGTGTTTTAGCAAACTTATCTTCTGCTTCGAATGCTTTAATGACCGTGATATTTTCAATCGATTCTTGTAAGTATCCTTTTGATGATTCCAAAGCTGATTGAAGCGTGTAATGTCTTTTTTTCATGGGTTTAGCAATGATACGGCTAGCAACTAGCATGATCAGTCCAAACCCTAATAAAAGAATTGCAAAAAGCTCATCAATCAAAAACAATAAAATAAACGCTCCTAAAAAGCGAACGATGTAAAACAAGATGCGTGGAATCATATCAATTAAACCTTCAGCAATATGATCTACATCTGACTCAAGATGTGTCATAAATGTAGCTGAATGGGTGTCATGTGTTTTCGTATAATTAGCTTTAATGATTTTTTTAAAGAGCTGATTTTTTAAATTTTTATCGATTAAGGCTTTATACATCACTTTATAATACTGGTTTGCTGCTAATGCTAATAGGTTTAAAACCATGATTGATCCAATAATCATCGCGTAAATTAAAAACTTTCTTTGTTCATTGTTAATGGCTGCATCAATGGTTTCTTTCGAATAAAATGCAAAAAAGATTGCTGTCAAACTAAGTAAAATATTTATGATTGACAACCATAAAAGTGGAAGTTTTAAATATTTATGATGTTTAAATAACCAAGCATTCGTATCTTTTTTCAATCTATCACCTAACTATATTCTATCATGCTTAAAGCAATTAGTGATTGTTTTAAATATGATTAAGAAGGTGTATAATAAAGATAAATGAAAGAGGTGTTCTTATGAAAAAGTTTTTTACTGATTTTAAAAAATTCATCACGAAGGGTAATGTTTTAGATTTAGCAGTAGCTGTTATTATTGGTGCTGCATTTTCTAAAATCATCGGTAGTCTAGTTAAAGACATTTTAATGCCTATTATTAGTCTCATTGTCGGCAAAGATGGCTTTGATAATTATAAGTATGTCATTACACCTGCTAATCCACTCACTGGTACTGCAGAAAATGCTATTTTATATGGTTTATTTATTCAAAACGTGATTGACTTTGTTATCATTGCATTTGTTGTCTTCTTAATCGTTCGAATCATTAATAAAATGACTGATCTTGCACATGCAAAAAAAATTGAGGAAGAAGCAAAGATAAAAGCACTTGAAGCTGAAAAGAAAGCTCAAGAAGTTAAAAAGCCTACAATTGAAGAATTACTGACCGATATTAAAGTTTTACTTGAAAAAAATACGAAGTAAATGAATCGCTCTGGCTTTCCAGAGCGATTTTCATCAATTTTGATTGTATGATTGTCTGTTATGATATAATCATAATAAGATAAGAGACTTAGAGGTGCAATGATGCGTTTAAACTTGAAAATCGCAAATTTAAAACTCGAATATACCTTTCATTCTTTTAACTATGTCAAAGAGCATATCTATCAGTATGTCAATCCTGTAAATGAGTTACCAGATTATATTTTAGACGTTAAAATTGATGAGAATATTATCCCTTTTGTCCATCAGAAACAACATATCATCAATGGACGATCTTACTTCACATCGGATCGGTTAGATGTCTTTGAAGTTTATAGTCAAGATGATCGACCGATTAGTGAACAAGTTGTCTTTGATAAAGAAAAGAGAAAGGTGACGATATCTATCAATCCGATTGATATCGAAAACCTAGCGATGAAAGAGTATGTTCTTTCGGGCATGATGTTTATGGAAATTGCCCAAAGAGAAGGGTATTTAGCGCTGCATGCTTCAGCTATCTCTTATAAAGATGATGGGATTTTATTTGTTGCTCCATCAAAAACTGGTAAATCAACACATGCGAGAATGTGGAAAGAAAATTGGGGCAGTGATGTTTTATATATCAACGATGATAAACCTTTAGTCTTTTTAAATCAGAAGCGTTTTTATGTCACGGGTTCTCCTTTTTCTGGAAAACATGCTTTAAATCAAAATTTAGTGAAACCTTTAAAGGCGATTATCTTTTTAGAACAAGGTTCAAACGATGATTTGATTGACCTTAATCGCTCAGAATCTCTTCTTAGATTAATGAAAAATATTCTCAGACCTAAAGATGAAGATACGTGGAATAAATTATTAGTTATGATTAATGAACTTATTGAAACGATTCCTATTTACTTGCTTAAAGCAACCAAATCACTAAATGCTGTATATACTGTACATCAAAAGCTTTATGGAGGAACAAATTGATGAAAATTAAAGATGGTTTTATTTTAAAAGAGGTTGCTAAAGAATATATAGTAGTTCCTATTGGACATGAGGCGATTAATTTTAATGGGATGTTAACATTAAATAAATCTGCTAAACGACTGTTTGAAGTATTAGTAGAGGATAAAACAATAGAGGATTTAGTTACTGTTTTATTAACTCATTACGATATTAATGAAGAACAAGCACTGAGTGATGTTAAAGAGTTTGTTAGCATACTAGAAAGTAAGAACATGCTCGAATGAAAGTTGTTCATGTCTTATCAGATGACATTATGCCCGTCATCAAAGACCTTTTAGATAAGAATCAAGAAGTACTTTTAACAGTCTCAGGAACAAGCATGAGACCCTTTTATCATCATCAAAAAACGGTTGTCAAACTTGTTAATAGCAACGATGACTATGCTAAATTTGATGTCGTTTTATATCATGATCAAAACAAGTATAAACTTCATCGCATTCTTAAAATTAAAGATGATTATTGTATCATTTGTGGTGATGGTTTGAAGGAAGTCGAAACGATTAAAAAGAATCAAATCTTTGGTAAAGTTATTGAACACATGTATAAAAATAAAGTTACTATTGAAAATGAGAAGAGTTACCGATTCAAAGTATGGATTTGGGCTTCATTAAAGCCTTTTAGAAGAATCCTTTTGAAAATTTTTGGAGGTTAATATATGGAAAAAAACATTCAAATTTTAAGTGAAGTATCTACTTTGGGCTTGCAAAAAAAGAGTTATGATAAGCGCATTGAAGATGAAAAAGGATTTTATTTTTTAGCTTTTGAAAATGGACTGATTGGAACCATCTATCATCCGCTAAAAAAAGAGCTCATTTCTGAAACATTACTCAATCATATAACGAAAGACTATTATGCATATATTGCATCTGATGTTAAGTACCAACAAGCGATAAAAAAACTTAATCAACTACTCAATGAGTTCTCCATCAATCATATTTTTTTAAAGGGTTCTGTATTAAAAGGTTTGTATCCAGATTCTTATATGCGAGCCATGGGTGATATTGATTTATTAGTCCATGAAAAAGATATTAAACGTGTGCATAAAATATTTATGGATGAAGGTATTTTATTAGCACACAAATCTGATGCACACGATTTATTTATCATGTATCAAGAAATCACAGTGGAAGTTCATCCAAAGCTTTATAAAGACTTTAATAAAAGGTATCAAGTGTTGCTATCTAGACCGTGGGATTATGCAGTTCAAAAAGAACTCTTTGAGTTTAAGTTTACGCCAGAGTTTGAACTAGCTTATTTGTTATACCATCTAGCTAAGCACCTTGATTCTTCTGGGATTGGCTTAAGAAGTGTTTTAGATATTGCTGTATATTTAAAAACTTATGAAAAAGAGATTGATGTTAAAACACTTAAAGATTTACTTGAATCAGTTGAACTAACATCCTTTTTTACGCATATGATTAAAGTCAATCAAATCTTTTTTGGATATGATTCATTTGAACGATTTTTATTTGGCTCTGTTTTATCTGATGATAGATATCAAGAAATTATTAATTATATTGCAAGATCGGGTATTCATGGTAAAGGCAAAGATTTTAATCCTTTTGAAGCACGTATAAGTTCAAATCAATTAAAACATAAAAGTTTTTTAGCTTTCATAATTCTACTTGCATTCCCTAGATATAAAGAGATGAGGGGTATGTATCCTATCTTAGAGAAATGGAAGATTTTACTACCTTTTATGTGGCTTTTTAGATGGTTTGATTTGTTTATTAAAAAGGGTAAAAGAACTTTCAAAAAAATCGGACAATTAAAAGTTAAAAAAACGGATTTAGAAAAAACTAAAAAAATCATGCAAGATTTAGGCTTATAATTTATAAAATTATAGTAAATTTTAAAAGAGAGGTTAATTTAACCTTTCTTTTTTCTTTCAAATAGTGTAGAATAGTGGTCATAAGGACTTTTATAAGGAGGACTTTCATGAACGAAAAAGAGATTTACGAAAAACCTGAAATTATTGTCATCGAATTCTCGATTGAAGACAGCATTGCAACATCAGGAGCGATGGGTAATGAAGGCATTTGGTCACCACCAGCGGGGCTATAACATCATGAAAACTACTAAAAAGATTGTCGCGCTTTTTATTTTAGGCTTGTTGCTTCTACCTTTTGGTATGAAGATGGTACAAGCGAGTGAAGAATCTGATACATACAATGTAGAAATCACTTATGTATTTGATGGTGAAAATGATAACATCGATGCTAGTTTATCTAATAGAGCTTATGGAAGCACATTCGGTTTAACACCTGTTAGTGCATATCCTGGATATACTTGGGCTTATTGGATTGTTAATGGTGTTGTGCGAACTGACCTTCCACAAAATCATACATTTAGAGTTAACAGTAACCTTGTATTACAAGGTGTTTTTGCACCTGAAGGAAAACACACGGTTGTGTTTTTAGATTCTAATGGACAATTGATTGATTCACAGTTTGTTGATCCAAATGGTACTGTTACACTACCTAATGTTGATCATCTAACTAAGCCTGGCTTAGTCGTTTCATCAACAACACCTTGGAGAACTGCGAGTGGTCAAGCATTTAATTCAGCTACATTAATCACATCAAACATGGTTATTAGACTTCAATATGAAACAACAGTTGTTGATACTTATATGATGACTGTTAATGGATTGGAACAAGGCCCATATAACTATAATCAATTGGTTACTGTAACAGCTAATCCTTCTGATGTCTCAGAACAACCTTTTAGTCATTGGGAAGAAGATGGTTTTACAGTCTCAAGAGATTTAGAATATGTCTTTACTGCAGTTAAGAATCGAACATTAACAGCAGTTTATCAAGCAGAACCTGAAGCTGATTTACCTCTTGTTGTTTTAACAAGAGATATTGAGAAACGCTCAGGATATCATACGTATTTAGGACAATTTTATGTTCCAGAAGGATATGATATTGTTGAGTATGGTTTCTTAATCGCTGAAGATAATACATTAGAACTTACTAAGGATAATGCTGATTATGTTGTTCCAGCAGCAACTCATACTGAATCAAGCCATGAATTTGTCATGAGTTTTCCTTTGGAATCACACTTCAATGTCAGAGCCTATTTCACTTATAAGCTTGGATCTAATGTTTTAACTGTAGTAAGTGCAATAAATCCAAAATATATCAAAGATAGTTTTTATGAAACCGGTTTTGAAAATTCATCAAAAGGTAGTTATGCTGCTGGAGATGTTGAAATTGATGGCTTATCGGTGAACTTGACAGATGCTTTAATTGGAACTTTGGAAGCTGATAGGAAAGTTGGATTAAAATCATTAAGAATAACAGCTAGCGGATTTATCAAGACAAACACGCCAATTGAATATCTACAAGAAATTACATTTAGTGTTGCAACATATGGTACTGATGGAAATGCTACTGGTTTTGTTCATGTCTCGATAGACGAAATTAATTGGATTGATGTTACAGATGCATTACCATCTGGTATAAATATTAATTCAACAACACTAACAGAACATACGATAACTTTGATCGACTCTGCAAACTATCAAAATAGCGGTTTATCTCTTAGTACTCCTCTATATGTTAGAATAAGTAAAACTGGTGGAAACAGAGTGAATTTGGATGAGCTTTCTTTTGTTACGTTATATACGTCTAGCACATCACTAGTCACCTTAAATACTGAAGGTAATTTGGAGTCGATTTTGGTTAGAACTAGTGTAATAATGAGTCAACCACTAAATCCAACAAAAACTGGCTATACATTTAACGGTTGGTATCTAGAAGAAACATTTGATACAATCTATACTTTTGACACTCCTGTTGAAAACGATTTTACCTTGTATGCTAAATTTGATATAAATCAATATGCTATTTCATTTGAAAGTAATGGCGGATCTTCAGTAACAACCCTTGAACAAGATTATGACACTGTTGTTACTAAACCTACTGATCCTACTAAAACAGGATATACATTTGGTAATTGGTATACAGATGAAGCATTAACATCTTTATACACATTCTCTACGATGCCAGCAGAGAATATAACATTATATGCATCATGGAATCTAGTAACTTATGATATTAATTATATCCTTGATGGTGGAACTAATGGAGCAAATCCAGCAAGTTACAACATTGAATCATCAACCATTACATTAGTTGATCCTTCAAAAACTGACTATATATTTGGTGGATGGTATGATAATTCAGAGTTTACCGGTACAGCTGTAACTGAAATCCCACAAGGATCTACTGGTGAAATTAATTTATATGCTAAGTTCACTGAAGATACAGGTGTAACATACAATGTGTTAGTTTATGACTTTGTTGGAGAAGGCAATCAGTTATTATATACATTGGTTGTTCCAGCTGGAGGTTTAGCAGAGGAACCCGCTGAACCGACAAGAGAAGGGTATGGATTTACAGGATGGTTTTTAGAAGGTTCTGAAACGGCATATGATTGGTCAACACCTGTTAATGAAAGCATAACTCTATTTGGTCATTGGGTTGAGCAGTTTACAGTGACTTTTGAAAGTAATGGTGGATCTTTAGTGGATTCACAAGTAGTTAATAGTGGATCTTATGCTTTAAGTCCAACTCCTCCAACGAAATTCGGTTATTCATTTGAGGGATGGTTCTTTGATGACACTACGTTTTTGAACTTATTTGTTTTCAACGAAGAAACAATAGCTAGCAATATTACAATATATGCCAAATGGTTATTAGTAGAAACAATAGTCTATCAAACTGGATTTGAATCTGCAGAAGGCTTTGCACCTAGCACTAGTTATAATAACACCACAGTTGAATTTGAAGGTTCTGTTGGTCAACAATGGGGTTTCTATTATGGAACACCTTCTACAACCGGACCTATAAGTGGATCTCAATCGGCACAAATGAGATGGTACACTTCAGCTTCTGGAAATCTAGGCTACATATATACAAATTTCAACACTTCAAATGTTAAATCTATTGATTTTGATGCTTTAAACACATCTGGTAACAATGTATCTGTTTCAATATCTGTTGATGGTGGCACTTCATATATTGAGGTTCAGACATTTACATTAGGAACATCATCCAGTACCTACACATACAATGTTGATGAACTATATCAAAACCAAGACATTAGAGTTAGATTCCAATTGGTTCCTGGTACTACAAACGGTTCAAGAGTGACTATTGATAATGTGAAATTTTATTACTCCCACCCGGAGTAACTGACCCTATAGATTCAACTCCACCAGAGATAACCCTTGATCCTAATCAAGAAACTCACTATCCTATAGGGGCAACCATAGATATTCTACCTGCAGATGGATTCGACGATGTCGATGGCATTGTGCATGTAGATATCACACATGCGGTGGACAACCAAACACCAGGAAACTACACTGTAACCTATACTGCAACAGATGAGGCTGGTAACATACAAACTGAATATCTCACCATCGTCATCTATGATCCTGACTATGAGCTTGTCTTAACCGATTATTATGCTACAGCTACTGGATTAAATGGCGAGGCATTACTTTTAGAACTTCGTTCAATTATTCAAACAGGATTTACCGCTGTATCTTATGGAGATTCAAGATATATACTTGATGAAACCGATCAAGATCCTTTAAACCCAAACAATGTGATATTGGTTTATTTAGGTACTTCAGTTTCCGGTATATGGGATGGTGGTACTACGTGGAATAGAGAACATGTTTGGCCACAATACTATCTTGATGTAGATACAACGAATTCATCTAAACATGTCGGCGCTGATCTTCATAATTTAAAACCTGCTAACCCTAGTGAAAACTCTAGTCGTAGTAATCGTTATTATGATAATGTTGCTATTGGTGGTTTATCATACCTACCAAGAGCTGAGGTTAGAGGTGATGTTGCTCGCATTCTATTTTATATGATTGTCATGTATGATTATTTAAGTCTTGTTAATCAAGCACCAGTAATCTATCAAATGGCGATGCTAGATGTATTAATACAGTGGCACATTGATGATCCGGTTGATGATTTTGAACGAAATCGTAATGAAGTTATCTTCTCCTATCAAAAAAACAGGAATCCTTTTATTGATTATCCTGAATTTGTAGGTATGATAGATTTTACAGTTCATATGAATGATTAAATTCTTACATTTTTATAAAGGCCTTCATAAAGGCCTTTTTTCATGCTATAATCTTTTTGAGGTGAACACCATGGTAAAAAAACTGATTGTAATCTTATTATTGTTTTCATTAATTGGGTGTAGCGAGTCTAATGACATGGTTCGCTATCCAAAAAACATCATGTATCTTGATGAAGTTGTATCATGGGACTTAGTAGATGATGCTACTTCATATTCAATTAAGATAAATAATGATGTTTATTCAACTGAAGAAACATTGTTTAGTTTAGAAACATTTCCAAATGGTACATATGACATTAGAGTACGTACGCATAAAGATGATGTATCCTCTTATTTTTCACCTGCTATATCAATAACAATCAATCGCACCTATCAAACATTCGATGAAGTCACATTAAGTAATCATATATTATCTTGGTCTGAAATTCTTGGTGTTTCATCTTATGAAATCTATGATGCTATGACTTTACTTGCAACAACATCTAATGCTTCCATCGATTTAACACTTTTAGACCTAGAAATTCATGAGCTTTATCAAATAAGGGTTGCTGCTTTATATCCAACAACTGATCGAATCTTTTCAAATACCTACATTTATCATACATATGAAGATTTAGATATAACCATTCAAACAACATTTAATCACAATCAAGTTGAAGTATTAAGTATATGTGTGGGTAGTCAATTAAATATTGATTATATCTTATTTGAAAATCAACTTATAGACTCTTCACTCTATAGTTTAGATGAAGGTATGTTAAACCTACTTCATGATGGATTTCATCCAGATGAACTCGGTTTACAAGAATTAACCATTTTAACACCTTCTGGTTTTATAACTGTTATCATTGATGTTGTTAATATCTTAAATCCAGCATTAATATCTGATGATCACATCATTTATCAAGAAGATATGGATATGTCATTTACATTTGAACTTAATGGTGGAGAATTTATTGGATTATCAGGAAATAATATCACAACTGATGATTATACTTTTGAAGATGAATTACTGGTTATTAAGGCATCTTATATCCATCGTCTTTTAGAAGATAATCCAAACCGTGAAACAGTTATATTGGTCTATCAATTATCAAAAGGTAGTAATGTAATTATGGGATTTATCTTTATTAATATACCACAAGAATAGGAGGGAAAATTGTGGATAATAGTCAACGAAACATAAATAAATTAATATGGTTTTCAAGTGGTATTATGACAAACATCTTTTATATCATCATTGTATTAGCGCTGCTTTTTCAATCTAATTTTGAAGCTCAGCCAAGTGATGTGTTACCTATCTTTCTACCATGTGTTGGGTCAACACTTATATTATCAAGTTTAGTCATCTATAAAGGTCTAAAAGATAATAAGAGTCTTAATTGGGGAATCATATGGCTTGCAGTCTTTCATTTGCCATCGTTAATTGGTTTAATATTAGCATTCATTCAATTTGGCAGATAAGTAAAAAAGCGGGTTTAAATTAAATCCGCTTTTTATTTTTAAGATACTTTTTTCCAAATAGCTACAAATAGTAAATCCAAAGAATCAGGACAACTTCTAACACTATAAAATTCAACATAATGTGACTCCATCTCATAAGATGGTTGTACTGGCCAACTGAAAAAATCACTATATTCTTCATACACTTGTATTCCAGAAACCCATGTCCCACCATTACTGTCAAATGTAATTTGATAAGTTAAAACTGGAATCATTTGATCAACATAGGCTTCAAACAGCTCTATGTTATATGTGTTATAGAAATCATAATGTGGTTTGCCCATATATATTTCAACATGAGGACTTAAGTCTCCAAAAATATTAGGTACTGATAAATACATAAGTGTTCTTATGTATATACGTTCTAAATTAGGCAAAGAGTCAATTGTGTAAGATTCAAAAAAATTTATATTAGGAAAAACTATTGATTTAATGTGAGGATTATGGCTAAATGTCTGAGACAATACGCCAACAATTTGCATGTTTTCAACATAATTATAAAAAGGTATCGTGACATGTTCTTCTGTTCCTTTATAATTACCTACAAATAAACCGCGATGAGATAGATAATAATCAAAGTTTTCATCACTATAAAATATTTCATTGATGGGTGTATCTAAAAAATCAAGTTCAAGATCATCAAAGAAGTGAAAATCCACAAGATGAGTATATGAGATGCCGTTTGTTACAAACTCTAGTTCAATATAGTTATTCTGGGGATATATTCCAAAATAAAAATGTTTAATCTCATCTATATCGAAAGAGAATACGTTTTTAGCTTCTTCAAAAAATTCATCTTTTAAACTATACCAATTTGACTCATAAACACTTGTGTGATTAAACCACATGGTAGCAAGTCCTTCAGGGATTAATTTGTAAACTATATGTTTCATTTCATAATAGTCTTGAATGATATCATCTTCATTGGGGTACATATGACTTTCTATATAGTAAGCTCCAAAACTAGTTGATATATATTTGTCTACAGAGTCTCCATTGTCGATGATTTTCATATACTCTTCTTTATTCATATTAGGAGCAATAGGATCATTAATATCTTTTTGATCAACTGAATATAATCTAGTATAGAGGGCAATATTGTCTCTGTAACTCAAACTTTGCGATTTAGTAGCATATATCTCATTATTCTCACTCATAAATGTATTGTAACTAATACGCCCTTGTGACGGCTCAAAATTTGATGTAAATAATTCTATAAAATAGTTACTTTCGGTCCATTTAGCATAGAGTGTCATATTATTAGTAATCGTTGTCTTATCCAATGGTTTTGTTAAAGAGGAATCGATAAACCATCCATCAAAAGCATAACCATCTTTTATGGGATTTGCAGGTAAATCAAGTTGATCATAACTCAACATGCTAATTTCGCTAATTTGTGTACCACCATTCGTTTCAAAAGATATAGTTATCATGTCATTTATATGTCTGTATTTGCCATAGAAATGTTTAATGTTCTCACTAAACGTGTATTCAACACTATCATATTTTGCATGATAATTTTTATCTTTAAACCAACCGTAGAAAAACATATCGTCTTTTTCAACTGGTACTGGAACTTGACTCTCAAAAGAATCATCAAAATCTCCCTCTAAAACTTCAATAACAAAGTAATCGATGTAGAAAATAGCACGATTAACCGTGTAATCATTTGTCCATTTAGCATATAATGTCGTTTTGTTAGGTTTAACCATATCAAAACTTGTAAATAACTCTTTAAACTCTTTATCTAAATACCACCCAAGAAATAAATGTCCTTCTTTCTCTGGAATCGCTATAGGATTATGTGTTCCCCAAGAAGTATAAAGCATGGGTTCTATTTCTTCTGCTCCGTTAGTCTCAAAATAAATAAATTTTCGACTGTTTTCTTCACTATTACATGCAAATAAAAAAACCGATAGAACGATTAATCCTATGAGTATTCTATATTTCATCATAAATCCTCCCAATATGTATTTATAACTATTCTATCATAAAACAACCCCTCTATCCTAAATCTTTTTTAGATTGATAGAAGGGATTAAATTTCTATTTGATTAAATCAAATGATGAAATTGTTTTATATTTCATTAACCTTGAAGGATGCTGATGCCCTTTTGTATATAAGATAATATCAAATCCTAAGCTTTCTGCAATCTTTGCATCATGCAGTGTATCACCAATCATTAAACAATCTTTAGGATCTATCTTTTTATCTTCGATATATCTTTTTGCTACATCAAGTTTCGTCTTAGCATAGATGTTTTTTGTTCCTAAAATATCTTGAAACAAATGCTTAATTTTAAAGTGTTCAAGTTGTTCGATTAAGTTCATTTCTTCGCTTGCAGATAGTAAGACATTAACATAACCTAAACCTTCACATCTCTTAATTGCTTCGATGACGCCTTCGTGAAGTTTACAATCTAAACTTCCTGGTTGATATCGCTTGATAAAGCGATGTGCAAGCACATCAAAGCTAGTTTTATTTAAGTCATAGACTTGCTCATAATAAGCTTTTATAGGAAATGTGAAAATCCTTAAATACTCATCAAATGTGACCAGCGGTCTTTCTTCTTCTTTGAGCATTTCAATTAAAATATCATAACATAATCTAGCATCATCTAAAATGGTGCCATTAAAGTCCCAAAAGATATATTTCATAGCAATCACTTATGATAAGGATGATTTTTTAGAATCATCATCGCTCGATAGATTTGTTCAATTAAAATCAGTCTCATTAATTGATGAGGAAATGTCATTTTGCCAAAAGAGATTTTCACATTTGATCGACTTAGAACATCATTTGATAAACCATGAGATCCACCAATAACAAACACTAAATCACCCTGTTGGTAAGTTAACGCTTCATCGATGGTTTTTGCAAAAGTTTCACTTGTTAACTCTTTACCTAAAATCGCACAAGCAATCACATAATCAGTATCTTTAATCTTACTTAAGATGCGCTCACCCTCAATCAAAAGACCGGTTTCGTCTTTCTCATCTTTAACTTCAATCCATTCAACGTTTGATTGAATTTGTTTTTGATAATAATCGATACCTTCTTTTAAATATCTTTGATTAAGTTTTCCAACAACGATTATTTTTATCATAAGACAATCACCGGAAGTCCTTCTTGTGTCGCATAATAGGTTTTAATCTTCGTTGGATCGTCAAAGATTTTAACGATGGCTTCTTCGATATCTAAAATGGTATTACAGTCTTCAGAAATATGTGCAACCACCCAAATGCTTGGTTTATCTTTCACTAAATGATTAACAAGCCAACATGCATCTTCATTGGATAAATGTCCTTTTTCACTCATGATTCGCTTCTTTAATAAAAAAGGTCTAGGAGAATTCATTAATTTTGATGGGTGATGATTTGCTTCTAAAAGATACAAATCAGCATTACTCAACATATCATAATAACTTTCATCAACATAACCCGAATCAGTTAGTAAAACCATCTTTTTATCTTCATGATGAATAACAAATCCAACAGGTTCATCTGCATCATGTGATAGCATAAATGTTTCTATATATATATCATCCATTTGAAAGTTTGAATCAACATCAATTAAATGAACGTTAGGTATCGTTTGTGCAACATCTATAGGTAATGCATGATATGTACCTTTTGTTAAATAAACATCTTCGATACTACCATTCTTTAATAATTGTTTTAATCCAGCAGTATGATCACTATGCTCATGTGTCAAAAAAAGCGTTTTAACATCATAAATGTTTTCCGCGTAAGCTTCCATCTTCTTTTTTATTTTTGTATAACTAATACCAGCATCAATAAAGATTTTCATATCGCCTACCTTTAGGTAGGTCATGTTTCCTTTAGAGCCACTAGCGAGTACAAATACTTCCATATCTCTCACCTTCTTAAATGATAACATAAAAATATGTGAGATTAACAAATAAAAATACAAGTGGTTGCATATGATATTAAAAAATGCTATATTATAAATGCTTGTATGAAATACAAATAAGGAGTGAACACACAATGAATCAAACAAAATTACTAAGAAAGCTTGCACTGTTTGTGCTAGTATTTGCGAGCCTTCTTACACTAGCTGCATGTAGTTCTAGTGACAAAACACCCTATGGTGATATCTCAGATGACGTTTATTTATCGGTTGGAGATATTACAATAACAGAAAGAGAATTATATGATCAATTACGTTTGCAAGGTGCATCAGTTTTAGCAACCATGATTGATGAAGAGGTTTTCAAAGATGATATTATTGCTGTTAAAGCAATCTTAACCAATCCAGAAGACCCACTTTATGAAGAATACACCAAATATTTTGATGAGCAAGTAAACTCTGCCATTCATAGTAGAACTGATCTTGATGCACTTAAAGATTTTGCAAGTGATCATCCAGACCGTTTTGCTAAGAATCTTGCATCATTTGTTGATTCTATTTATTTATTAGATAACACAATTGACAAAGCTCAATTATTATTTGATCTTGAAGCTTTAGATCCTGCATACCAAAATTATGCAACGATTGAAGTTTTATTAAATCGTTATGTACTTCGTTCATCACAAAGATATTACGCACAAAGTATCTTATTTGAAGAATTACAAGATGAAGAATCAAATGTATATGTTGATGATGAAGCTATATTAACTTATTATAAGAATAATTATAGAGGTCAATATGATGTTAATGCATTAGTCATTCGTTTCATTAACTTAAATGAAGCAAACGCTGCATTATATAAAGCATCTATTAAAGCTGACTCTAAAGGTTTCTGGTATGCAATTCCTGATATTCGTATTCCTTTTGGTGAAGAAGGATATATCGATTTATCTGATGACTCATCAGATGGATACTTACATGTTAGAAACATCTTATCAGATTTAGGTATTTTAGCTAAACTTGATAGTGATAATGATCCGGAAAATGGAAATGATTATTTAAATAGAGATAAAATTTCTGTATTAGATTACGAAAACTATTATAAAGCTTATTCAATCTCTAACCAAAGAGAAAATGGAGCAAGAGATTTCGCTTTATCTACAAATGCGGTTAAAGCTAAATTTGTTGAAATTTATAATTATTTAACTTCTCAACAATTAAAAATCGTTGATGGCGTGATTTTCCCTGCTGATGCTGATCCACTAGTTGATGATCCTTTTACTGGTCTTTATACGCATGAAGAACTAACAAAAATGAACACATCTCTTAGAAATCACATCTATAACACATTGGTTGCACAAACAAAAGTGCCTTTACAAGAAGATGGTGTTACAGAAAATCTAACAGATGGTAAACCTTATTCAAATCGTATTCAAACATTTGGAGCTAATCGTTATTTAGTCTTTAAACTTGATGATGACAGTGCTGAAGAGGAATTAGTTTTTGATGAAGAGGAAGATGCATTCTTAGAAACACCAGAAGCTGAAGCAATCATCGCTGAAATTCGTGAAACATTAGAAGAAAACAAACTAACAAGCGGTTATATTTCTGCTAAAGTTAATGAACGTTATGAAGATGTTAAAATCAACATTTATGACCGCATCATTCGCATGCTTTATGAACAAAATTATGGTTATTCAGGAACAACTAAAACAAGAAGTGGTGATGTCGTTGCTACAATTGGTGAAACGAAAGTGACTGTTAATCAACTCTACACACGCTTAGAAAAAACATATGGTATTAACGTAGCTCTTGATATGGCTACAAACAAATACTTAGAAGCATCTGATTTATATACAGTATCTGATGCTGAATATAATGATTTCAAAAAAGAATTTGAAAATATCATTACTCAATTTTCAGCAAATAGCTTTGCATCTGCGGGTTATCCAGCAAGCATGGGTAGAGAAAAATTCATTTTGACTGCATTTGGTGCAACTTCTAATAAAGAAGCTATTAACCAATTATATATTTATCCAGAATTAAGAGAACAATACTTATCAGATTATGAAGCACATTTTGGCGAAGACATTTATGAAAAATTTGCTCAACTATCTGCAGGAATTTTTAACAACTTTAAGTCAATCACTGTTTCTCATTTACTCGTATATTTTGATGGTAATGGCGATGGTACACCTGATGATCCAGAAGATTTCTTATCAGAGTTAAGCGAACAAGAGAGATTAGAGATTGAAGAAGGCTTAGTTGAATTAGTTCAACTTGTCTATCATAAAGTTGGTAACTACACAGGTCATGCTGCAGGATTAACTGCACTTGCAACTGAGTTTAACAACTCAGGACGTATTGAACGTGGAAACAATGTTGAACCGTTAACTCCAGATGAATTACGTCTAGATTATCAAATCGAATTGACATGGGCAAAATATAGAAGATTAGGATTCTACTTGAAGTTTGAAAATATTTCAACACCTATTACAAACACTTCAAATATTATCATTTCTTCAAATACTTCTATTCTAGATAAAGTATTCTACAATCGTGCAATGGAACTTTACACATTCTTAGATGAAGCTGAAAGTGACGAATCATTATTCCCTTACTTAGATTTATATGATGAACTTCTTACCATTGAGAAAATTAATGAAGTAAAATCTGCATTTGGTTATCATTTTATTCTTGCTACACGTACTACAGATACTAACAGTGCAAAATTTGACGCAGAAGATGATCCAGATGGTAGATATGTATCTCTTGATGGCGAGCTTAATGCTTATAACTCAACACATGATACATTATTAGCTTCTCAAATCGAGTTTTATATCAAACAACAAAAATCACCTGAAGGTGTTATTCTACCATCACTTGTTCAAACAGCTGTTGGTAATTACTTAACTCCAATTCTTACACGTTATGATGGAACATTTATGCAACGTGAATTAATCTTTAGATTATTAGACGATGTTGTGTTTGCTGATGCTGTAAAACATGATCGCTTTGATATGATTCGCGAAATTAACCAAAACCAACTAAATGAATACATTATGTATACAAGAGTTAACGATGAAGGTGAAACTGAAGTCGTTGTCCTTGATCAAAATTATGAAGCATTATATGGTGAATGGTTTAACATTTTTAGTTAATACTTAGATTCAAATCAAAAAGTACTACAAGTCATTTCGACAGGTAGTACTTTTTTGTTTTTGCATTAAAAAAATTGCTCAATCGAGCAATTTTAGTTATTTCTTTATGTTTCCTTTATAAAATCTCATCTTATCAAGAACAGATATCATATTTGTAAATGTTCCTTCTTTCGTCTCTTCTAGAACTTCACCTAAAACAGTAAACTTAGAGTCCATGGTATCAATAAACCATAACAGGAGAGCTTCTCCTGTTTGTGGTTTTTTAGGAGATCCAAAGTTAAGCTGTCCATGATGAGATATAATCATGTGTTTTAAAAGTAACACTTCTTCTGATTTTTCAAATCCTAGTTGATTTGCTACACGATCGATATCAACCGTTTGCATCACTAAATGCCCAATAAGTAATCCTTCTTTTGTATATTCACCATCAACACCACTTATTTCATCAATTTTTGACATATCATGCAAAATCGTACCTGCAATGAGTAAATCCATATTTAAATATGGATAAATCTCAACAAATGGTTTTAACAATTTTAACATGGTTAACGTATGATAGGATAGGCCACCTACATAGGCATGATGAAATTTGGTTGCTGCTGGATGTAGATAAAAGATACGTTCGTTTTCTTGATATAACGTTTCTGTAA
>OBJA01001089.1_pt1 | contig 20038 bp, 11 predicted proteins | sample 1519751 | NCBI WGS metagenome assembly OBJA01 (sample SAMEA3881238, study PRJEB22517) | soil metagenome | biome: lake sediment; feature: soda lake sediment; material: sediment, water from around vicinity | place: India | collected 2013-12-23 | depth 3 m
CGCAATGGGCATCGTTCAGGGCAGAATACGATTCTTTAGAGTTTGGAAAATGATTAAAACCGCATTTACATGGATCGGACTGTTCCTTCTGGGGTTTATTCTGCAGACGACCCTGGTGCCGGCAATATCCATATTCGGTGCCAAGCCGGATCTGCTGGTACTCGTTTTGTTTATGTTGGCGATCAAGGCCGGGGTGATGCCGGCTGTGTACATAGGTTTTTTTCTTGGGTTGACGCAGGACCTCTATTCTCCTACCATCCTTGGACAGAATGCTTTGTCCAAAACAGTTGCCGGTTTTTTTGCCGGTTTGTTTAATGAAAAGGTAATGCGAATAGATCCGATATTTCAGGCAGTGTTACTGATTCTCACTTTCGTCATTAATGATGCTGTTTTTCTTTCGGTTCAGGTCGTCAAGATAGACAGCTCCATGCAGATTTTGTGGGCTGAACTTCTGACTGCCACGCTTCCGCGTGCATTCTATTCGCTTCTATTTGGTTTATTACCAATTTTCTGGGAACAGTTTTTTCAAGCAGCAATAAAACGGTAGTCGGCTCATGCCTTTTGGAACGCTTATACAAGATGAACAGCAGGAACGTCAGGTAAAGAGCTTGTATCTGATCGCAGTGGTATCTTTCTTTTTTATGATCCTTATTGCCAGAGTCTTTTATATCCAGGTAATTCAGGGTGAATTGAATATTCGTCTCTCAAAAGAGAATGCAATGCGTTTAAGAATTCTTGTTCCTCCCCGGGGGCGGATTCTTGACAGAAATGGTGTTGTTCTGGCCAGAAACAGGCCGTCCTACTCAATCTGCGTGCTTCCGTACAAACTGAAGAACCGTAAAAACATTGTCAATTCCCTCTGTCTGATCAGGGATACATCGGGAGTGGCGGTTTTTGACAGCACAGAGCTGGAGTCGACACTGGGAAAAGCAGTTTATCGAAGATTCGATGCGACCCGACTTAAAGAGGATGTACCGCTTGATCTTGTTTCGATTGTTGAAGAGCATTCCATGGAATTACCGGGAGTGATTGTAGAAACAGAATCGCGCAGAGAATATACCCTTGGGCCGGCAGCATTTCATGTACTGGGATATATGAGTGAAATTCCCGAAGCCGATTTTGATTCTTTGAGGAAGGTGGGGTATTTTTATGGTGATCTGATGGGAAAGTCGGGGATTGAGCGACAATATGAACACATTTTCCGGGGGAAACCCGGACGGGAATATATCGAAGTCAATGCATATGGCAAGAGTCTGGGACCCATACCAAACATTCCCCGTATCGATCCGCAGCCGGGTAACGATGTATATCTGACAATTGATGCACATCTGCAGATGGTTGCGGACCTGGCATTTCCCGATTCATTAAAGGGTGCTGTTGTGGCTCTTGACCCTCGCAATGGTGAAGTGCTCATTATGTTCAGCAGTCCATCTGTTGATCCCAATATTTTCTCCATGGCCACAACGGTAAGAAGCAGGAACTGGGGTGAGATCGCTACCGATCCAAACCTGCCTCTCAATAACCGTGCTACTTCTGGCACCTACACCCCCGGATCGACCTTTAAACTAATCAGCGCACTTTCTGGTCTGGAAACGGATAAGTTTGACAGGCATACGCATATGCCCACACCCTGCAGGGGAGCTTTCAGAATCGGCTCACGTGTGGCGCATTGCTGGAAACTCAGTGGACATGGGAGTATGGATCTGGTTGGCGCGACGCAGCAGTCCTGTAATGTTTATTTCTATCAGGTCGGGTTGAGACTTGGTGATGAAGTGATCAATAGATACGCCAACATGTTGGGCCTGGGGGCTATTACCGGAGTTGATCTTCCTGGTGAACGGCTCGGATGGCTTTCCGGAGAAGATGCATACAATAAACGGTTTGCGCGTCGCGGGTGGAAATGGACTAAGGGTTTAGTTCTTGATCTGGCTATCGGGCAGACACAAGTGGTAACACCGATTCAGTTGGCATTGATGGTTGGCGGGTTGGGGAATGCAAAAACACTCTATAAACCATTCCTGGTTAAAGAGGAACGAACTGAGGATGGTGCAGTTATTAATCAACGTCATCCGGAGGTTAAGAGCAGACTTGATTTAAAGCCTAATACCATAGCGGTGATGCATGAGGCACTGGAGAGTGTAGTAAGACCGGGTGGAACGGGAGGACGTTCTGCTGTTCCGGGGGTTCCGGTGGGAGGGAAAACGGGAAGTGCTGAAAACCCCCATGGGGATAAGACCCATGCTTTGTATGTTGCTTGTGCACCAGTAACAAACCCGGTGATTGCAATTGCCGTGGTTGTGGAAAACGCTGGTCATGGTGGGTCGGTAGCAGCTCCGATTGCCGGGGATATACTCCGCTATTTCTTCGCAGAGACTGAAGAAGGCAGAAGAGTGGTTCAGGAGCTGGGGGTTGATAAGGCGGCAATTGCCCGGTTGGATGCAGCTGTAAAACCGATCAAAGACAGGTTGGGATCGCTTACCGAATAGGGTTTTTTCATGAGAGATTTACATCGCAAAGGACGATTCGATTTTTCACTCTTCTTCTCTGCACTGGCTTTGTGGGTAACTGGAATATTTCTGGTTTACAGTGCAACCTATATTCATGAAACCGGACCGCTTGCCGGGTTGTATAAGCAGCAGATTATATGGGTGGCGATGGCTGTGTTGATTATCATGGCAATTATCTCTATCCCCGGAAGGCTCTTTTATGGATTTGCTTATATTCTCTATGGACTATCGCTGGTAATGTTGGTGCTGGCGCTTGCTATGGGGATTACTGCAAAGGGTGCTGAGCGCTGGATAATGGTGGCGGGCTTCAAGCTCCAACCATCTGAATTTGCTAAAATTGGCCTTCTTCTTGCCCTTGCACGGTATCTTTCAGAAAAGACGGTCAGTCTTGAAAAGATTACCAGTTTTATTGTTCCGGGAATTCTAATTCTTGTTCCGTTTCTGCTGGTTTTGAAGCAGCCGGATTTGGGTACTGCCGGCGTATTTTGTGCGATGGCGCTCCCTATGTTTTTCTGGGGTGGTTTGACACTGCTAGAAGTTTTCTTCATCGTTTCGCCCGGGTTCTCATTGGGGTTATCGGCTATTCCGTTGATTCTCTCTTTTGGAAGCGATCATGGATGGGGTATTGGAGGGGCTGTTCCATGGGGTATTTTTTTTCTTGCACTCTGCACTGTACTTTATTTTGCAAGGCCTTCTATGTTGATCATGATTGGTGTTGTGATCGCTAATTTATTTACTGCAACCATAACGACTGTCGTGTGGAACTCCTTTCTCAAAGATTATCAGAAGATGAGGATTATCAGTTTTATAAATCCCCAGGCCGATCCGTTTGGTGCAGGATATCAGGTGATTCAATCGAAAGTGGCAATAGGATCAGGTTACATCTTTGGTAAAGGATATCTTCAGGGAACACAGACAAAGTTATCGTTTTTACCCGAGCAGCACACAGATTTCATATTTTCTGTGCTGGGAGAGCAGTTCGGGTTTGTTGGTACAACGATGGTGGTGTTGTTGTTCCTGTTTCTCATTATTCGTGGGTATATGATCACACAATCGCTCAGAAACCGGTTTTTCAATCTGGTTGCAGTAGGTTCAATATCAATAATAGCATTTCATGTGTTTGTAAATAGTGCAATGACTCTGGGTATGATGCCGGTTACCGGTATTCCGCTTCCCTTTTTAAGCTATGGCGGATCATTTGTATTAACAGTAGCTATTCTGATTGGTTTGATACTGAATACCAGAATGAGCGATCAGGATTTTTAGGCTGGCCTTAGCAGGTTTTTCTCTAAAACCGGTTATCCAATAAGATTCTTTGCCTTATTGTTTACCATCTCCATATACTCCTCCCTGGGTACAATCGGCCTGCATACGGTTTGTAAAAGTGAATCAGAAATGGTGTTCTTCACGACAATCTCTCTGGCCGCTTTCTTTGCAGCCTGCAGGATATCATTGACGTCATGGTTTTTCATGGCAAATGCGTGAGGCCGTATCAGCGCTCCCCCGAACTGTATTCCCAGATTTTTACAGAATGCCTGAAGATGCAGAATCATCGGAGAGAAGTTATCCGTTTCCCACAGTCCGCAACTGGCGATGAGTACAAATTTTTTTTGATTCAAAGTGACAGGCACTGGATGTCGTGTATGGTTGTCACGCAGCTCGAGAAATGGATTTCCCATCGCAACGATTCGGTCCATCATGGTTTTGAGCTGTCCAGGTACACCATCGCAGTAAACAGGGGTTGCGAACACAATTATATCAGCTGCATCCAATTTTGAAAGAAGGTTTGTCATATCATCCTGCTGTATACATTTGCCTTTATGGCGAAACCAGCAGGCTAAATCTCCACGGCAGGGATTAATATTCAGAGTGTTAAGATTGACTAAATCTACACGGCCATTCGATTCCCGTAAACCACTGAGAAAGGAGTTGAGAATAACGGCTGTATTTCCACGGCGCATATAGGGGCTGCTGTTAACAATCAGTGTATGCATTAAAACTCCTGCATTGTGGATAGGTCTCAGGGTATGAATATAATTATTAAATCTATGAAATGAGCAATTATGAACTACTTCCGAAGTGAAGAGTATCTCTGCATGCGAGCAGATTTTCTTAGAAACCTGAAAATTTCTACAACAGAATTGAGTACACTTTTAAATGTTATTCATACACCGCAGGCTGATTTTTTTTTATATTGTTTTATACTCAAATGGTCTAAAAATCCTTTCTATATTAAGAGGGAAAGTATATGCGAGCTGGAATGAGCTGGTGTTTAATCGCTTTTATAATCCTGGTCACCGGTTTTACAGAGGCGCAGACTATTGATCGTACCTGTGCAACCTGTTCCAGAATGGCACTGGATTCTGCAAATCTGATTATCAATCCGGTTAGAGTTAATCAGGTCGGTTATCGAACGGTTGATGCTCATAAAGGTGCCTATGTTGCTGACCCGCAGAGCATGACTTTCACCATCAATCGATTGTCGGATAATTCCATTGCCTACACTGGTACACTTCAGGATATCGGTAACTGGCCTGAACTCGATGGCAAAATGCTGATACGGGGTTACTACAACTCTATTACCGTCCTCTACGAGTTGGGAGATTCACTGAGCGGGGATGGAAAGGAGCATCTTTTTAGAGCTGGATTCGGTGATTTTACTGAAGAGGGTACATTTCGCCTTGCAGTTGGACCAGATACCTCTGTTCCGTTCGATATTCGTGAGACAATTTATAATGACGTTTTTGAGACAGCTTTGAAATTTTTCGGTGTAAATCGATGTGGTGAGACCAGTAGCTGGATCCACAAAGATTGCCATCTCAGGGATGGTTCTGCACTGGGAGAGGAGTTTGCAGGGAAGCTCACTGGCGGGTGGCATGATTGTGGGGATCATGGGAAGTATTCCGAAACAGTCGGGTATGCAGCACTGGTTCTCTCATTAACTTATGCTATTTGGCCACAGAAAGCTGAAGACCGTTACGGGGCATCTTATAACGATACACTGCCGTTTGGGAATGATGGAATTCCGGATCTGCTCTGGGAAGCAAAAATTGGAGCTGATTACATTTACAAATTGTATTCTGTTTCAAAGCAGCAGGGTTTGATAGCTGCTGCTGACATGTATCATTCGGTTGGTACCGGGCCGGGGAAAGATCATAACTATTGGGATGTGCCGGAGAATCAGGATGCTCAACCGGAGGAGCGGGGTGGCCCTGATCGCGTTGTCACTGCTGGAATCGGATCAAACGTTGCCGGTATGTATGCTGCTACTTTAGCGCTGGTTTCCTGGGGATGGGAACCGTTTGATCCTGCGTATGCCGGAGAATTGCGGACTGCAGCTATAGACATCTACGATAACATCATCATGAAAAAGTTAGGCACATCAACCACCATGCCGTGTTGTTACACTGGTGGGGGCCTTACCCATGATGATGAGGCGATGGCAGCACTGGCCCTCTGGTTTGCAACCGGTCAGGAGCGCTTCGGTTACGATCTCTGGCAGAACTCCTCGATCCGGGTAAACGCCAATGCCCGGTTTAACGATGGTGAATTTCCAGCAGGACACATGGGACGGGAGCCGTTTCACCATGGCGGTTGGACAACTGATTATCAGCAGGTAAATGCTTATGTTCTGTTCGGTTTTGCCAAACTGATTCTGCCCGATGTCGCTACTGCCGCTCGATACGGCATAACCAGTGAAATACGTGATTCACTGCTGGAAGACATAACGGTTTGTCTTCAGAAAAGTATATCGATCGGATCAAATGGGAGGAATTCAACCAAATTTCCTGGAATTAACGTGGATGAACCGTATCATGGTGTATTTACCAGTGCTGATTGGGGGTATAACAGATACAACCTGGGATTGGTTCTTGAACTGTTTATGTACTGGGATCTGACCGGAGATGATACATATTACCAGGTAGGAATGGATAATGTCAATTACAATCTGGGCATGAACCCATGGGATATCAGTTTTATCATGGGAGCTGGTTCAAAAAACCTACAACATCCTCACAACCGCGCTGCCAACCCCGAGGGGTACAATGCCGGAGGCATACCGTATGAGTACAAACAGCCTAAGGGTGCACTGATGGGTGGGTGTAAACCAGGTAATACTCTTATCGATGAGTGGCTCGATTATACGGTAACTGAAACCTGTATTGATTTCTCATCACAGCTGGTGCTTCCGGCACAGATGCTTGCCAAGGATCTTCCACCAGATAAAAGCGGACCGCAGTTCTACAACATAGTGGTGCAACAGGTAACCAGAAACAGTGCAATAATAACCTGGAGGACCGATGAACTCAGTCGAGATACTCTTTACTACAGTCTCAGTCCTGGAGGACCAATTATCGGTGCAGTAGGCACAACCCTCTCGATGGACAAGGGAGTTACCGTATCGGGGTTGTCTCCAAATACTACCTATTATTTCTATCTCGAAGGCATGGATATTTTCCGCAATGTCGCCCGGGATAATAACAAAGGACTCTGGTATAGTTTTACGACCTCCAATATCGATCTTCCGGAAGCAGAAATTTCTGATGTCCTGGTATGCAATATCACCCATAATTCTGCAACAGTTTACTGGTGGACTAAAAATGGTGCCTATTCATCTGCTGTTGACTACAGTACCGATAGTGCCACGTTTGCCACATCCAAAGTACGTAAGGATGGTGATGATGAGGGTATTCCGGTTCGGTTTCACAAGGTGACGCTGACTAATCTTACCCCCGATACCCGCTACTACTTTGATGTGATATCGGGAGTTACGGTGTCCAACAATGGTGGAAAACACTTTAGTTTTAGAACTACTGAAGTGTTAGTGGATTATACTATTCGCATTAAACCAACAAAAAAGGGGCTGGAAACAGCGCATTTCTATATAGAAATCGCCAACAATGAACGAGAACCGTATACCGGGGTGGAACTGCGGTTTTATTTCAATGCAGATCCGATTACTGCTGCCGGAATTGTCATACATGGATTTGATAACCAGCTCTTCGATGTTGGCGGGATAGCATCGATGTTATCGGTAACGTTTGGTTCTGCAACTGCTGTGGAGGGAATGATTAACACCTGGTATATTCCGATAACGGTTAATTCAACGCTTCCGGTTGCGGGGCGGGCGCGAATCGAATTTCAGGTCAATGGGGGCAATGGTGGATGGGGGAATGTGCCTTTCAGCACCTTTACCGATGCCTGGTCGGTCATTGCGCATCCTGAACCACTTCCGTTTGATGGCGTTGATTTAGGGATGGGTTCAGTGTATGAGGGACCTGATCCGGTTGAGATCATCGATGGGAAACCAATTGTTACTTATGTCAATACTCCCTATATCACCGCTTATTACAAAGGCAAGCATGTCTATGGGTATCCACCCGATTGGCAGAACAATTTACCCGAGAGCCACAAGACTGTACACCTTTTTATAAGTGATCCGGTTCCGTCTCCACAGAGCTATGTTGAGCAGGATTCCTTCTCGGTTTTTTTTGCTGGCAGAACCTGGGCGTATCCGAACGGGTTTATCTCCGATATTGAAATCAATGCAGATCCGATCTCTTTTTCCAAAATCGAAGATCGGGTTGATTCTGTTGAATTTTCATTTAAACGCAGTGATCTGGTGTATGGGCCAAACCCCTACACAATTGTATCCTGGCATAATAAAAACAATGCGGATTGTGCCTGCGCTTATCAGAATCTTACCGTTGAGGTTGATACTATCGTTTTTCCGGTGGAACCCAGGTATATTGTAGTCAGCCCTGTAGATTCGCTGGAAATTTACCAGGATAAATTCGGGCTGATTCGAATTTATCTCACCGACAGCACAGGGCAGACAATCAGTGGAGAAGATATTACCATCAGTTTAGCTGCCGATTTTCCCTCTATACAGTTTTACCGTTCACCTGCTATGACAAATCCTGTAACGACACTTGACCTGGAGGACGGGTATGCTGAGGTTTATGTAACGACGCCACATGTCCTTGAGCAGAGGGTGTTGCACTTTTCACCCTACAACCCACGCCCTGAATATACCTATACAGATGCTACATTGCTTCTGACCATTTTGCCACGACCTCTCTGGCCGGTTATCTCAGCTGCACGGGGACTGGATCTTGACGGTGATCTGATTCCGGACCAAATATTGATAGTCATGAGCGAGCCGTTCAAGCCAGGGCAAGTACTGACTGGTTCAATAGTCAACTATGCTAATCAGACATTTTCAATCGAGGTGCCACCAATAACTCTTGACAGTATAGAAATCGCCATTCCTCTTCCAGCAGGGCTATCCATAGATCCTTCGCCATTTGGCTCAGTGACACTGAGCATGGATATCGAAGGCCAGGTTCGACATGAATCAGGTGCCTTCACCGATGGAATCGGACCGGCATTGAGCTATGCTTTGGTATCTGAAAATCTTGGTACGGTACTCGATACACTTTTGCTTACTTTTTCAGAAGTGATTGGTACCGCTTCACTTGCAGGTGCAACACTTGAACTTATAAAGGCTGGTGCGACAGATACGATTATGCTTGAGGTTGTAACGATTACAGCTTCTTCAAACGATAATAGTGCGATCGTTACCGTTTTACCATCCGGAGGTATTCGCGTTGAGCAGGGGGATCTGCTCAGGCTTGTTCCAGGTGAGAGGGGGAGCCTGATTACTGATCGTTCCGGAAACACCCCTCATCTTCTGAATCGACCCGTTGTCATTCAGGCCCGTCCACCACATATTGCAAAGGCATGGTATACTGATGAGACCGGTGATGGTACTGTTGAAACGGTTTTTTTGCAGTTTAAAAAACCGGTAGCACTATCTGATATTGTAGTATCTGTATTTTGGGGCGGTATTCAGAAAGCTGATCAATTGGGAAGAGAACTATTGTCATACCCTCCGGGTGCTGATAGTACCCTGGTAAAGCTGTTACTGCCCGACTCTTTTACTGTCAGTGGGGCCCTGAAGACATCCGGAGCAATGTTTGCGAAATTGGAGTACCTGAGTTTTGCCGAGGAAGTGAGGACATGTGAGGTTGCAGACAGTGCTGCTCCGGTGATTCTGAAAGCAGTTGTTTCCCCTGGTGTAGCACTCGATGAGTTCGCCAATGTACACGATACTCTGCGAGTGACTTTTTCGGAGAAGATTATCCTGGGGGACAAGCCGGAACCATTTCTGTTTGAGCGGATTGCGGGTATTGCCTATCAGATGGAGCTTCAGCTCTGGGCAGTCCATGAACAGATCGCAACGTATATAATAACGTCGGTGACTGGTCCGGGAGTTGTTTTTCCGGTAACTGGAGACAGCATCCGGATAAATCCGGTTTCTGCTATAGCAGATACGGTTCCAGTCTGGCAGAATGCTACCAATAATCGTAAAGCGCCCATTATTGTTGAGCCGATAAAGATGAGATGGCGGGTTGCAGCCGGGCCCAATCCGTTTATAGCTGGTGAACAGGAGTGCGTAATTGCCATTACTCCGATTGGCAAGATCAAGGGAGAGCTTAAGGTGGATGCAACCATCTCAATATTTGATGCTGTTGGGAACCGCGTGGTTCAGTCGGTTAAGATGAGATCTGAATCACAGCTTTATCCGACATTTACCTGGGATGGGCGCAATCGCTATAAAAGAACCGTTGGTAGCGGAATATACGCCGGAATTATCACGGTAAAGGATGAGCTTGGTGAGCGCAATTATAAAATCAACATTGGTGTAAACAGGACTAAATGATTTTGTATATGTTGTTGGAGACATTTATTTAACAACAATACGTTTTGTAAGGTAATGTACTCACGCAGCTTCAGTCCAGAGGCATCATGATAAAGCGATTCTACCTGGCAACACTTATTCAACCCGATGACATTACTTACAGTTTAATTGAAGGAAATTACGGAAATCTGTTATGATGCAGCTTATGAAATTGGAGCTTTTCATAAGGAACAGGATTCTTGATTTCATTGGGGTTTCCAAGAGCGATAATGGATTCTACCCGGATGTGATGTGGAATGTCAAGCAGTTCCTGAACGTACCGTTCTGATGTTATAGCAGTATCATGATTGCGGTTTCTGATCTGTACCCAGCAGCTTCCAAGGCCGATTGTCTGAGCGGTCAATTGAACAATAACTGATGCTATCGAGCAATCCTCTACCCACACATCGGACCGGGTCTCATCACCACAAACCACGATTCCCAGGGCTGCCCCATCGAGGAGCTCTGATCCGTGCTCCTTGGATTTTGCGAGTTTTTTCAGAATGAGGGGGTCATCGATGAATATAAACTCCCACGGGTTTATTCCACGTGAAGATGGCGACCGGAGAAGTGCCTCTTTAAGCAGCTCGATCACCTCTGGTTCAATAGCTCGGTCCTGGAATTTCCGTATGCTTCGTCTGGCACGTAAAATATCTAGCATTCTGTAGCATCCTTTGTGCTGTGTGTGCTTGTATTTATTACAATATACACATAGAAACGGGCTTATATGAAGCACTTTGAAAGACTCCTATTTGGAGAGTGATTGATTCATTACTGCTCTGTATACATATTTCTTTTATAAGCAGTATTCACATAAGTGCAGGAGTGTGGGTTCCGGTCATGTACAGGAAGATAGTAAGTGTGTTTTTTTTGCTGATTTTCAGTGCATACACCAAAGAGACTAGTATTTTAGCAGATCCGGATCTGTACCGCAGTGGTATGTCCTGGACCACCGAAGGGATTCCGCTGGTGACTATTGGTGATCTGATCTCTTTTGGACGATTCGGGATCGGGGGAATGCTTGAGGCTAGAAATGAGAAGAGGTTTAATCAGGAGCTTTTCCCTAATCATAACTGGCGGGGGTTGGGGCGATTTGAAGCGGTTTTGTTTGGGCGACTTTTTGCAGATTTTCACTGTACAATGTATGCAGATCTCAGGCATGAGAGTGCCCATCCCACCATGGGAATAGTTGAGGCGACTGACAAAGCATATGAGATGATTTACGATGAAGTCTATCGAAGGATGATTCTTAATTCAGTAAGCCTATCTGGTGGGGTGTCCAGAGATGGTGCCCGGCATCTGTTTTTCTTGCGGATATACTATAATTACTATTTTCTTTCCAAAAACACTCCTGAGCTGGCAAGTTCAGTATTGACCCAGGGAAATGGTATATCGGGTGGGGTGCAGTGGCAGTACCGGGTTCAGAAGTGGCCTCTTAAGGGCTATTTGTCTTTGTATGATCGCTATATATTTACCAGTTCGAAGAAGGCTGCAGGGAATCTGTATTCAGGGAATGGAGCTTTATTGGCGCAGTCTGATACAGAATATCCGGTTCTTAATGGATTAAATACGGTTGTATGCAAAGGAGGGATTGTGTACACTTTGAAAAAATCGGGAAGAGATGCAGGTTTTTTTGCACGACTTCTCTATGGTGGACCCTTCGGGTTTGTCGATAGCCGGGATACCCGTTTGGTCCTCTCCTTTGGGTTTGAATTCTACCATTAATTCTCTATGTAATTTGTAGTGTACTCTGCACAATCACACACTATACCAGAAAACGTGTGATCACATCTGGTTTAAAACGGATACATCTCTTTTCGCCACTAAGGTTAGAATGTGCTCTTCGGGCCACTACTCCGGGAATATATAAAGTCAATGTTACTGAATAGAATATCAGGCAAATTTGTTCTTCTCTTTGGCGCATTTATAGCTCTTTTTCCCTTGAAACTCTGCTGGGCTGATAAGGTACAGCAGGTTGATGCGCTTTCTGCCCTATGGAGTTTTTACAAATTTAATTACATCGAATCCGGGAGGGTCGTCAGTCATGATGAAAAAGGGGTGACCACATCGGAGGGACAGAGCTATGCTATGCTCCGTTCGGTCTGGGTGAATGACCACGCTACCTTCGACAGTGTCTGGGTATGGACTAAGAAGAATTTGCGGGTTCGGGAAGATAACCTCTTTGCCTGGAAATACAATAATAATCGTGTTCTGGACAGGAATGCTGCAAGTGATGCTGATGTGGATATTGCGCTGGCCCTTATACTTGCGTCGAGGCGTTTTTCTGAGCAACGATATGCTCAGGAGGCTCGGAAACTCCTTAGTGCCATCTGGGAACATGAGATTCTGGAAGTAAATGGGAAACACTACCTGACTGCCGGAAACTGGGCTCCCAAAGAGCGGTATCCCACGATTCACGTGGCCTATCTTGCACCGTATGCGTATCAGACTTTTGCAGAGGTCGATCCGGATCACCCCTGGTTATCGGTTGTTGCCACATCGTACGAAATTCTCAACTGGATCTATTTTGAGCAGGAGCTCTCTTTACCGCCTGAGATTATTTATATAGATAAGAAAAGCGGAAACCTGCTTTTAAATCGTCCTAAGCATAAGGATAAAACCCGTTTCAGCTATGATGCTTTTCCGATATTCTGGCGTGTTGCAGTGGATTACCGTTGGTACGGGCGAAAAGAGGATAATCTCAGAAAGGCAATGCTGCAGTTTTTTCAATCAGAGTGGAAAACACATAAAAGATTTCTGGACACCTATTCCCTTGATGGAACAGCGTTGTCGGAGTATGAGGGGTTGCCGCTCTATGCAACGGTGCAGGCACTGGCAGGTATCGATGATCAGAAACTGGCAAAAGAGATTCGTGCTGAAAAACTGGACCGTTTATGGAGGCAGGCACTTGCTGGTAAAGATACCCCGTATTATTTCCATAACTGGTTATGGTTTGGCAGAGCATTTGAACTTAAAGCGGTTCGAAACTTTACAGAATTTCTGGATTTCCTTTCTCCGATAGAATTTCATAATTTTTCGGGAAATTTCCCCTGGATTCTTTTCTCGATTGCGATTCTTCTGTATGTTGTGCTGCAATTTCGCAGTTTCAGATTTTATAAACTGACTAAAATCACTTTTTTGATTACTGGTTTCTTTATCTGCATACGGTATCTTGTCTGGCGATTTCAGACTACTCTCAATTTCCTTGAGCCTGCCGGACCGATAATCAGCATTGTGCTCTGGGTTGCAGAGGTCTACTGTTTTACAACTGTTTTGGCTCTACTCGTGCAGGTCGGCATTGATCCGAAAAACAGGCGTAAACCGGTTTCAGCTCCCGGGTACCTTCCATCTGTAGACATTTTCATTCCGATCTATTCTGAATCCCCGGATATACTGGAGAAAACGGTTATTGCCGCTCAGAACATGAATTATCCTAATAAAAAGGTGCACATCTGTGATGACAGCCATAAGCCCGAAGTCCTGCACCTTGCTGCGAAATTAGGTGTTAATTACATACAAGGGCCTAAGAAACACGCCAAGGCTGGAAATCTCAACAATGCATTTTCCAGGACAGACGGGGAGCTTCTTGTTGTCTTTGATACTGATCACATACCGGTGAGGACATTTCTCGATGAGACGGTGCCGCATTTCAGTGATTCTAAAGTAGGTATGCTGCAGACTCCTCACCACTTTGTTAACGCAGACATCTTTCAGCGTGCTTTTGGTAAAGTAAGGCAGGTTCCTGATGAGAGTGCCATGTTCAACCATGGTGTGCAGGGGGCTCGGGACAATTGGGGTGGCGGTTTTTTTGTCGGGAGTGGTGCAGTTTTCAGAAGGACTGCTATCGAACAGATCGGGGGAATTCAGCTTCTGAGTATAACTGAAGATATTCACACCAGCTCACATCTCCATGCGCGGGGATGGAAATCGGTATTTGTTGACAAAGACCTTCTTTCCGGCCTTTCCGCAGAAAACCTTTCCTCCTATATCGTTCAGCGCAGAAGATGGATGCTGGGATGTCTGCAAATCTTTTTCAAAGATAACCCCCTCTTTCTCAAAGGACTTTCGCTTCGACATAAACTGGGATATTTTTCATCGCTCTACTATTTTTTCTATCCTATTCCCAAAGTCATTTTCTGGATCACTCCGCTTCTTTATCTGCTGTTTCATTGGCATCCGATTTTTGCAGATGTATCAGTGTTACTTGCATACTTAGTCCCGTATATGGTTGTATTACCGCTGATAAATACCGCATTGCTTCCTGGATGGCCAAGAATGCTCTGGGGTGAAGCCTACGAAAATGTAATCAGTTTCCAGATGTTCCGCTCGATTTTTGACCTGTTTCTCCCAAAAAATCTTGGTTTCAAAGTGACACCAAAAGGAATAAAGACGAACAGACGAGTTTTTGATCTTCGATCATCCAAAGCAACGGTTATTGCTGCAGGCATCTCATTGTTTGCCATTGCAAAGGGGGTGTTCGAATTTCATTACTTTGGTATTGAGCGGGATGCCTACTTTTTCAATATCGGATGGGCTGTTTACAACCTACTCCTTCTTGCTACATCATTGCTGGTGGCCTGGGAACGGCCTCAGCAGCGCTCAGAAGAACGAATACTGAAGCCATTCAGATGCAGAATTGTTGGTGAAGAAGGGATATTTGAAACGCAAACTTCTGATATCAGTCTTGATGGGCTTTCGGTATTGGTGCCGATCAATGAGCGATATCCGCGCTATGCAATAGTCGAGCTGGATGGTTCAGTGCGGCTTGGTATACAGATGAAGTACTGTGAAAAAATCAACAGCAGACAAAACCGATGCGGATACAAATTCGAAAGTATCGATCAGGAGATCAGGAAAAACCTCTTTCTGAAGCTGTTCTGTTCTCCTGAAACCTGGGAACATGCTCATGAGAAAAGACCACGTCGCAGCATGGTGATGTTATACCATTATATTACCGGAATTGGGGCCTGCTTTTTACCACAGCGCACGACCAGAAGGTTTTACAATCGACAGCTGGTGCTTTCTTCATTTGCAGTTATGCTTGATTCCAGAGCGGAATCAGCTATTCTGTATGACCGCTCAGAAAATGGCCTTGGAATACTTATGTACCGGAAAGAACAACCCAAAGCACAGGAGTGGGCAATTGTGGAGGGTGCCTCGACAAGGATAGTGACTCATGTCTACACAAAAAAGGTGCTTCCTAACCTCTGGCGGATTGGATGTGCATTTACTGTTGCTCAGTCGTACACTGAGCAGGATCAAATGGAACAGACAATGATTATCGGTACAATGGATCGAGCGCAGGGATGGAAAAGGGACGTGCTGCCCAGCTGATTTGTTTGCATCAGGGGTACAATTTAATAGAACCGGGGTGTCTCTGAACTGGTTGCAATCTTTAGACACGTGCAGTCTTGGGGTAAGGATGAGGGGAAAATTCTTTGCTTTATGCATCTCTTTGCTGATCTGCCATTCCTCAGGTGAATCTCTGAAGGAATCGTGGTATCTTATGCGGGGCAGATCGAATATGAAAATCAAAAACTACGGTGCAGCGATTGAGGCCTACGAGAAAGCAGTTGAACTGAATCCTGGCAACCGTGAGGCTATGAAATCTCTGGGTGAAGCTTATGAATACCAAGGACTTACCGATAAAGCGATTCATCAGTATGAGCGATACCTTTCCCGGTTTAGCGATGATGCCGGAGTGGCATTCAAACTGGGAGATTTTCTTCAATGGTCAAGGTACAGCTATCGTAAAGATGATGCGATTAAATATTACCGGATGGGCTTGAAGAGAAATAATGATAAAACATACCGACACAAGCTCGCAAAACTGTTGGCTGCAGAGAAAAAGAGCATAGACGAGGCCATTGCTGAATACAAAATTCTTCTGGAGTCAGATGCTGACAACACTGCCTATCGCCAGGAGTATCGCAAGCTTTTGTTGTGGGATGATGGTTATCTGGGTGATGCGATCAGAGAATACGAGAAGCTGGCATCAAAAAATCCTGACAATTATAAAGTCAATTATGAACTCGCGCAGCTGTATGTGCGGGATAAGTCACGTTCCAGAGATGCTATCAGACAGTATGAGAAGCTGGTAAAAATGCGACCGCAAGATGTAAAGCTTCGGGAAGAGTATGCCCGGGCACTTGCAAAGGATCCCTCCCGACACAACGATGCAAAAGAGCAGTTCGAAAAGGTGCTTGCTTCCAATAACAGCACTTCTACACGTGAAGTTTATGCGGATCTGCTTGCCAGCAAACAATCGACACGAAAGGAAGCGGCAAAGCAGTATGCACTTGTTCTAAAAAGTAATCCAGGAAATGTGTCGGCCCGCTTGAAGTATGCCAATCTTCTGGGTGGATCGAAAGAAACGCTTCCGGAAGCTGTTCAGCAGTATCAGATTGTATTGCGAAGTCAACCACGAAACGCTGCAGCTCATCGGGGGTTGGCTAATGCCTACGCATGGATGGGCGAGAGGGATAAGGCTGTTTACCATTCAGAATTGGCGACAAAGTATGGGGACCGTGGGACGACTGCGCTTAAAAAAGATCTGATGCGGGGGCGTGAACCGTTTATTGGAGGGACCTTTAGTTATTTCACACAGCCGGGTGACTGGTATGGAATTACCGGAATCCTGACAACGGCCCGGGGGCGGTTTAATCCTGCCCATTTTATCACATGCCATGGGGAAGCCGGGTACGAAACGTACTGGGGGGGAGTTGAGGAACTCGGAACGGTGAGTGGTTTTGTATTTAAAACCGATATAGAATACCGTATCTCTTCTTTACATGCTTTTCAGGTTGCTTATGGATATCATTCATTGAGTAAGGCCGGTGATGGGAATGAGTTTATGTTACAATATACGGCTGATTCTCCCCTTTTACTGTTCAGGGGCGGGATCAAACGGGAGCTGGTGTATGAATCTATTGCCTCTCTTGCCGGTCATGATGCCTGGCCACATGGAAATTCAAAGTATCTGGGTTCGGCTCGGACAACCAGATTTTATTCGGAAGTATCGAAACAGTACCGTTTTCTGGAAGGAAGAATCTCTCCGTATTTTGGATGGACATCAGCAGAATCTGTCAATCCCAACAATCTTATCGGCATCAGTGCAGATGCACGGATAAGCCTCACCATCAGAGATCTCAATCGAGTATCGTTAGCCTATTTCTTTGAATCGAAACGCTACGAACGGGACCATTCGGGACTTATGTTCCCTGAACCCTCCGACGACACACTTCCCCAACCGGGAGGGTATTTCAGTCCTCAGGGATTTGTAAATCAAGGGCCGCGTCTTGAATATCGGTATCTCGATTCTGATGTGCAGGAGATACAGGCATGTATCGGACCATCGTTCCAGTATTCACGTGACAAATCGACTGAAGGCTCAAAAACGGGGCTCGATCTGCACCTGCTCTATCATCGTCGTTTTGCCGAAAACTTTGCCGGAACAGTAACTGCCGGGTTTAGTCAGTCTGCAGGACAATATTCCAGGTTTGCACTGGGCATTTTTGGACAGTACCTTTTTTAGATATAATGAGTGCAGGTGGTGATCGGTTATGGAACTATGCTGAATTTCTCTCTGTATCGTCACAGTCTCAGTTTATTTAAACATGCCTCGATAAAAGCAGGAATATCGGATATGCCACGGTTACCATCTTCAACAACAGCCTGGTCGATATATTCTGCTCCGGAATTAATAATATCCTGAATGATAGATTTCCAACCGGTCACCTTTTTCCCTTTAAGGACCTGTGCGGTTATCAATATCTGGGGTGCATGGCAAATTGCAAATACTGGTTTAGCTGATTCCATACAATCTCGTGTAAATTTTTACCGCAGAATCATAGGCCCGAAGCCGATCCGGTGAATATCCTCCCGGAATCAGCAATGCATCATAGGAGTTTATATTAGCCGAAGTCACAGACTCATCAATGGTAACCGGTGTCTGCTCTTTCTTGCTTTTTACAATTGTGTTTCTCTCAAGTCCAATATGTACCAGATGGTGCCCGTTCTCTTTGAAAGCCTTTGCGGGTCTGGTGTACTCACTATCTTCGAAAAAATCGGAAATTAAAACTGCTACTGTAGCCATTTACACCCCCTTTCTCAAGGGTTAATACAAATACCCATGCCCAATTTAATCGCTAATGCTGGTTCTGGCAGTTCCAGTAAAAACGATTACTCCTCCAGTTCCCAGCATTTGCTTGCCTTACTGATGTCTCTGATGTCGATTGTTTCCTCGCCGGTTGTGGATAACCTGAGATTGCACAAAGGGTTCCAAATCGAATCACTCTCCGTTGTCTCCCACAATCTGGAAATTTTACTTATGTCCCGAATATCAACTTTTCCGTCACCGGTAACATCACCCTGAATGCGGGTCCTGTAATGGTACAGCCTGCCTTTGTCTTGTAAAATCAGTCCAGGCATGCCTTGTGATGTGATGATAAGTGTAAAATCAAGTGAATCGGCCCGGTATCTTTTACCTGCACAGTTCAGGTCTTCCGAAAAGGTCAGCTCGCTGAATTGGCTGTTGATATTATAAACCTGAAGTATGCCCTCATTGAGCATAATAAGCTTTTTACGGCTGTTACCATCCAGATCTGTCAATACAACAGGGCCCTTTACGGACATGAACGATGCTCCCGAGGCATCAGTTACTTCTCTTGCAAACTGAAAGACTGGTGCGAAGTCTGTTCCGGAATTGTTGTATATAAAAATTCCTTTTCCTTCAGAATGAACAACAAGATCTTTCCTGTGGTCCTCATCCACATCAAACACGATTGGGAAAAGCTTTTCTCCGGGGTATTTAAGAATCGTATCAATCGACATCGACTTCATATTCAGGATTATTATATTTCCTGAATGATCTGAATACAGGCAATCAAATGTTGCATCATTATTCCAATCGACAAATGAATAGAAGAGCGGGTTGATTGCATTGGATGCATCTGCCAGCAGAACCGAGTTTGATCGAAATACAAATGATGAGGTATCCAGGCCTGCATACATCTGAAGTCCGGTATCTTTCCATATGGAGAGATCTACGATTCCATCACCGTTAAGATCTGCAATAGAAAAGGATGCAATGGTAGACAAAGCAGAGCTTGTGGTTCTGAGCGTTTCAGGTGGTGCCAGCATTAACGGTACCGAAGCTTTCAGACTGCAGTTTTGTGATAGTATAGTATCAGCTTGAATAGCACAGGAGATCCTCTGTGAACGGTACCCCTTACACCGAATCTCAAATACATACGTGCCCGGAGGTGCGGAAAATATAACAGAATCTTTTCCCAGATATTTACCAATGTGGCTTCCTGAAGGCATTACAAAGATCTCAAGTCCCTCAGGAATTCCGCTGAGACTGATAGAACCCGTCTTGTTAATGTTAATAAGCATGGTTAAACTATCTGTTGCGAGCCCGTCGGTAGCATAGAATGTTACCGGAAATGAACCATTTGCATATATTACTTGCCACCCGAATTCGGCTGTGCCATCATCCGATGTGACAAATGTAAAACCTTCCAGTTCGCATGAAACCGACAATATCGGAACACTTCCATTATTGTCAGGATCGTATGCCTGAACAGGAAAACGGACAAAATCACCTAATTGGACGTTTTTATCTGGTATCCGGTAAATTACCGGTGCGCAATTGATATCGCGAACATGGACTGTAATAGTAATAGAGTCGGAATAATCCTGATCGAATGCCACAGCGGTGAAATGAACTGTTCCTGAGACATCACATCCCGGTTCCCAATTAATAGTACCGCTACCGTTTCTATTA
>OBJA01001090.1_pt1 | contig 20017 bp, 13 predicted proteins | sample 1519751 | NCBI WGS metagenome assembly OBJA01 (sample SAMEA3881238, study PRJEB22517) | soil metagenome | biome: lake sediment; feature: soda lake sediment; material: sediment, water from around vicinity | place: India | collected 2013-12-23 | depth 3 m
CCGGTCAGCCAATGGCAATTCCCCGGCACCCTGTTTGGGGTCGGTCTCAACCAATTTTATGACGGAGGAGTGATCATGAAAAAAATTGAAGCAATCATCAAGCCCTTCAAGCTCGACGCGGTCAAGGAGGCCGTGACCGCCTTGGGGGTCCACGGGATGACGGTCAGCGAGGTCAAGGGCTTCGGTCGCCAGAAGGGACACACCGAAATTTATCGGGGCGCCGAGTATGTGGTTGATTTCGTCGCCAAAATCAAGGTGGAAATCGTGGTGGAGAGCGAGAAGGCCAACCAGGTGGTGGACACCATCGTCAGCGCGGCCAGGAACGGCAAGATCGGCGACGGCAAGATTTTTGTCATGCCGGTGGAAACGGTCTGCCGGATTCGCACCGGCGAGATGAATCAGGACGCCATCTAAAGCCGCCGCCAACGGCGGCCGGGATAAATTTATCCGCTTCAACAAGAGCGCAGCAAAAGGAGATAAAGCACCATGAAAACGAGCAAGCTAATCAAGATCGGCCTGCCGGCCGCCCTGCTGGCGGCAGCCTGGCCCGCCACCCTGCTGGCCGGTGACGGCGAGGCCCTTTACACCGCCAACAACACCTGGATGCTGGTGGCCACCTTTCTGGTCTTCCTGATGCACCTGGGTTTCGCCTCCCTGGAAGCCGGGATGACCCGGGCCAAAAACACGGTCAACATTCTGTTCAAGAACACCGCCATCATCGCCATCGGGATCCTGACCTACGCGGCGATTGGTTTCAACCTGATGTACCCCGGCGACTTCGCCCTGGGCAGTTGGTTCGGTTTTGCCGGCTTCGGCCTGGGAGTCGGGCCGGAAGATCTCAAGATCATTGAAGACGGGGTCGGGGTTTACACCTACTGGACCGACTTCATCTTCCAGGCCATGTTCGCCGCCACTGCCGCCACCATCGTCTCCGGTGCCGTGGCCGAACGGATCAAGCTCCATTCCTTTCTGCTCTTCACCGCCCTCTACGTGGCCTTTATCTACCCCTGGCTGGGCAGTTGGCAGTGGGGCGGCGGCTGGCTGGATGCAATGGGCTTCTATGACTTCGCCGGCTCCACCCTGGTCCACTCGGTGGGCGGCTGGGCGGCCCTGGCCGGGGTTATCGTGCTGGGACCGCGGCTGGGCAAGTATGTGGGCGGCGGCATCCGGCCCATTCCCGGCCACAATATGCCCCTGGCCACCATCGGGGTCTTTCTCCTCTGGCTGGGCTGGTTCGGCTTCAACGGCGGCTCGGTGCTCTCCGCCGATCCGGGCATGGTCTCCTTCGTCTTCGTGACCACCGCCCTGGCCGCCGCCGCCGGCGTATTGGCCGCCATGTTTACCTCCTGGATCGTAACCAGGAAGCCCGACCTGACCATGGCCCTCAACGGCGCCCTGGCCGGTCTGGTGGGGATCACCGCCGGGGCCGACGTGGTGGGCACCGGAGCCGCGGTAATCATCGGCATCGTCGCCGGCATCCTGGTGGTCTTCTCGATTCTGGCCCTGGACCGCCTCAAGCTGGACGACCCGGTGGGCGCCATCTCGGTCCATCTCACCTGCGGGATCTGGGGCACCCTGGCGGTGGGCATTTTCGCCGCCGAGTTCTCGCTGCTGATTCAGTTGCTGGGTGTGGTAGCATACGGAGTGGTGGCCTTCGGGGCCGCCATGCTGATCTTCCTGGCGATCAAGATGTCCGTCGGCCTGCGGGTGGGCGAGGAAGAGGAACGGCGCGGGCTCGACATCACCGAGCACGGCATGGAAGCCTACTCCGGCTTCGAGATGAATCCCTCGTCCTGATAGTGATCCAGCAGTTCTTCAAAGCAACGCCCGGGCCGGCTTGAGCACCCGCTGTCCGCCAAGCCGGCCTGAGCGCCGCTTTCTGGAACACAACTGAAGGCTTTACCGGGGAATACAATCATGCGCTTTCTGGTTTTACAACATGCGCCCTGGGAAGGGCCGGGGCGCCTGCTGCTGGCCTCGGCCCGGCGGCTGAAGCTGGAGCTGGTAATCTGCAAGGTCTGGCAGGAGCCGATTCCCGATCCGACAATCTATGATGCCCTGCTGATCCTGGGCGGCGGCGCCAATGTGGACCAGGAGCAGCAGTTCCCTTTCCTGGTCGAAGAGAAGGCCATGATCCGCCGGGCGGTGGCCGCCGACCTGCCCTGCCTGGGGATCTGCCTGGGCCACCAACTGCTGGCCGAGGCTTTGGGCGCCCGCATCGGGCCCAATTTCCGCACCAGCATCGGCTTTATCAACGGCCACCTGACCCACGCCGGCAAGGAGCACCCGGTCTTTGCCGACTGCCGGCAAGCGCTACCCCTCTACAAATGGCACGGCTACACGGTGCTGGAACCCCTGCCCCGCCATCTGGAGGTGCTGCTGACCTCGGATCACTGCCAGGTGGAAGCAATCTCGGTGGCCGGCCGCCCCCATCTGCTGGGGCTGCAATCGGACAACCATGCCGCCGACCCCCATGACGTGGCGCTCTGGCTGGAACAGGACCGGGAATGGCTGAACAACCTCCGCGACCAGCGGGTCGACCCGGCCGCCATCCTCAACGACGCCCGCGCCAATGCCAAACGCATCGGCCGCGGTTTCCACCATCTGCTGAGCCGCTATCTCGACCTGATCGCCTGAACGCTGCCGACGCAAATGTCAACGCCCCCGCCAGGAAAGGCTTGCGCCCCGCCACCACCATCGCTAGACTGAATCCCGACCATAACAGCCGCCGATCACCCGCAACGGCTCTAACCGGCAAGGAACAGTTTTCATGGTGATGGACACCATTATCCTGATTAAAGATGTAATTTACTACACCATCAGCTTTATCGGGATCACCGTGGTTTTATGGGCGGTGCTGGAGGCCACGGCCAAGTTTCTGCGGGTGGAGATCAACTGGCGCCATGACCAGTTGCGTTTCACCTACGAAACCCGCAAGGTCCGCGAGCGGCTGGGTACCCACCTGGTGTTCAGTCTGGATATTTTCGTCGGAGCCGATATCATCAAAACCGTGGGCGCCCCCACCATGGAGAGTGTGGTGATCCTGCTGGTGATCGTCTCCATCCGCATCGCCTTAAGCTACTTCCTGGGCAAGGAGATCGAGCGCAACAAGCTCTGGATGCAGGAACTGGACAAGGCTTGCCAAGGGTCGAAAAACGATGTCCGCCCCCGTTAACCACCCACCCCGCAGACATAAGCCGGCAACCACCACTGCCATCTTGCCCCTCGTGACCCTATGCTGATCATCGACCTGATCTTCAACCTCTCCCTGCTGGTGGCCCTCAGCGTCTTCGCGGGCTTTATCGACCAGCGCTGGCCCCGGGATCAACGGCCGGGGCCCATCCTCCAGGGGTTACTCTTCGGCAGCGTCGCCGTCATCGGCATGCTCAACCCCCTGGTTCTGGAGCCGGGCCTGATTTTCGACGGCCGCTCGGTGATGATCAGCCTCTGCGCCCTCTTCTACGGGCCGGTGGCCACCCTGCTGGCCGCCGGGATGACCATCGCCGTCCGGTTCAGCATGGGCGGGGTGGGGCTGGCCATGGGCATCATCTCGGTGCTGATCGCCGCCGGGATCGGCTTGCTGGCCCACTATTATTTCCGGCCCCGGCAACTGATCCCCGGGGTTCGCGATCTTTACCTGTTCGGCCTGGCCGTCCACCTGACCATGCTGCTGGGGGTCTTTACCATGCCCCTGGAGACTGCCCTCAGGGTTTTGCGGGAAATCGGGCCGGCCATCCTCCTCATCTACCCCCTGGCCACCCTGCTGGCCGGCAAGATCATGGCCGACCACGAGGCCCTGCGCCAAAGTGAAAGCAACTATCGCCAGCTTTTCAGCGACCATGCGGCGGTCAAGCTGCTCATCGACCCCGATACCAGCCGGATCGTCGACGCCAATGACGCGGCGGCCATTTTCTATGGCTGGCCCGACAGCGAACTCAAGGGGATGGAAGTAAGCCGGATCAACATCTTAAGCCCCGATGAGATCAGGCGGGAAATGGCCAAGGCCCGAGCCCGCAAACGCTATCACTTTGAGTTCAAGCACCGCCTGGCCGACGGCTCGGTGCGAGACGTGGCGGTTTTCAGCAGTCCCACCGTGGTCAACGGCCGGGCCCTGCTCCACTCCATTATTTTTGACATCACCGAGCAAAAAGCGGCCGAAGCCGAGCAGGAGCGGCTCGGCACCCAGCTTTTCCAGGCCCGCAAAATGGAGGCGGTGGGCCGACTGGCCGGGGGCATCGCCCATGAGTTCAACAACCTGATGACGGTAATTTTGGCCAGCGCCCACCTGGCCAAGAAACAGGTGGCCCCCGACAACCCGGTGGCCGAAGAGCTGGATGAAATCAGGCGCTCCGGGGAACGGGCCGCCGAACTGACCCGCCAACTGCTGGCCTTTGCCCGCAAGCAGATGATTGTCCCCAAGGTGCTCGACCTCAACGGCGCCATCGCAGGCTTTATGCCCCTGCTCAAACGCCTGCTGGGCCGGGAGACCAACATCGAATGGCAGCCGGGACCACAGTTGCCGGCGGTGAAGCTCGACCCCGAACAGCTTGACCAGTTGCTGGTCAACCTCTGCCGCAACGCCAAGGACGCCATCGGCAACGACGGCACCATCACCGTGGCCACCCACCGGGCCACCCTGGACCAGGACTACTGCGCCGAGCATCCCGGCGCCCGGCCCGGCGAGTATGTGGCTTTGCTGGTCAAGGATGACGGCTGCGGGATGGACGCCGCCACCTTAAGCAAAATTTTCGAACCCTTCTTCACCACCAAGGAATTCGGCAAAGCCACCGGATTGGGCCTGGCCACCACCTACGGCATCGTCAAGCAGAATGACGGCTATATCGAGGTGACCAGCACCCCACGCCGGGGCACCGAGGTTAAGGTTTACCTGCCGGCGAACCAGGAGGAGACCGCTTAAATGGAAGGTCGGGTGCTGATTATCGACGACGAGCCGGCGGTGACCAAAGGCTTTGCCCACCTGCTCAAAGCCGAGGGCCTGACGGTGGACACCGCCGACAGCGGCGCGGCCGGCCTGGCCCGCTTGGGCCGCCGGAACTTCGATATCGTGCTGCTGGATTTTGCCATGCCGGATATGGACGGGCTGGCGGTGTTGCGGGCAATCAAAAGCCGAGAGCCGGCCCCGCTGGTGATCATGATCACCGGTTACGGCGAGGTGGCCCTGGTGGTGGAGGCCATCAAGGAAGGCGCCTACGATTACCTGCTCAAACCGCCGGACCCCGACCACCTGCTGATGACCGTCCGACGGGCTCTGGACAAGGTCAACCTGGAACGCCAGGTCAGCGTGCTGGACCGCAGCCTGGCGGCAACCCTGGAAACCAGGCTGGGCAAGAGCAAGGCCATGGCCCGGGTGATTGCCGATATCAAACGGGTGGCGGCCTCGGATTTTTCCCTGATCATCGAAGGGGAGACCGGCACCGGCAAAAGTTTTATCGCCTCCCTGATCCACAGCCTCAGCGCCCGAGCCGCCGGCCCCTTTATCGCCCTGGACATGGGCTCCATCCCCGAAAGCCTGCTGGAAAGCGAACTCTTCGGCCACCGCAAGGGGGCCTTCACCGGGGCCGAGCGCGACAAGCAAGGCTACTTCCAACTGGCCGGCGGCGGCACTCTGCTGCTGGATGAACTGCAGAACTTAAGCCCCCGGGCCCAGGCCAAGATTTTGCAGGTGGTGGAGGAGAAAAAATTCTATCCGGTGGGGGCGGCCAAGCCGGTCAACTGCGACTTGCGGCTGATCGGGGCCAGTAACAACAACTTGAGTCGGGCGGTGGAGGCCGGTGAATTTCGCCGCGATCTTTACTATCGGCTCAACGAGTACAGCATCCACCTGCCACCCCTGCGGGAGCGCCCCGAGGATATCGCCTTTCTGGCCTCCCGCCTGCTGGCCGAGGCGGCGGTGGAGCTTAATCGCAACCTAAGCGGCCTCAGCCCCCGGGCTTTAGCCCTGCTGGCCGACCATTCCTGGCCCGGCAACGTCCGCGAGTTGAAAAACGTTTTGCGGCGGGCCGCCCTGCTCTGCGACGGCGGTGAGCTGGCGGTTAAGCTGCTGCGGCAGGTAATCAGCCAGGATCGCCGCCACCCGCCGACCGCTGCCGACAACGGGATCATGACGTCGGAGGCAGCCGCCGGATCAGCCGACCCGGCCATTGACGCCGCCCAGGCCGGCCCTTTAAGCCTGGAAGATGCCGAAAAGCAAACCATCGCCCGGGCCCTGGGCCACACCGGCGGCAACCGCAGCAAAACCGCCGCCATCCTGGGGATCACTCACAAAACCCTGCTGGCCAAAATCAAAAAATATCAGTTGGAATAGCCGCCGGCCGAGAAATCCAGATCAAAACGGCGAGCAAGCGAATCCGGACATTTAAGATGAATGCCGACATCGGGTGGTGAAAACATGTAAAAATTACTATGTAAAAATTACTCGCCATTTACATTCCTGCCACCACCAAACCAGCCCCTCCTGAGCAGCTATTGCGATACAACAGACAGTTATCCTGATGGAGCAAAAATTGCAGAGCCTCTCCCCCATCCAAACAACCCGCAAACCGTTTTAATATTTCGTAACGTTTTTTTGCCGCTTTGTGTACTTAAACGTAAAACTTGGCAAACCAACCAAAGGACAATATCAGCGATGAGCTTGGAGCAAATGGTTGAGCCTGGCAGGATAATTGTTGTTGATGACGATTTGGCAATTTTACGCGTTATCGCAAATATTTTTGCTGTTCATGACCTTGAGGTGCAAACCTTTTCTACCGCCGCCCCGGCCCTTAAGTATCTGCAAAATCACGGTGCCGATCTGTTGTTGACTGATGTGCGGATGCCGGAGATGTCCGGAATGGAGTTACTGGCCAGGGTCCGAGAAAAAGACCAAGAGCTGCCGGTAATCATCATGACCGGCTACACCGAGATGGAAAGCGCGGTGGGTGCCATTCGTCAAGGAGCCTCGGACTTTATTCTCAAACCTTTTGAAATTGACTATTTGGTCCATTCGGTAAAAAAGGCCTTGGACTACAGGGCGCTGCAGGCGGCGGAAAAAAGATATCATTTGCTGCTGGAGACTAAAGTGCGGGAGCGCACCGCATCCCTGGCCACCGCCATGGCCGACTTGCACCAGGCCAACCGTGAAGTCACGGCAAGGCTGCTCAGGCTGGCAGAGTATCGGGATGTTGAAACCGGGGCTCATATTCGCCGGCTCGGCTTTTACGCCAACAAGCTGGCGGAGGCCCTGGACCAGGATCAGGAGTTTGTTGAGGACATCACCCTGGCCGCTCCCATGCATGATATCGGCAAAGTCGGCATTCCCGATGATATTCTGCTCAAGCAGGGGCCATTGCGCCCGGAGGAATGGCGGATCATGCAGACCCACACCCTGATCGGGGCCAAGGTGTTGGCTGATTCAGACCTTGGCTTCCTGAAAATGGCCGCCAGCATTGCCCTGACCCACCATGAGCGCTGGGATGGCAGTGGCTACCCCCACGGCCTGAGCGGTGGGCGGATTCCTTTGGAGGGTCGAATTGTGATCCTCTGTGATCAGTACGACGCTCTACGCAGCGCCCGCCCCTACAAGAGGGCCTTGAGCCACCAGGAAGTAGCACAAATTATTGTCGAGGGGGATGGGCGCACTAATCCCCGGCACTTCGATCCCGGGGTGCTGGCGGCCTTTCAGGAGATCCATCCGGTTTTTGCCGAAATTTATCAGCATTGGAGCAACGGAGACAATGGCCGGCAGCAGTAATTGGTTAAAAAAGCTTCGCGGGGATGAGGAATTGACAACAAGAGACAAGCTCGAACCGCCGCAACCGTGGTTCATAAGGTCCAGCTTTTGGTTGGTGATCGCTGTCTGGACCACCCTGCTTGTGGGCCTTTGGGCATTTGATTCATATCAGCTTTACCAAAGCTCTTTGAGCAACGCCAAAACGGCCGCTCGCCACAGTTACAGCAAGGATCTCAGTTTGCGCCGTTGGGCCACCGAGCACGGCGGGGTCTATGTGCCGGTCACCGAACAGACTCCTCCCAGTCCCTATTTGAGCCATCTGCCGGAGCGGGATCTGGTGACCCCCAGCGGTCGCTTGCTGACCCTGCTTAATCCCGCCTATGTTACCCGACAGATCCATGCCAAAGCCGACCCTGAGCTTGGAGTGCTGGGCAAGCTTACCAGCCTGCAACCGATTCGGCCGGAAAATGCCCCGGATGTCTGGGAGGCTGAAGCGCTGCGTCAGTTGATTGCAAATCCCGGTCGGATGGAGTTTGTCGAGCTGGCGGAGGTCGACAGCCAGCCGTTTTTACGAATGATGCGCGCATTTATCCTGGAACCGGCTTGCCAACAGTGTCACTACACGGCTGACGACAAATTGGGCTCGGTGCGCGGCGGTATCAGCACTGCGGTTCCCTGGCAGCCCTACCAGGAGGCCATGTCTGGCGTTCTGATAAATCATGGCTTGGCCTACGGCGCTTTTTGGCTGATCGGGCTGCTGTTCATTGGCTTAATTCTGCATCATTTGCGGCTTAATTTCGCCCGACGGCGACAGGCGGAAGATGTACTGCGCTTGAGTGAAGAGAAATACCGGAGATTGGCCGAGGGCACCGAGGCCATCCCCTGGGAGTTTGACCTTTCAACCGGCCGCTGGTCTTATATCGCCCCCCAGGCCGAAAAAATCCTGGGCTACCAGCCGGCGGAATGGACCGATTTTGCTTTTTGGGTTGAACGCATCCATCCGGAGGATCGCGAGGCGGCCGCAAGTTACTGCCAGCACAACAGTGCCATGGGCAAGGACCACGTCTTTGAATATCGCTTTCAGAAAAAGAATGGCGACTTTGCCTGGGTGCGGGATGTGGTCAGCGTTGATATGGCCGATGGCCGGCCGGCGCGCCTGCGGGGGGTGATGCTGGATTTAACCGGTTCCCGGATGCTGGAGAACAAACTGCGCCAATCGGCCAAAATGGAGGCGGTGGGCACACTGGCGGCCGGGGTGGCCCACGACTTCAACAATATCCTGACCTCGCTGATCAGCTTTGCCACCCTGGTCAAGCGGCGACATCAAGATGACGAAGTCAGCCAGGATTACCTGCAGGAAATCCTCGACAGTTCCAGGCGGGCGGCGGAACTGACCCGCAGCCTGCTGGCCTACAGCCGCAAGCAGCAAATTGAACTCAGGCCGGAGGATCTGGGCAAAATAGTTGAGAAAAACCAAAAGATGCTGCGGCGAATTATTCGAGAAAATATTGAGATCAAGCTGGAGCTGATCGACATCCCCCTGCCGGTCCTGGCCGACCACGTTCAGATCGAGCAGGTGTTGATGAACCTGGCAAGCAATGCCCAGGATGCCATGCCCGACGGCGGGCGCTTGATCATCGCCGCCGGCCGCCAGGAAAAAGCGCCGCCGGAGTTGGAGCTGGCAGCAGCCGGTCCCTGGGCGGTCCTGACCATGGCTGATAACGGTTGCGGAATTGATCCAGAAATCCAGAAACGAATCTTCGATCCTTTCTTCACCACCAAAGAGGTGGGCCGGGGAACGGGCCTGGGGCTTTCCATGGTCCAGGGTATCGTCCAGCAGCACGGCGGGGCCATCAGCCTGAAAAGTTTGCCGGGCCAAGGCAGTACCATTACTATTTTCCTGCCGTTGGCCAGTGAGCAAAGCAACGGGCCGGATGAACCCGAGCTTTCCGAAAAAGCCCATGAAAAAAGCCGGAAGGCAACCGTCCTGCTGGTTGAGGATGAAGAGCAGGTGCGCCGGGTTTTGCAGCGGGTCTTGGAGCAGCAGGGCCATCAGATGCTTTTAGCAAGGGATGGTCAGGAGGGGTTAGCTTTATTCAGTCAAAACCCCGATGGAATCGACCTGGTGTTAATGGATGTGGTGATGCCCAAGCTAAACGGCCGGGAAACAGCCCTGGCCATGCGTCGAATTAAGCCTGATCTGCCGATCATCTTAATCAGCGGCTATACTAATGATGTTGTTAATAGCGAAGATCTGGCCACTGAAGGTTTCCACTTTATCCACAAACCCATGGAGCCGGCGGTTCTGATCAACATGGTCCGTGATATTCTGGCCCCCGGCTAAAGGGCCTCGCGGATCTTGCCGGCCAAATCCTTGAAGGTGAACGGCTTGGGCAGGTAGATGACCCCCTGGTCGAGAATGCCGTGCCGGCCAATTATTTCGGCGGTGTAGCCGGACATAAATACTACCTTGATGTCGGGCTGGAGTTGCTGGATTTTTTCCGCCAACTCCCGGCCGTTCATCTCCGGCATTACCACGTCGGTGAGCAGCACCTTAACGGAGTGTTCGCCAGCGGCCATCAGGTCAAAGGCTTCTTGGGCGGAGTTGGCGGTTAATACGGCATAACCCAAATCCGTCAACATCCGACCGGTGACTTTAGCCAGAGCAGGATCATCCTCAACCACCAACACCGTTTCTCCCCGGCCCAGTGGCACCTTGACCGCTTCTTTTTGCCGGGCTCCGACCGCCGGCCCTTCCTGCTCATCACGCTCTATATATTGCGGGAAGTAGAGCCGGAAGGTGGTCCCCCGGCCGGGCTCGGAGTAGGCGTTGATGAAGCCCTGATTCTGTTTGACGATGCCGTAAACCGTGGCCAGCCCCAGCCCGGTACCCTTGCCCAGTTCCTTGGTGGAGAAGAAAGGCTCATAAACCAGGGCCAGGGTTTCCTGATCCATCCCGCAACCGTCATCGCTGATCGTCAGCAGGACATAATCACCGGGAACAAAACCCTGATGGCGGGAGCAATATTCTTCATCCAGGCTGACGCCGGTGGTTTCAATGGTGATTTGGCCCACCCCATCAATGGCGTCCCGAGCGTTGACGCAGAGGTTTACCAGGATTTGATCGATCTGGCTGGGGTCCATGTTAACCTGCAGAGACTGCGGGGCGGGCCGCCACTGCAAGGAGATATCTTCACCGATCAGCCGTTGCATCATCTTGAGCATTTCCCCGACGGTGGCGTTAAGATCCAGTACTCTGGGGGCAATAACCTGCTGGCGGGCAAAGGCCAGCAACTGGCGGGTGATCTGGGCCGAACGCTGGCCGGCCATCAGGATCTCTTGCAATTCCTCGTGGAGTGGCTGGCCGGGCTTGACTTCCAGCAAACCCATCTGGGCATAGCCGATAATCACGCTGAGCATGTTGTTGAAATCGTGAGCCACCCCGCCGGCCAGCCGGCCCACCGATTCCATTTTTTGGGCCTGGAGCAACTGGCGCTGAAGTTTTTCCTTTTCCCGAGCGGCTTTCACCAGTTCACTGACCTCCCAAACCAGAGAGATCATCAACTCTTTTGAGGGTAGCGGAACATTGGATGCGGTAATGTAGCCGGTTTCCCGACCTTCTCGAACAATAGGAACTTCGGGCCAAAACATCCGCCGGGGATCACCGCTGGCGCAATCGGCCAGCACCCTTTTTTTGATCTCTTCCCTTGATTCCGGGTCTTCATAAACCGTTTCCCAAAAATCTCCGGTAAGCAGAGCTTCCCTGGTGGTGCCGTACAGTTTGGGGAAATTGTCGTTCATGTAGGAAAATTTCACATCCGGGTCGACCGAGTTCACCGCCACTCCCACCGGCAAATTGTCCATGATGGTACGAATGAATTCCTCCCTCTCGCGCAACTCCACGGTCTTCTCCGCCACCCGGCGGCGCAGAGCCCAGGTCCAGAAGTAAAACCACAGGGCCAGGACAACCACTGGAACCGTCACCATCGCGACATAACGAATTATGGTGGCCAGATCAGCTTCGGTTGTTGCTTCGACCCCCATCCACTGCCGGTAGATCTCGCCATATTCGCCGGTTTCGTCCAGTACTTTCAGGCCCTCGCCCAGCTTGGCCAACAGGGAGCTGTTGCCTTTTTGCACCGCGTAAGCATAGTCGAAGGAAGCCAGCGGCTCCCGGCCTACTTCCAAATTTTTCCAACCATGCCTGCTGATCCAGTGGTGGGCGCTCCTCCGCAAGACCAGGGCGCAGTCATAACGCCCCCGGGCCAATTCCATCAGGGCCAATTCCTGGCTATCCACCGTGGCAAGCTGGTCCTCCAACCCTTTTTCCAGGGCGAAATCGTGCATAATGTCCCCGCCCTGGACCACTATTCGTTTGCCGATCAGTTCGGCAATGGTGGCCGGTGGCCGCCCCGCCTCCCTGCGGACCACCGCCACCCCATCCATCAGCAAATGCGGCTGGGTAAAATCAAAAACCTCATTTCTTTGGTGCGAGAAAAACATCCCTTGCAGGGCATCAATATCACCCCGGTCCAGGGCATGGCGCATTTCCGCCCAGGAACCCAGCCGAATTTCGATCTCCAGCCCCATTTGCCGGGCAAGAGCCCGAGTAAGATCGACATTGTAGCCGGCCGGTTGGCCGCTTTTATCCAGGTACTCATAGGGGGGAAAGTTATGATCGCCGCCGATTATGATGGGGCGATTGCTGGGAAGCTCCAAGGCGGCGAACCATTTGGCATGGAGGCGCTGATAGGTTCCGTCGGCCATGATCAGGGCCAGACCTTCGTTGAGCAGGGCCAGGGTTTCGCTATCACCAGCCCGGACGGCAAAACAGAAATCCTGGCGAAAATCCTCAATGGCCTGTTCGATGATCCTGAGATTCTGGTGGCGATTTTCCTGCATCAGCCGCAGGGCCACCAGGCGCTGCATGACCACGGCGTCATGCTCTCCCCTCGCCAGTTGGTTCAGCGCTGTTTCAAAGGTATCCGTGGTGACTATCCCGATACCACGCTCCTCGCGGCGTAAAAACTCCTCGGCGTTGTCTCCCCGCATCACGGCGACCTGCTTGCCGCGCAGATCGTCAAGAGTACTGATCCCGACGGTATCCCCGCGAACCACAATGGCCCCATGCAGGGACATGTACGGAAAGGTGAAATCAAAAATCTCTTCTCTTTCCGGGGTGCGCCCCACCAGGGGCAGAACCTGCACCTGGCCCTCGGCCAGCCAGCCTCGAACCTCGGACCATTTACCCAAGCGGAAAGAGACCTCCCGCCCCATGGCCGCCAAGGCCGCCCGTAACAACTCGACGGAAAAACCGTTGGCCTCTCCCATCTGGTCAACCACGGAGAAGGGAGGAAATTCGACTTCGGCAGCGCTGCTGAGCGGGGTTGTCGCCCGGGCTGCTGGAGCCAGAAGCAAAACACCACTCAGCAGTAGCGCCATGAGGAGTATCAAGCGCCGGAAGATGATTATGGATAGCCATGATCTATCGTGCATTTTACCATCCGTCAAGGTTGGATCATTTGCCACTTTTTTTTGTACTAACTCCTTATTTCTCAAAAAACAAGTAATTCCTGGCCAACAACAACTCCCGACCAGGTTCCGGCTCTGTAATTGTTACCATGTAAAAATTACAGAGCTGATAGTTTGGCCTATTGTCAGCCGGCTTCAGCTGGCCACTTTATCTCGTTATTTCAATGGCCTTACCTCTTGGCACCTTTCTTGCTCAAAGCTAAGCCGTACCCCATTTTAATTTTTCAGCAGGAGACTGTTATGCACGCCGAAAAGGTTGGCTCGATTTTACTGGTTGATGATGACACCAAGGTTTTGAAAGCAGTTAAGGCGATCCTGGAGGCCGAGGGGTACTTGATCGAGGCCTGTCACGACCCCCTGATCGCGCTGCAGGCCTTCAAGGTGGGCAACTACGATTTGGTGCTTTCCGACATCAAAATGCCGGAAATGAGCGGGATCGAGTTACTGACCAAACTGCGTGAGCACAATGCCGATGTGCCGGTGATCCTCCATACCGGCTACGCCGAACTCAGCAGCGCGGTGGAGGCGGTAAAAAGGGAGGCCTTTGACTACCTGCTCAAACCGGTGGAGCCGGAGTTTCTCCTCAAGGCAGTGGAACGTGGCCTGCAGTTCCACCACTACCGAATGCTGGAAAAGAACTACCAGCAACGGCTCAAGGAGGAAGTCCAGGCCGCCACTGTGGGGCTGTTCCGGATGGTGGAGGAACTCAAAGAGGCCCGGGACCAGGCCCTGGAATCATCCCGCCTCAAGTCCGAGTTCATCGGCAATATGAGCCATGAACTGCGTACCCCCCTAAACCATATTATCGGGCTCAGTGAAATCATTCTGGACCACCCCGAGCTGGCGGCCGACCACCGCAACTACCTTAAAACCATTGTCAAGTCTGCCGTGGGCCTCAACGGTACCCTCAGCAATGTGCTGGAGCTTTCCCTGCTGGACAGCGGGAAAGTCAGCTTAACGGCAAAGGATTTCCAGCTTGATGAGCTGCTGTCGGAAACAAGACAACAGTACCAGGACGAAGCCCGCCAAAAGGGGCTTGATCTGACCATGGTGCGGATGCCGGGAGTGCCGCCCCGCCTGCGGGGGGACAGCGCCCGCCTGGAGCAGCTGCTGAAGCTGCTGCTGGACAACGCCTTCAAGTTCACCGAGCAGGGCTCGATAGCCGTGAGAGTTGAACGGGAAAACGGCAATGGCAACGGCCATGACCACGGTAACGGCGGCGATCTCCGGCTGCGCTTTCTGGTCAGCGATACCGGCTGCGGCATTCCCCCGGAAAAACATGAGTGCATTTTTGCCAGCTTCCGCCAAGCCGACGGCTCGTTGACCCGCTGCCACGGCGGCGCCGGCCTGGGCCTGGCGGTGGCCAAACGGCTGGTCAAACTGCTGGGAGGTGAGATCAGCGTGGCAAGTGAACCGGGCAAGGGGGCAACCTTCACCTTCAGCGCCCAACTGCAAGCCGCCGGCGGCGGTAAATAAGAGGCACTTAAGCAGCCGATCGCTAATCAAAGAGAGGAGAAGCCATGAGCAGAGAGAAAATCAGGGAAGAGGAGCTGGAAGAGGATTGGAACGAGGATGAAGAGGACACCCAGAAAGACAAATATCTAACCTTTCACGTCAACGGCGAAGACTACGGGATTGAGATCCGTTTCGTCACCGAGATCATCGGCATTCAGAACATCACCAAGGTGCCGGACATGCCTACCTTTCTCAAGGGGGTGATCAACCTGCGGGGCAAGGTGATTCCGGTCATGGATGTCCGGGCCCGGTTCGGGATGCCGGAGCAGGAGTATGACGAGCGAACCTGCATCATCGTGGTCAATATCGATGATACGGCCATCGGTTTGGTGGTGGATCAGGTGCGGGAGGTGGTGGATATTCCCGAATCTCAGGTGGAGCCGGCCCCGGAACTGAGCCGGAGCAAACGCAGCCCCTTTTTGCAGGGGATGGGCAAGATCGGGGATGAAGTCAAAATCCTGCTCAATGTTGAGCATCTGCTTTATGACGACGAATTAAGCGAGGTCAAAGCTGCGACCGACAGCCAAGGAGGGAAGTAACCATGAAAATGAATTTAGGAATGAAAATCGGGGCCGGCTTTGGCGCTTTGGTCCTGATCGCCTGCTTGCTGGGCGGTCTTGCCATCCTGCGGATGCAGTATGTAGCCAGCTACTCCACAATGCTTGATCAGGAATATGTACCGGAAGTTGATGTGGCGGTGGAAATTGAACGTGCCGCCCTGGAAACCATGTATGCCATCCGGGGTTATGGCTTTACCGAGCAAACCAACCATCTGCTCGAAGGCCGGGAAAAGCTGGCCGAAGTCGGCGAGGGGCTGCAAAAAGCCCAGGAACTGGCGGATCGCGCTCCCAATCTGGTGCAACTGCCTGAGCATATCCGCACCATCAGAACGGGCCTGAGCCAATACACCAAGCTGCTTGACGATACCGTGGCGGTCAATGATCGAATGCGCAATAACCGGGCCGCCATGAATAACGCCGCCCAGCTCTTTGTGGATAGCCTCGATACTTATCTTACCGCCCAAACCGCCAGGCTGGAGGCCCAGATCAACAACCGGGAGGCTCAGGCCCAGCTCCTGGAGCGTTTAAGCAAAATAACCGAAGGTAATAATGCCCTTGATTTGGGCAATGATATCCGCATTGCCGCCTGGCGGGCCCAGGCCCAGCGCAATCCGGATATCATCCGCGGAGCCATGACCAACTTTGAGGGTATCACTGGCGTCATCGAAAAAATACGACCCATCACCATCGACGCCCAAGATCTACGCTTGCTTGATCAAATACAAACGGCGGCTAACAGTTACCGGGAAAACACCACGGCCCTGGTTGCCAACTGGTTGCAGGCCGAGGAGCTGGGCCAGCAACGAGGCCAGGCGGGTTATCAGGTTGTCGGCGCGGCCCATAGCATGGCGGAAGCCGGCATCGACGCCACCATCCGTATTGCCGACGAATCCATCACCGCCCTCAACAACGCCACCTGGGTATTGATTATCGGCTTGCTTATAGCCTTGGTTATTGGAGTGGTAATCGCCTTTTTCATTACCCGCTCCATCACCGTACCCATCGGCAAAACCGTGACCATGCTCCAGGAAATGGGCAAGGGCCGGATCGAATCCCGGCTCAAGATGGAGCGGAATGATGAAATCGGCACCATGGCCAAGACCATGGACGAGTTCGCCGACACCCTGCAAAATCAGGTGGTGGATTCGCTGCAGAAGCTGGCCCAGGGTGACTTGACCTTTACCGCCAAACCCTACGATGACCGGGATGTGATCGGCAACGCCCTGGTCAAGACCAACGAGGATCTTAACCGGATCGTCGGTGAAATTCTGGCGGCCACCGAGCAGATTGCCGCCGGCTCCGGCCAGGTTTCCAGCTCCAGTCAGTCTCTGTCGCAAGGGGCCACCGAATCGGCGGCTTCTTTGGAGGAGATCACCAGCTCAATGACCGAGATGGCCTCCCAGACCAAACTCAACGCCGAGAACTCCACCCAGGCCAACCAACTGGCCGGGGAGGCCCGTAAGGCCGCCGAAACCGGTAACGATCAGATGGAAAAAATGATGATCGCCATGGGTGAAATCAACCAGGCGGGCCAGAATATTTCCAAGATCATCAAGGTGATTGACGAGATCGCCTTCCAGACCAACCTGCTGGCCCTGAACGCGGCAGTGGAAGCGGCGCGGGCCGGCCGCCATGGCAAGGGCTTCGCAGTGGTGGCCGAAGAGGTTCGCAACCTGGCGGCCCGCAGTGCCAAGGCGGCCAAAGAAACGGCGGAACTGATTGAAGGCTCGGTGGCCAAGACCGAAAACGGCACTGAGATCGCGGCCCAAACCGCCGAATCGCTACAGGCCATTGTCACCGCAATTACCAAGGCCACCGATCTGGTGGGCGAAATTGCCGCCGCCAGCAACGAGCAGGCCCAGGGGATTTCCCAAGTCAACGAGGGCCTTAGCCAGATCGACCAGGTCACTCAGACCAACACCGCCAACGCTGAAGAAGGGGCGGCGGCAGCCGAGGAGCTTTCCAGCCAGGCCGATCACCTGCGGGGCCTGATGGCCACCTTTACGGTCAAAGGTGGTTCACAAATGACACAATCCCGGCGCCAGAAGGCCTTGCCCGCAGCCCCGGCCCAGCATAAACCTGCGTCTCAGGAATTCAAAGGCTGGGATCAAGCCGATGGCACCAATGGTCGCAAAACCAAGCCCAGTGAAGTGATCGCGCTGGATGACCGCGAGTTCGGTCGTTATTAAATAAACAGGCCGGGGTGCCACCCAAAAGGTGGCACCCCGGCATAAGTTTTTGTTGAAAAAAACTTTGACGTTTTTTGGTTCCGAGCTAATTTTCCGAGCCACAACCGAAAAAACTGCCTGCTTGGCCCTCATTGATGCTATCATTTCAGCGTGGGGGAGCGCTCGCTTTATGATGAAACTCTTTAGCCGGTATAACAAGGTAGTGGTCACGGGGAACAAGGCCAAAAAAAAGGAGACGGAACCATGCTGAAAAATTTCAAATTAGGTGCCAAGATGTTGGGCGGCTTCACGTTGGTGGCCGCCATTATCGTCGTGGTCGGCCTCTTCGGCTTGCGGGGAGCCAATCAGTTGAACAGCCATGTTCACGAAATCGGTGAGGTTAACCTCCCCAGCATTAAAAGTCTGCTGGAGGTTGAAGTCAGCATGGAGGAGATCATGCTGATTCATCGGACCATGATGACCGAACAGATCGACATGGGGCAGCGACAATCCTACCTGACCGAACTCAGTGAACTTTGGCAAAGACTGGATCAAACCTGGGCCTATTTTGTGACATTGCCGGCCAACGCCGAGGCGATGCGGCTCCGTAACGAGTTTGAACGGGAGCTGGCCGACTGGCGGCGGCTGGATGAGCAGTGGCGCCAGCTCAACCAGCGTTTTCAGGCCATGGACATTCTTGACCCCGGTGATCTGGTGGGAAACTTGCAGCGTTTTCGCGGCGATCACTATGCCGTGGAATTGAATGTTGCCGCCTTGCTGCTTAACAACCAGGATTTCAGCGGAGGGGACGATGCCACCGCCTGCAATTTCGGACGTTGGCTGGCCACCTTCTCCACCAGCAACCGGGACATTCGCAGCATACTCACCCAGATCAGGGGCAACCATGACCGCTTTCACCTGGCGGTAAGCCAGATTCGGGAGGCCATGCAGGCCGGCAACCGGGCCCAGGCCCAGAGAATATTTGAAGATGTCATGCGCCCCGCCGCCCGGGGGGTGTTTGATTCCTTCTATCAACTGATCACCATGGCTGAAGAGGCTAATGCCCTGCGGGACCAGATGACGGAGATGGTTCTGGGCGTCATGTATCAAGAGGCGCATGAGGCCATGGATATTCTCGACCGCCTCACCGCCATCAACGATGAAATCGCCCATGAGGCGATGGCATTGGCCGCCAGCGATGGCCTCCAAGTGCGCAGCGTGGCTATTATCGGCATGGTTACCGGTACGCTGCTGGCAATGGTTTTGGGCTTGTTGCTGACCAGGGCCATCACCCAACCCGTTGGCCGGGTGGTTGCCATGCTTAATGAAATGAGCAAGGGGCGGCTGAACACCCGGCTGAACATGGACAGTAAGGATGAGATCGGCCAAATGGCCAAGACCATGGACGAGTTTGCCGACAACCTGCAAAATCAGGTGGTTTCCTCCCTGCAAAAGCTCTCCCAGGGCGATCTGACCTTTGAGACCAAGCCCCACGACGAGCAGGACGTCATCGGCAACGCCCTGGTCAAGACCAACGAGGATCTCAACCGGATCGTCGGCGAGATTCTGGCGGCCACCGAGCAGATTGCCGCCGGCTCGAGCCAGGTTTCCAGCTCCAGCCAGTCGCTGTCCCAGGGAGCCACCGAATCGGCGGCCTCGTTGGAGGAAATCACCAGCTCCATGACCGAGATGGCCTCCCAGACCAAGCTCAACGCCGAAAACTCCACCCAGGCCAACCAGTTGGCCGGGGAGGCCCGCCAGGCCGCCGAAACCGGCAGCCAGCAGATGCAAAAGATGATGGCGGCCATGGCCGAGATCAACGAGGCCGGCCAGAATATCTCCAAGATTATTAAGGTAATCGATGAGATCGCCTTCCAGACCAACCTGCTGGCCCTGAACGCGGCGGTGGAGGCGGCACGAGCCGGCCGCCACGGCAAGGGCTTCGCGGTGGTGGCCGAAGAGGTCCGCAACCTGGCGGCCCGCAGCGCCAAGGCCGCCAAGGAGACGGCGGAGTTGATTGAAGGCTCGGTGGCCAAGACCGCAAACGGCACCGAGATCGCCACCCAGACCTCCGAGTCGCTCAAGGAGATCGTAACGGCCATCACCAAGGCCACCGATCTGGTGGGCGAGATCGCCGCCGCCAGCAACGAGCAGGCCCAGGGAATCTCCCAGGTCAACGAGGGCTTAAGCCAGATCGACCAGGTAACCCAAACCAACACCGCCAACGCCGAGGAAGGGGCGGCGGCGGCCGAGGAGTTGTCCAGCCAGGCCGACCATCTCCGCGGCCTGATGGCCACCTTCACCGTCAAGGGCGGCAGTGTCTCCCGCCGGCAGCAACGGGCCCTGCCGGCCGCCCCCGAGCCCCGGCCCAGCGGTGGCGGCCAGGCAAGCTTCAAGGGCTGGGACAGTCCGGAACCCAAGGCCGGGCGCAAAACCAAGCCCAGCGAAGTTATTGCCCTGGATGACCGGGAGTTCGGGCGCTATTAGATGGTGGTCAACCCTGGCCCGGGGTG
>OBJA01001091.1_pt1 | contig 19990 bp, 19 predicted proteins | sample 1519751 | NCBI WGS metagenome assembly OBJA01 (sample SAMEA3881238, study PRJEB22517) | soil metagenome | biome: lake sediment; feature: soda lake sediment; material: sediment, water from around vicinity | place: India | collected 2013-12-23 | depth 3 m
AAGCCCGCAGAAGGCTTCCGGCATCGCGGCGATGCCTTCAAACCGTTCTTCCTGGATTTTCAGGGCACCACTGGCGATCATTTTCGCCATGGTTGCCAGCGCTTCCGGGAACCCTCGCGCGAAATCGAACACGACCAGACCCTGCATGGTCACGCGGTGCGTGATGAAGGGTTTGGTGTTGACGATGCCGGGCGTTTCCTCTGGCGTGAGGTTGTAATCGGCCACCTGGCCCGAAATGCAGATGCGGCCATTCTGGGCCATCAGCGGCAGCGCGCGGTTGACCATGGCGTTGCCGACATTGTCGAACAGGATGTCGATACCTTTGGGAAATTCAGCAGCGATGGCGGCGGAGAGGTCAGCGGCGGTCCTGTAGTTGATGGCGGCGGCAAAGCTTGCCATTTCCGTCAGCCAACGGCATTTCTCGTCACTTCCGGCCACGCCGACAACCTTTGAGGCGCCCCAGCCTTTGGCGAGCTGGCCCGCCGTGGCGCCCACCGGACCAGCGGCGGAAGTGATAAGCACCGCGTCGCCTTCCTTGAAGCGGGCCACATCCTTCATGCCGAACCAGGCCGTCAGCCCCGGCACACCCAGGACGCCGATCCAGGCCGAAAGCGGAACGCCCGGCACATCGGCCACCTTGCCGATGAAACCTTTGCCGGATTGGAGCGAATGGGTTTTCCAGCCGCCAGCGCAGAACACTTTCGTGCCCACCGGCCAATCGGAATGGTTGGAGGCATCGACCACACCCACGCTGAAGCCATCAATGGGTTTGCCGAGCGGCAGTGCGGCGGCGTAGCTGTCGCCGCCCGAGAGGCGCGAGCGTGTGCCGGGATCGACCGAGCACCAGGCATGGGCGACGCGGAACTGGCCCTCCTTCGGCTCTGGCAGGGGCAGGGTCTCAAGGCGGAAATCAGATGGTTTGGGCGCGCCCTCGCAATACTGGGCCAGCACGATCTGCTGCATGGATTGGTCGCTCCTCAAGGATCTTCACCCGGCTTGGTTGTGAACAGATCGGACCATTCAGGATGCTTGGCATATTGCCCGCGCACATAGGGGCAAACCGGCACGATCTTGAATCCCTTGGTGCGGGCGTCTTCCAGCATGAAATCGAGCAGCGCGCGGGCCACGCCGCGCCCGCCCATCGCTTCGGGGACGCGAGTATGGTTGGCGCTGATGATGCCGGGGGCGGGATAGGTGAACTCGATCTCGCCGACCGCATCAATGCCGTCGATGCGCGCGGCATAGCGGCCTTTAGGCTCGCCATCCTCGCGGTTGATCACGATGTCGCTCAAGCCAGCCTCCGATGCCCTGTTCCGCCATGCCTTCGGGGATAGCGGCTGGAGGCTGCGGTGTCCACAAGGGCGCGGAACCGCCTCATGCATCCAGACTGAACCAACCTCCCGAACGGCTCACCCTGAGCGTTGCGCTGGGTGGCTTGGGGTCAGGTCCTCAGCCGCGCGCAGGCGATGGCGAGGGCGCGGGGATACAGCCTGTGCTCCTCCGGCAGCAGGCGCGCGGCGAGGCTGTCGGCGGTATCGCCCGGCAGGATGGGGATGGCGGCCTGCGCGATGATCTCGCCCTCATCCACGCCCGCGCTGACCCAATGCACGGTGCAACCGGCTTCGCGGTCGCCCGCATCAATCGCGCGCTGATGGGTATCGAGGCCTTTGTATTTGGGCAGCAGCGAGGGGTGGATGTTGATCATCCGGCCTTCCCAGCGGGTGACGAACCAGGGCGTCAGCACGCGCATGAAGCCCGCCAGCGCGATGATCTCGATGCCGGCCTCTGTCAGCGCTGCATCGAGTTCCCGCTCGAACGCTTCGCGGTCCTTGCCATAGAGTTTGTGGTCGATGGCGAGGGTGGGCACGCCGGCGCGGGCGGCGGTTTCGAGACCTTTGGCATCCGGGCGGTTGGAGAGGACCAGCGCGGGCTTTGCCGGAAAGGCGGGATCTTCGGCAGCCTTCAGCAGGGCTTCCATATTGGAGCCGCGCCCTGAAATCAGGATCGCCAGTTTCAGGTGGTTCATGCGCTGGCGAGCTCGCCGACCACGCGGGGGTCTTCACCGGCAGCTGTCAGCTCGGCCATAACGGCGTCTGCCTCTTCAGGCGCAACGGCCAGCACGAGGCCGATGCCCATGTTGAAGGTGCGGTGCATCTCTTCCAGGTCGACCTGACCGGCATCCTGCAGCCACTGGAACACCGGAGGCGGCGTCCAGGCGGCGCGGTCGATGCGCGGGACCAACTCGTCCGGGCACATGCGGGGGGTGTTCTCGGTGAGGCCGCCGCCTGTGATATGGGCGAGGCCTTTCAGCTTTCCGGCGCGGATCAGCGGCATGACGATGGGCGCGTAGAGGCGTGTCGGTGTCAGCAGCGCTTCGCCAAGGGTTTCCGAATTGGAGAAGGGCGAAGGGCCGCCATAGAACAAGCCTTCGCGCTCCACGATGCGGCGGATCAGCGAATAGCCGTTGGAGTGGGGGCCGGAGGAAGCGACGCCGATCAGCACATCGCCCGGTTTCATGTCGCCCATGCGGGGCAGCACTTTGGCGCGGTCCACAGCGCCGACGACGAAGCCGGCGAGATCATAGTGGCCGGGCGGATACATGCCCGGCATTTCGGCCGTTTCCCCGCCCACGAGGGCGCAGCCAGAGCGGCGGCAGCCTTCAGCGATGCCGGAGATGACGGCTTCAGCGATGCCGCCTTCGAGCTTTCCGGTGGCGAAATAGTCGAGGAAAAACAGCGGCTCAGCGCCTTGGGCGAGCACATCATTGGCGCACATGGCCACAAGGTCGATGCCGACGGTGTTGTGGATGCCGGTCTCGAAGGCCAGCATCAGCTTGGTGCCGACGCCGTCTGTGCCCGAGACGAGGATGGGATCGTCATAGCCGGCAGCCTTCAGATCGAAGAGGGCGCCAAAGCCGCCGAGGCCGCCCATAACACCGGCGCGGGCGGTCGCTTTCGCCATCGGTGAGATTGCATCGACGAGGCGTTCGCCTGCCTCAATATCGACACCAGCGTCACGGTAAGAGAGAGGCGTCTTGGATGGAGTGTTCATCGGATTCTAGCCCCTCGGTTTGCCTGAATCGGCGCGTTAGCATGAGCAGGGGCCAAGTTCCAGTGAAGCTTCGGAAGTGAAGCAGCAGGTTCCCGCAGCCCGGATGGCTTGTTAGAAGGGGCACCGACAAGGAGTTTAACCACGATGATTCGATGGGTACTTGCCGCCGCGTTCCTGATTTTTGCCGCAACGCCGCTGGCTTTCGCTGACATCCGCGATGTCTACACGATCCGCGATATTGAGGTGGATCAGCAGGCCGCCACGGTGATTGAAGCGCGCGAAGCGGCGATGGCCTCGGCCCGTTCTGCTGCGGCGCGCGCCCTTATCAACAAGATCACGCTGGCGTCCGACCGGAATGCCGCCGGTGGCATCCCGATTGATGGCGCGCTGGCGGCCCGCATGACGGCGGCTGTCGATGTTCAGGAAGAGACCGCAGGCGCAGGCCGGTATCGCGGCAAGCTGGCCGTGGTGCTGAACCCGCAGATCGTGCGGGCGCATCTGGACTCCCTGAAAGTGCCCTATCTGGATGCCCAAGCCCCGCTGGCGCTGATGGTGCCGGTGACCTCCAACGCCGCTTCGGCAGATCTCTGGCGCCAGGCCTTTGGGGAACGCAACAATGGTGCGCTGGTCCCCTATGTGACCGCTGTGGGCAATTTCTACACGGCCTACAGCGCCTGGCCCGAAATCTCGGCTGAGGCCGTGCCGGTGAATGCCCGCCGCGCCCTGATCGCTGATCTTCAGGGCCGGGAAGGCGCTTGGCGCGTGGTTGTCTCGTCTGTAACCGCCGTGGGTAATGAGCCCGTAGGTGCAACGCCGCCGGTGGCAACGCTGGCAGATGCGGCGAAGGCGGTCTCGACCCTGCTGGGCGAAAGTTGGAAAGAAGCCTCCATCGTGCGCGATGGCAGCCGCACCAGCGTGGAAGCCTCGGTGCGCTACACCTCGCTGGCCGAGTGGAACACGCTGCGCGGGGCGCTGGCACGCTCGCCGCTGGTGTCGGATTTCCGTACCAAGGCTGTGGCCCGCGAAGGCGCGCTGGTATCGTTTGCCTATGCCGGTGATGAGAACCGCCTGCGCAGCGATCTGGTTCAGCGCGGTGTCAGTATCGGCCGCGAAGACGGCAGGCTGACGCTTCGTTCGGCTGTTTCAACGACCGGTATCCAGTGACATCTGATCCTAACGGACCGCAGGACAGTCCGGCGCAGCCCCTGCTTTCCTTCCCGGCACCCGAGGCGCACTGGGATGGGCTGGTGCGCGGCGCGGCCAATGATGTGGCCGCCGGGCTGGCAAGCCGGCCGGAGGCGTGGGCGACCCATGCCCTCTGCGTGACGGGCCCGGCCTTCTGCGGGCTCAGCTATCTGGCGCGGGCGTGGGCAGACCGGTTTGGCGGGCAGTATTTGACCGCGGCAGAGTTCAATACGCTGAAGCTCGGCGCGCTCGATGCGCTGGCGGCCGGGCACGTGTCGCTTGATGATGCTGATCTGATCGTGGCCAAGCGGGATGAGCAGTTTCTGTCCTTCTACAACATGGTCGGCGCCAAGGGCGGGCGGTTGCTGCTGGTGGCCCATTCCGGGCCGGCGGCCTGGCGCACGGGCATTGCCGATCTGCGCTCGCGGCTCAACGCCATGCCGCTGGCTGAAATCAGCCAGCCGGACGAGGATCACCTCCGGGCGCGGCTTCGAGCCGCAGCGGCGCAGCGTTTCATGAAACTGTCGCCGGAGACGGTCAATTACCTCGTGCCCCGTATTGACCTTTCCTATGAGGCGATTGAGACCCTGATGGACAGGCTCAGCGGGGCAGTGAGCATGGCCGGGAAGGCACCGGGGCTGGCACTTGCCCGCACGGTGCTTGAAGGTTTGGATGAAGACGGCGAAGAAGACGAGGGCGCAGGCTGAAAGCCGGGCGCCGGAGCAGGGGTGACCGATGCCGGACGGGCAACAGCAGCGCGCAATCAGACAGCTCATGGCGTCGCCGCAGAGATTCCTGAACCGGGAGCTTTCCTGGCTTCAGTTCAACCAGCGTGTGCTGGACGAGGCGGATAACCCCGCCCATCCACTACTGGAACGGCTGCGGTTCCTGTCGATCTCGGCCAGCAACCTCGATGAATTCGATATGGTGCGCTATGCGGGCCTGCGCGAGCAGGTGCGCGCCGGCGTGACCAGGCCCAGCCAGGACGGCCTGACCCCGGCCCAGCAGGTAGCCGAAATCGAGACCGCGTCGCTGCGCCTGATCGCGGCGCAGCTTGACCAGTGGCGAAAGCTCAAGGCCGAGATGGCCGAGCAGGGCATTTTCGTGCTGGAGCCGAGTGAGCTGACCCGCAAGGAGCGGGCGGAGCTGCAGGAATATTTCAATACCAATATCTTCCCGATCCTGACGCCGCTGGCAGTGGACCCGGCACATCCCTTCCCGTTCATTCCCAATCTCGGCTTCACCATTGCCTTCGACCTCGAGTCCGAGACCGGCGGGGAGGGGCAGGTCGGCATTGTGCCGATGCCGACTTTCGTGCGCCGGTTCATCCGCCTGCAGACGGGTACCAAGCCGGGCATCCGGTTTATTCCGCTGGAGGATGTGATCGGGATGTTCCTGGGAAACCTATTTCCAGGATTCAAAGAGGTGGGGCGCTGTCTTTTCCGTATCGTACGCGACAGTGATATCGAGATCGAGGAAGAGTCTGAAGACCTTATCCGCGAATTCGAGGTGTTGCTGAAGCAGCGCCGCCGGGGCCGGATTGTCCGTCTGCGGATGCAGGCGAGCGCGCCGGAGAAGCTGCGCGAGTTCATCATGCGCGAGATGGGGGCGGAGCCCTCAGATATCGTGCTTTATGATGGCATTCTCGGCATGGCGCGCCTGTCTGAGCTGATCGTGGATGACCGGCCTGAATTGTTGTTCCCGGCCTATGAGCCGCGGTATCCCGAGCGCATCCGTGAGATGGGCGGGGATATATTTGCGGCCGTCCGGGCGAAGGACATTCTGGTTCACCACCCCTTCGAGAGCTTTGACGTGGTGGTGGAATTTGTGCGCCAGGCGGCGGCAGACCCGCTGGTGGTCGCGATCAAGCAAACGCTTTATCGCACGACCGTGAATTCCCCCATTGTGGGCGCGCTGATCGAGGCGGCGGAATCCGGCAAGACGGTGACGGCGCTGGTGGAGATCAAGGCGCGCTTTGATGAAGAGGCAAACCTTCGTCTGGCGCGCGACCTGGAACGCGCCGGTGTGCAGGTGGTTTACGGCTTCATCGAGTACAAGACGCATGCGAAGGTGTCGCTCGTGGTGCGCCGCGAGGGCAATGAACTTCGCACGTACACGCACTATGGAACCGGGAACTACCACCCGATCAATGCGCGGATCTATACTGATCTTTCCCTGTTCACGGCGGATCAGGGGCTAGGGCGGGATGCCAACCGCCTCTTCAACTATGTGACGGCGTATCGAGAGCCGCCCGAAGTGGCGCCGCCCTTTGAGGTGATCGGCATGTCACCCGTTACGCTCAAGAAGCAGTTGATCGAAATGATCGAGGTGGAAGCCATGGCCGCCCGGAAGGGCAAGCCGAGCGGCGTCTGGGCCAAGATGAACAGCCTGGTTGATCCAGATGTGATCGACGCGCTTTACAAGGCCAGCCAGGCGGGCGTTCCGATTGTTCTGGTGGTGCGGGGCATCTGCTGTCTGCGGCCGGGCATTCCCGGCGTGTCGGAGAACATCACGGTCAAGAGCATCGTTGGCCGTTTCCTGGAGCATTCGCGCATCCTCTGCTTTGCCAATGGCGAAGCGCTCCCCTCGGCGAATGCGAAGGTGTTCATGTCCTCGGCGGACTGGATGCCGCGCAACCTGATGCGCCGCGTGGAAGTGCTGGTGCCTCTGACGAATCCTACCGTTCATCGGCAGGTGCTCAATCAGATCATGGTTGCCAATCTCAACGATGAGCGCCAGACGTGGCTGATGCACTCGGACGGCACCTATGAGCGGTTTCCTGTGTCTTCGCCTGAAACAGCCTTCACAGCGCACGGATACTTCATGGACAATCCCAGCCTATCTGGACGCGGCAGCGCGCTGGAAGTCAGCCTTCCGCCGCGCCTCTCCTATCGCGAGATCCAGCCTAAATGAGTTTTCCAAAGTCCAGGCTGGCGGGCGTTATCGATATCGGGTCGAACTCGGTGCGTCTGGTGATTTGCGAGGTTATGGGGGCCTCGATCCTGCAGACCTTCAATGAAAAGGTCATGGCGGGCCTAGGTGAAGGGATGCCGAAGACGGGCCATCTCTCCCCCAAGGGCGTTGAAGCGGCGCTACAGGCCTTGAGCCGTTACCGCGCGATCCTGCGCGCGCTGAATGTGGAGACGTATCAGGCTGTCGCGACGGCTGCCGTTCGGATGGCGGGCGATGGCGAGGTATTTCTCAAACAGGCCGCCAAGGTGCTTGGCCGGCCTGTCCGCCTGCTGAGCGGGGAGGACGAGGCGCGGCTTTCTGCGCGCGGCGTTGATCTCAGCATCCACAACCCCATGGGACTGATCGGGGATCTGGGGGGCTCCAGCCTGGAGCTGAAGCGCATCGGTTTGGAGAAGGGGCTGGACGCGGGCGAGAGCCTGATGCTGGGCCCCTTGGCGCTGGGCGATATCGTCAACGATCCCAAGGAGCTGCGCAAGCGCGTGCGCGAAGCACTCAAGGCCAGTGAAGTGATGAAGGGGGCCAAGGGGCGGTTTTATGCCGTGGGCGGCGCATGGCGCGCGTTCGGCCGGCTCGTGATGGAAATGGACAAGTATCCGCTGCATGTGCTGCAGGGTTTTCAGATCAATGAAGGGCAGGTGGCGCGGGCGGCAAAACTCTGCCTCGATTCATTGACCACCCCAGCGGCCCGCCAGCAGATCGAGACGATCGACAAGAAACGCGCGAAACATTTCCCGATGGCGGCGGTGCTGATCGAAGAGATCCTTTCTGTCAGCGCGCTGGAAGGGGTGACTATTTCTGCGGCGGGTGTTCGTGAGGGTGTCCTGCACGACCTTCTGAGCATGAGCCTGGATGATCCGCTGACGGATGGAATCATCGCCTATGCGCGGTTGGATCATAACCAGATTGCCTTCGGGCGCGCGCTGCACGATTTCATTTCGCCTGCGCTCATCCCGCAGCCTGACCTGTTCGGGTCGCCCGCCGCAGACATCCGTATAGAGATGGCTGCGTGCATGATGGCGGACAGCGCGGGACGGTTCCATCCTGATCACCGCGCCGAGATGGCCTATGATCAGGCGCTGCGCGCGCCCTATCTGGGTGTGACGCATCCTGAGCGCGCGATGATCGCCCATGCCATCGGCTGCCGCTATGAGAAGGATTTCAAACGCCCGGTCGAACATGTGGCCCTGACCACGGAGCAGCAGGCGGAACGGGCAAAGCAGATCGGCCTGCTGATGCGCCTGGGCGCCGTGTTTTCCGGCCGTTCCGGCCCCATTTTGCAGCGCGCTTCACTTCGCCGGGAAGGCGACGTCCTGGCGCTGGAGGTTCACCGCAAGGACGCCAACCTCATTTCAGAAACGGTCGAGCGGCGCCTTGCGCAGGCGGCAAACATGCTGCGCCTGAAATCAACAACGCTGGTGCGCTGAATACGCCTTAGACGTCGAACAGGCGGACCTGGCCACCGGCGAAGGACACCGCGAGTTTGCCTGACAGGAGGGCAATGGCCTTCTTGCCGAACATGTCATAGCGCCAGCCGGTCATGGCCGGGATGTCTTCGCTGGTCTCGCCGCGGGCGATCCGGTCGATGTCGCTGGAGTTGGCAATCAGGCGCGGCACGACATCGTGTTCGTCGGAGACGTGCTTGAGCAGCACTTTCAGCAGCTCCGGCGCACCTGCCGGAATCTGCGGGTTCTGCACCGGGCGTGTCAGCTCGGGCGCAAAGGCGTCCGGGTTGGCGAGCGCTTCCTTGATGGCCTCGATCAGGCCCTGGCCATGTTTGGAGCGGATGAAGCCGTTGGGCACCGCGCGCAGCTGGTTGAAGTCTTCTTCGGTGCGCGGCTTCTGGGCGGCGATCTCCTGGATGGCGTCATCCTTCAGGATACGGCGGCGGGGTTTGTCCAGCTCCTGCGCCGTGCGTTCGCGCCAGGCGGCGACGGCGACGACGATGGCGGCATAGTCTTTCTTGGGCATGCGCAGTTTCAGGCGCTGCCAGGCATTCATCGGGTCGGTGTCATAGGTGGCCGGGTCTTCAAGCTCGGCCATCTCTTCGCGCACCCAGTTGAGGCGGTCAGTCTTCTCCAGCTCGTCGCGCATCTTCTGATAGGCGTCGCGCAGGTGGGTCACGTCGCCCAGCGCGTAGACCAGCTGTTTCTGGCTGAGCGGGCGGCGCATCCAGTCGGTAAACTGGCTGGACTTGTCGATATGCTTGCGCAGGACGCGCTGGATCAGGTTGTCGTAGGAAATCGAATCGCCAAAGCCGAGCGCCATGGCGGCAACCTGGGTATCGAACACCGGGCCGGGGGGATGGCCGATCAGCCGGTTGAAGATTTCAATGTCCTGACGGGCCGCGTGGAATACCTTAGTCTGGCGGTCTGAGGCGATCAGATCCAGGAAGGGCCGGATATCAAGGTCTTCTGCCCTGGGGTCGATCAGGCCCTCAACGCCGGGGGCGGAGGCCTGGATCAGGCAGAGTTCCGGCCAATATGTCGTCTCCCGGTGGAACTCGGTGTCCACGCAGACAAATTCGGATTCGGCGAGCGCGCCGCACAGATCTTCCAGTGCGGACTGCTCTGTGATGGGGGTCAGGGTGTTGTCAGTCATCCCTTGAGCGCTTATCGCACCAACTTGACAAAGGCGAGGGGGTCTGTGCCCTACGCCGCTTCTTTCTGATTCAGCGATTTTCCGGAGATTTCGCCCGATGCATGCCTATCGCACCCATACCTGCGGCGAGCTGCGCAAATCCCATGTGGGAGAAACCGTAAAGATTTCAGGCTGGCTGCACCGCCGCCGGGATCATGGCGGGGTCATGTTCATCGACCTGCGCGATCATTACGGTCTCACCCAGATTGTCTTCAATCCGGGCTCGCCGGGCTTCGCCACGGTTGAGCGCCTGCGCGCGGAAAGCGTCATCACGGTTGAGGGCAAGGTGGTTGCCCGCGACGCTGAACTGGTGAACGCAAACCTTGCCACCGGCGAGATCGAAGTGGTGGGCGGGGAAGTCTCCGTCCAGTCCGAAGCCGCCGAGCTGCCGATGCCCGTGTTTGGCGACCACTCCTATCCGGAAGAAATCCGCCTCAAGCACCGCTATCTGGACCTGCGCCGCGAGCAGCTGCACAAGAACATGATCCTGCGCAGCCAGGTGATCGCCAGCCTTCGCCGCCGGATGGTGGCCGAAGGCTTCACCGAATACCAGACGCCGATCCTGACGGCCTCCAGCCCTGAAGGCGCGCGCGACTTCCTCGTGCCGAGCCGCCTGCACCCCGGCGAGTTCTACGCCCTGCCGCAGGCGCCCCAGCAGTTCAAGCAGCTGCTGATGGTGTCGGGCTTTGACCGTTACTTCCAGATTGCGCCCTGCTTCCGCGATGAAGACGCGCGCGCCGACCGCTCGCCCGGTGAGTTCTACCAGCTCGATATCGAGATGAGCTTCGTGACGCAGGAGGACGTGTTCGGCGCGATTGAGCCGGTCATGCGCGGCGTGTTCGAGGAGTTTGCGGACTGGGAAGGCAAGGGGCGCACTGTGCCCGCCGGCCCGTTCCCGCACATTCCCTACGCTGAAGCGATGCTGAAATACGGCGTCGACAAGCCGGACCTGCGTAACCCGATCATTTGCTCGGATGTTTCCGACATCGTGACGCGCGATGACGTGACCCTCGCCGTGTTCAAGAAGATTGTGGCGGGTGGCGGCATCGTGCGCGCCATTCCGGCACCGAATTCCGCTGAGCAGCCCCGCAGCTTCTTCGACAAGATGGACGCCTGGGCGAAGAAGGAAATGCAGGCGCCGGGCCTCGGCTATATGCGTTTCGTGGAAGAGAACGGCCAGCTGGCCGCGACCGGCCCGATTGCCAAGTTCTTCGAGCCGGCTGCCCTGGCGGCGCTGGCTGAGCGCGCCGGCATCAAGGCAGGCGACGCGCTGTTCTTCTCTGCCGGCGACAAGACCGCCGCAGTGAAACTGCAAGGCCAGGCCCGTATTCGCATCGGCGAGGAACTCGGCATCATTGAACCCGGCGTGTTCCGCTTCTGCTGGATTGTCGATTTCCCGATGTATGAATGGGATGAAGACAACAAGAAGGTGGACTTCAGCCACAACCCGTTCTCGATGCCCCAGGGCGGCATGGAGGCCCTGCTGGCGGCCGATACGGTCGAGAAGCAGCTGGACCTCAAGGCGTTCCAGTACGACATCGTGTGTAACGGTGTGGAGCTGTCTTCGGGCGCGATCCGGAACCACCGCCCGGATGTGATGCTGAAAGCGTTCGAGTTGGCCGGCTATGGCCCTGAAGTGGTCGAGGCGAAGTTCGGCGGCATGCTGAACGCGTTCCGCTATGGCGCCCCGCCCCATGGCGGCATTGCGCCCGGCGTTGACCGGATTGTCATGTTGCTGGCCGAAACCGACTCACTGCGCGATGTGATCCTGTTCCCAATGAACCAGCAGGCCCGCGACCTGCTGATGGGCGCGCCGAGCCCGGTGGACGAGCGTCAGCTGAAGGAGCTCAACATCCGTCTCGCGCCGGTGGTGAAGGCGTAAGCCTCACCCCTGAGCCTTGGGCCTGAAAACAAACCGCCGGGTGATGAGCCCGGCGGTTTTGATTCGTGGCTGTGATCGGGCGGGATCAGTCCTCAGTTTTTATGAGAGACACATCGCACATGGGCAGGCTCATATTTGCCGGCAGGCGGGTGGTGAGTGAACCGCAAGCGCCGGCAAAGTCTGCCGTGGATGCGCCGGTGATACCGGTCAGGTCTGCGCCCGGCAGGCGGGCGTCCCGGAAGGAGGCGTTGGACACGTCTGCCCCGGCAAAGCTGGCATCGGTCAGGTTGGCGCCATTGAAAATGGTGCCGCGCAGATTGGCCCGGTCCATCACAGTGTCGGTGCAGTTGGCGCCGGAGAGATCTGCGGTTTCAAGCCGTGCGAAGAGGAGCGTGGCGCCCTCGAAATTCACGCCGATCAGGCGGGCTTTTTCAAGGTTTGCGCCCTGCATGCGCGCGCGGCGGAAATCAGCGCCTGAGGCGAGTACGTCCTGCATACGGGCGTTGTTGAACACGGCATCGGCCAGGCGCCCGCTGGTCAGATCTGCCCCGCGCAGGTCGGCGCCGGTAACATTGGCGTTCTGCATATTGACCGCAGTGGCTCGCACGCCGCGCATGAAGGCGTAATCGAAGCGAGCACCGGAATAATTGGCGCCGTTCAGTGTCCATCCGGCGAGGTTGCGCCCGGAGAGATCACAATCAGCACATGCACCAATATAGCTGGGAGACCATGCAACGGGCTGGCTTTGAGCCAGAGCCGTGTTGGCAAACGCAGCCGTCATGAGACCGGCCAGTGAGATGAGACGCATTTGTGGCGCGAACATATGACTTGGATAATGGCAATTCTGAAAACTCTAAACTGAACAAACAGTAAGAAGTGTAAAAGCCGCGTAACTGTTGCATGCGTGCAATAACTCTTGCACTTGCCGCTTGGTTAATTGCCTGCCCCGAGGGGCAATTTACGGCTGGTCACTCGCGTGTGGGGATTATTGGGTGGCTCTGCTTTCTTCACCGCAGGTGTCGCAGGCGTGGTGTCCGTCCGGGCCTGCTTCAAAAAGGGTAAAGCTTCCGCAGGCCGGGCAGGCCTGGGCGAGATAGGTGGGGGTGAGGTCAACCACGCCGTCATCATCTGCATCTGGCTCCTCCGCAGCCTTCTCGGCCCGCCGCTTGTTCAGAATCACGATGTTGTCCGGCAGCTGGCCACGGGAAAAACCGCGGGAGATAATCTGGGCTGCTTCTGTGGTGAACGCGGCAGTCTGCGCGCCGCGTGTGGCGTCGCCCGCGCCCCGGCCGAGGCCATCATGGGTGACATCGGCTTCGGCAAGATCATCGCGGCCCAGATAGGAGAGGGCAAGCTCGCGGAAGATATAGTCGAGAATCGAGGTTGCCTTGGTGATCCGGTCATTGCCGGTCACTTCCCCGGCGGGCTCAAAGCGCGTGAACACGAAGGCATCGGCATACTCCTCCAGCGGCACGCCATATTGCAGGCCGAGCGAGACGGAGATGGCGAAATTGTTCATCAGGCTGCGGAAGGCGGCGCCTTCCTTGTGCATGTCGATGAAGATTTCGCCCAGGCTGCCATCATCGAATTCGCCGGTGTGGAGATAGACCTTGTGGCCGCCGACGGTGGCTTTCTGGATATAGCCTTTGCGGCGATCCGGCAGGCGTGTGCGGCGCACGGGTGGGCCCTGCTCTGTGAGCACCGGCAAGGCGGGCAGGGCTTCAGCGTCCTCGGCAAGTTCTTCGGCGAGCGAGAGGATCTGTTCCATGCGCTCCCGCACGTCTTCCGAGGGCGGGGTGCGGTGGCCGGTAAGCAATACGGAGAGGCCAGCCGCCATCGCCGCCTCGGCCATGGCCAGCCCTTCCTGGGCAGGCACGCGGAGCATGGCCATGCCATTGAGGGCCCGGGCGGCTGCGGAGGTGAAGCGCAGCTCGGCATCCATCGAAACGTTCAACGAGAAGCCGGCAGTGGCGAGGCCTTTGCCGGCAATGTCTTCCACCGCGCCGTCGATGGCGGCTTCTGCCGAGGCAATGTCTTTTTTGGAGAAGCCGACGGCGGACAGCAGCGCGCGGCCATCGGAGTCGAAACGCTCCGGCGACAGGCGCAGGTCATTGGTGATGATCTCGTCGCCCAGCACCCAGCGGGAGAAGGCCGCATTCAGCGGCAGGCCATCGCCAATGGCGCGGGTGACGCGCTCAAGGGCATCGTCACTGAAGCCGCGATCCCGCAGCTTTGAGCGGCCAAGGGCGGCGTCCAGATCCTGCTCACCGGCACTGGCTAGCCGGCCCAGCAGGACCGGGAGTTGTTCGGGCGCGCGGCGGGCAAGGCCGAGGCGGGCGGCCCGGCCGAGGGAAGGGGATTCTTCGCCATAGGCGAGCACGGTGCGGACCGGGGCGGCGCCTTCGCTTTCACAATCTGGCAGGACGCCGCCAAGATCGCTCAGCGGCAGGATAGCCACCTGGCAGCCCCGCCGTCCGGCAGCCTTGATAGCTTCAAGGCCCAGCACCCGGGCATGGGCGGCCGGCAGGGCAGCGCCGGTCGCGGCGGTGCGGACGAGCGCAGTGAGGGCGGCGCCAGCAGCGATGCCGGCTTCGGAAGCATAGTCGAGCCCGAGGGACATGACCGCCGCGCCAAGCCCGGCGATGACCAGCACGCCATCTGGCAGCGAGCGGGCAGCTGCGTCGGCAGCGCTCACGAGATAGTCCGCCTCAAGCCCGCCAGGGCCGATGGCAGCCGCCACATCAATCACGCGGCAGCGGGTGGCCGCGTCGGGCAGGGGCGCGCGGGCAAGATGGATCTCGGCGCCTTCGTCCAGCACCGCATCGAGGGCGGCGCGGACGGGCGCGTCGAGATGGCCGGTTTCGAACATGCCGGGGCGGGGCGAGGGCGTGCTGACGGCTGCCGCACGCAGGGCAGCCGCGGTTTTCTGGATACCGCCAGGCTGGCGGAGGGCCTCTTCCAGGACATCCTGCGGCAGGCCGGCGGCAATGGCTTCGGCAAGCTCGGCATTACGCGGCGCATCCCCGAGGCGCTCAAGCATTTCGGCGGTGGCCAATTGGGAGACCCCGAGGAGATTGGCAGCCGACCAGGCGGCCCGCACCTGTTCCAGAGCGGCGGGCGTCAGCGGCTGAAGGGCGCGTCCGGCCGAGCGGGAAATGTCCCGCATCCTTACCTCTCGGGAGATCAGCCCATCGGCTTCTGCTGCTTCGAGGATTTCCGAATGCGATTTTGCCGCCATCTGTCCCGTGCTCCTGCCGAATCAGTCCTGGTCAGGGTGCCTGCTCGCCCTCTTTGCGGCAACCGCTTTTCAGGCGCTCAAAGCAGTGGATTGCCTGTAATGACGCGCCCCGCGCGCCCAGGGCGCATTGCCTGCCTGCCATGGATGGATTAATCGCCGGGGCATCGCCATATTGCGGCCATCAAACACGGTCAGGAAAGCCTCAGATGCTGAAGCAGATATTCACCTGGTGGAGCGGAAACACCGTCGGAGCCGCCTTCGACATCAAGCGGCGTTCGGCCTTTGTCGGCACCGATGAATACGGCAACCGCTATTTCGAAGAGAAGAAACCCTCGATCGAAGGCCGCCGCCGCCGGTATGTGATGTATAACGGGTTGGCAGAACCCTCCAAGGTGCCCGCTGACTGGCATGGCTGGCTGCACCACACGCTGGACGCGCCGCCGACCAAGATGCCGCTGGAGCGCCGCGAGTGGGAGACCGACCACATGCCGAATATGACCGGCACGCCCTATGCGGTGAAGCCCAAGGGCTCTCTGTCCAACCAGCGTGAGCGTCAGCGCTCCGACTCCGATTACGAGGCGTGGACCCCGGATGCGTGAATCGTTTTTTGAAACCCTGATCGGGGCCGTGGTCGTTGGTGTCGCTGGCTTCTTCCTCTGGTTTGCCCTGGCACGAGGCGGCGATTCGAGCGGCATGGGCGCCAACCAGTACGAAGTGACCGCACGCTTCAACAGCGTATCGGGCATCTCGCGCGGATCAGACGTGCGCATTGCGGGCGTGAAGGCCGGGGTTGTGAAATCCATTGATGGCGACCCGCAGACCTTTGAAGCGGTGCTCAAGCTCGCGCTCGATTCGAAGTGGGAGCTGCCCGACGATACCGACGCGCGGATTTCCACGGATGGTCTGCTCGGCGGCGCCTATATCGCGCTCGAGCCCGGCGCCGGTTTCGACAACATTGCGCAGGACGGCACGGGCGAAATCCAGTTCACGCGCGGCAGCGTCGATCTGCTGACCCTGTTTGCATCCTTCGCATCAGGCGGCGGTGGTGGCAGCAGCAATAGCGGCACGTCTTCTTCTTCGGCCGCAGATGATTTCGGCCCTGTGGATCCCCCGGAAGTTCCCTCTGATGGAGCTGGTGAATGAAAATTGCTTCGCGCCTTCTGGCAGCTACCGGCTTTGCCGTAGTGGTGGCTCTGACCGCTTCGGCGAGTACGATGGCGCAGAAGAACCAGGCGACGCTGCGCGCTCTGGACAAGATTACCGGGCGCTCGACGGACATTGTCGTGAAGGTGGGCGAGCCGGTGACCTTCGGGTCGCTGCGGGTGGAGCTGAAAACCTGTTATCAGGCGCCGCCTGAAGAAGTTCCCGAAAGCGCTGCCTTCCTGCGGATCGCTTCGACCCAGCCTGTGGCGGTGGAAACCATGGAGGCTGTCGCCGCCAAGGACGCGCCCGCTGCGGCCGCTCAGAACCCCACCCTGTTTTCAGGCTGGATGTATGCCTCTTCGCCGGGTCTCAACGCGCTGGAACATCCGGTTTATGATATCTGGGTGATCCGTTGCACGGCGCCGGAGCCGGTAAAACTGCCGGAACGAGTAACCATCCCGGAAAGTGTCGAGCCGCTGTATGATGACATGCCGGCCGGCGTGACCGAAACTGAAACCCCGCCGGACGAGGACATCCCGATCGACTGATCGGAGGGCGCCTCCGGCAGGCTTCCATGAAAATCTGCATCGACCTTCAGCGCAGCCTTCAGGCGCGCCTTGAACGCGTCGCGGCTGATCTCGATCAGGCCGAACTGCACGAGGTGCGGGTTGTGGAATTGCGCGTCCAGCAGCACATAACCCCGGTCAATGAGCCGGGCGACCAGATGCACCAGCGCAATCTTTGACGCGTCCGTCGCGCGGGAGAACATGCTCTCGCCAAAGAAAGCGCCGCCGAGGGCCACACCATAGAGACCGCCCACAAGCTCGTCGCCGTCCCAGCATTCCACCGAATGGGCAAAGCCCTGCCGGTGCAGCGTGCTGTAGAGGTTCACGATGGGCGAGTTGATCCAGGTGTTCGGGCGATTGTCATGCGGCTCCCCGCAGGCTTCGACGACGCGCGTGAAGGCAGTGTCAAAGCTGACCCGGAACGGGTCCTGGCAGACCCGGCGCTTCAGGCGTTTGGGAATGTGGAACGCGTCCAGGGGCAGGATGCCCCTGAAGTCCGGGTCGACAAGGAACAGCCGCGGGTCATCCCGCGAGTCGGCCATGGGAAAAACGCCCCGGCGGTAGCAGGCAAGCAGGTCTTCAGGGCCGAAGCGGGCGGACATCAGATCAAGATATGGGTTGCGCCGCGTTGACTGTAAACGCGGCGCAATGACGGGCCCTTATTCGCCCGGTTGGATCTTGTTCTCGGCCAGGAATTTCTCGAGCCAGTGGATGTTGTAATCCCCGGCCTGAACGTCATCGTTTTCCACAAGGCGGCGGTGCAGATCGAGTGTCGTGTGAACGCCGCCGACGACCATTTCCTGCAGGGCGCGCTTGAGACGCATCAGGCATTCGCGGCGGGTGCGGCCGTGGACGATCAGCTTGCCGATCAGCGAGTCGTAATGCGGCGGGATGCGGTATCCGGCATAGGCGGCGCTATCGAGGCGCACATCCGGGCCTCCCGGCGCATGGAACTCGGTGATGAGGCCCGGCGATGGCACGAAGGTTTCCGGATGTTCGGCGTTGATGCGGCACTCGATGGCGTGGCCGACGAGCATCACATCTTCCTGGCGGAAAGAAAGCGCCTTGCCGTCGGCAATGCGGATCTGCTCGCGCACAAGGTCGATGCCCGTGATCATCTCGGTGACAGGGTGTTCGACCTGAAGGCGGGTGTTCATTTCGATGAAATAGAACCGGCCATCTTCGTAGAGGAATTCGATGGTGCCGGCGCCGCGATAACCGAGCTTCTGCATGGCGCGGGCTACGATGCCGCCGATTTCCTCGCGCTGCACCTGATTGAGTGCTGGCGAGGGGGCTTCCTCGAAGACTTTCTGGTTGCGGCGCTGGAGGGAACAGTCGCGTTCCCAGAGATGAGCTACGTTTCCGTGCGTGTCGGCAATCACCTGGATTTCGATGTGGCGCGGGCCCTGGAGGTATTTTTCCAGATAGACAGCGTCGTCACCGAAGGCGGCCTTGGCCTCGGTCTTCGCTGTTTTCACAGCGTTTTCGAGGTCCGCCTCGGTCATCGCCAGCTTCATGCCGCGGCCACCGCCGCCGGCAGACGCCTTCACGAGCACCGGGAAACCGATTTTCTTGGCAGCCTTTTTGGCTTCGGCGATGGTTTCCACCGCGCCATCGGAGCCCGGCACGCAGGGCACGCCAGCCTCGATCATGGCCTGTTTGGCGGCGATCTTGTCGCCCATGACGCGGATATGTTCTGCCGTCGGGCCGATGAAAGCGATGCCGTGGGCTTCGACCATTTCGGCAAACTGGGCGTTTTCCGACAGGAAGCCATAGCCGGGATGGATCGCGTCAGCGCCGGTGATTTCGGCAGCGGCGAGAATGCGCGACTTCTTCAGATAGCTTTCCGAAGACGGGGCAGGCCCGATGCAGACGCTTTCGTCAGCCAGGCGCACGGCCATGGCATCGCGGTCTGCCTCGGAGTGAACGACGACGGTGGAAAGGCCCATTTCCTTGCAGGCGCGGTGGATTCGCAGGGCGATTTCACCGCGATTGGCGATCAGGACCTTCTGGATGGGACGGGGAGCCGACATGCTACTCGATCAGGACCAGGGCTTCGCCAAATTCGACCGGCTGGGCGTTCTCGACATAGATTGCCTTCACGGTGCCTGCGCGGTCTGCCTCGACGGGGTTGAACGTCTTCATGGCTTCGATGAGCATGAGCGTGTCGCCCTTTTTCACCTTGTCGCCAATGGCGATATAAGCCTTGGAGTTCGGGTCGGGAGACAGGTAAACCGTTCCGACCATTGGAGATTTTACGGCATTGTCTGAAGCCGCAGCCGCCGCTGGAGCGGCGGCGGGGGCTGGCGCGGCAAGCGCCGCGGGGGCCTGCATGGCCGCCGGCGCAGCCGGAGCCACGGCCTGAACCACGGTTGGTGCAGCCGGTTTGGAGACCCGCACACGCAGGCCTTCATGCTCGACTTCCAGCTCGCCCAGGTCGGCTTCGCGCAGGATTGCAGCCAGTTCCCGGATCAGGCCGGTGTCCAGCTTGTTCTTGGCAGTACTCATGTTTTTTAGCTCCTCGCCTCTCCCGATAGCCTCAGGGCCGCGCTCAGCGCGAGTTCATATCCATAGGCACCTAGCCCGGCAATTGTACCAACTGCAACAGGCGCCACGTAGTTGACATGCCGGAAAGCCTCGCGCGCGGCGGGGTTCGACAGGTGTACTTCGATCAGCGGAATCTTCAGCGTTTTCAAGGCATCATGCAGGGCGATCGACGTGTGCGTGTAGGCCGCTGCATTGAGGATCAGAGCCCGGCCCTCACGGGCGGCCTCCTGCACCCAGGACACGAGCTCACCTTCAGAATTCGTCTGACGCGCGACAATTGCCACGTCGCCTGCAAGCGCCCTGAGTCGGGCGTGGATATCTTCGAGCGTATCCCGCCCGTAGATTTCCGGCTCGCGCGTACCCAAAAGGTTGAGGTTCGGCCCGCCGAGGACATATACCGGTTTCGACATGCGCCTTCGTTTGCGCTGTAACGGCCAGCGTGGCAAGAGGGCAACAGTCAGGGAATTTTACGGATGCAGATCACGCTGAACGGTGAGGCGCTCGAGATCGCCCCGGGCACGACGGTTGCGCAGCTTGTCCACCGGATATCCGGCGAGACCGGCCGTGATCCGCGCGGGGTTGCCGTGGAGCGCAATCGCGAGATTGTGCCCAGGTCCGAACATGCCATGACCGTCCTCACCGAGGGGGACAGGCTGGAGATCGTGCAGTTCGTAGGGGGTGGATAAGGGGCGAAAAAAACTCCAACGGTTCCTCCAACGAGCGCCCGGATTCCTCCAAAAAACTCCAACCGCTGCGCCTTTCTGCGCC
>OBJA01001092.1_pt1 | contig 19983 bp, 17 predicted proteins | sample 1519751 | NCBI WGS metagenome assembly OBJA01 (sample SAMEA3881238, study PRJEB22517) | soil metagenome | biome: lake sediment; feature: soda lake sediment; material: sediment, water from around vicinity | place: India | collected 2013-12-23 | depth 3 m
GTGAGTAGTGAGAAAGATTTTACTCGTGACTCGCTCCTCGTGACTCACTACTCGTTAAACTTTGTTGCTATCGTATCTAAATTGAGATGGAACAGTTCGTCGACGATTTTCGCCAGTTCCGTTTGTTCACCCTGGATGTGCGCCACCCGCTGGATGTGCATCATGGAACCGCCCGGACTGAGTGCCGCCGCCGGCGAAGAAGTTTCAATCTCGTAAAACGGCCCCATAATGGAACCATCCTCCACCGGCCCATCGTTATACGAATTGATGGCATCCCCGTCATACGGATCGGCTTGTTCTCCCCAGTTTGAATTGACATATGCTTTCGGTTCCGAAGGCAAGGAACACCACAACAAAGTCAACACATTTTTTTCGGAGTCATAACTACCGCACAAGTCTTTGGCCCTGCCGGGAGGAATGCCGATTTTGCTCCGGTATTTCCCGTCAATTCTGAAATAAACCGTCCCGTTTTCAACAATCAACCGGTCCGCGGGGACCTTTCCAAAATATTCATCATTGACAATCGCCCCTTTCGCGTTTTGCTGATAAGGAATAAACACGGTGGTTGTCGGCGACGGATTGAACATACACAGCAGCCAGATGGAAAGCAGCCCGCCATCTTTCGTCCAGGCTTCTTCACCCATATTGGTGATCGTATTTTCCGTTTCATAAGCCACCATGTCCAAATGCTCCTCAGGAACTTCAATATTCAAAATTGAAGACAGTTCTTTCCTGCTTAGAAGGGAGACTTTCCGGGTAATACCAACTTGAAATTCGGTGCCGGAAGCGTTTTTCAGACTGGCATTTTTAGTGAAAGTCACACTTTTGGGTCCACGTTCCTTCACGTCAAAGCTTTCGGTATCCAAAACCGGCGGCACATTCCAATTCTCAAAAACCTGTTCTTCCCCTTTTTCAAAGTAGATTGAAAACGGCCCGCCTTCGGGCCCCAGCCAAAAACGTTCTTCGCCTCCAAACGGATTAAATTGGTTGTTTTTTTCACCCGATGCGATCAGTTCATGGTTTACCCATCCATAGCTGATTCCGTCTTTTCCGTTTGCTGAAGAAGTCATCACCCTTCCCTGGTAATCCGGTATAAGCAAAAGAGCCGCCATTGATTCCTCATCGGTTAATTCGATGGTACCGATATTTTGCTCCTCAAAAAATGCGAGGTCATAACCATAACTTCCTTCGGGATATTTTCCCTTTTTGTTTTCCACTTTTTGGGTCTGTTTGTTACCGGTTGGTCCGCAAGCTGACGCGAAAGCGACTGCAAGTGTCAATAAAACTGCGCCAACCGGCATTTTTGTTTTTGAACGGGCCATAGGTTTTAGTTTACTTCCAGTTCCTGCCACGACGGCAGTTTCGGGAATTTAACATGCGGTTCGGTTTGATACCAGAAAGCCACCGAAGAAATGTCGGATTTCTGCGGAAGGTACCTGCCGCCATGCCGCCATCCCAAATCCTGAATTGTGATCCTCAGGTCTTTTTTAAAGCGAACCGGGTCCAGAATGTGCCAGCGGTACAACCCGAAACGCTGCTGCGATTTATAGGTACCATCGGGCCGGATTACCTGGTGAAGGCCGGCATATGGTGTGCAAAACTCTTTGTACTGGCCTTCCCGGTCAAAATTATAGGATCCGCAGAAATAGTCTTCGGTGCCGGTACCACAAATGGTGGGGAATTGTTTGTCGCCGTCCATAAAAAATTTGATTTCACCTTCGCCCCACCAGCCGTTGTTGTTAACGCCCCAGGCCATGTAAACACCAACAAACTGACCTTCGCCTTTAATATTGTCCACAATGGTGTAGTCGGAAGTAGTGTTCGGATTTGTACGCCGGTATTGTGCATGAAAATAGGCCGCGTCAGCCGGCACATCAGTCAGGGTATAATCAACCTGGTAGTACAGCCTCATATCTTCTTTGTCGTTGATGTTTTCCATGGTGATCCTGCATTTTTTCCGGAAAGGCATTTGCCAGTAACAGTTGAAGGCGCTGCCAGGATTGACACAAACGGCAAGCGAACTGAGCGGGGCATATTGATTCCAGCCCATGGCAAAAAAATCGCCGACCGGGCATTCCACTGACGGTTCTTTTTCATCGTCCCAATAAAAGCGGATGATTGAAAATTTCCAATTACCTGTCGGCGTCATCCAAATATGCTGAATAGCTCCCGGGCCATCAATTTCGGCCAAGGTAAAAGTTTCACCCGGTTTGATGATGATGAAAGGGTTCACTTTCCAGCCTTGCCCCAGATCGCGGGCGGCATCGCGCGCATTGGCTACATTTCTTTCCTGATTTTTTGGATCAGCCATTCCGCCTTTGCCTTTTTCGCCGGTGAAATTTTCGGGGCTGATGGAGCGTGTTTGCGCATTCGAAAGCCGGTAAAGGTTTCCCATGCCCATGTCGAGCCCATTGAAGCCGGGCTGGGCGTATGCTCCGCCTGAAAGGAGGAAAACAACTAAATAAATAAGGATCTTTTTCATGGTTCTTCAGTTTTAATAGTTTAAATGGATGGCCTCCACGCAAAGGTTTATTTGCAGGACGCCCTTTTTATTAATTGATGTTTGTATTTCGTTTGTGTCGTTTTTTGCGCGCCGTTAATTTGGCCCAACAAGGCCCGCACCGACTCGCGGCCCATTTCGTCCAACGGTTGCCTGATGTAGGTGAGCGGAGGATCGAAAAAGTCGAAGGCTTCGTTACCGTCAAAACCAACCACCGCCAGGTCGTCCGGAACTTTCAGGTTGAACTTCCTGATCGCGTAAAGCCCTGACACCGACAGCGCGTTGGTGGCAAAAATGATGGCGTCGGCATCTTTTTCAATAGCTATTTGTCTGATTACCTGCTCTGTTTCCTCGCGGGCCGAGTGATAATTCACTTCATGTATGCGCGCCAGGTTACCAAATCCAAAGGTGGCCATAGCTTCGCGGTAGCCCCTGATCCTTTCCGCCATATGCACCAGCGAACTTTTGTAGGCAACCAGAACAATCGTGCGGTAGCCGCCTGCAACCAGCATTTCAACCGAATCATAAACAGACTGATAATTGTCTAGGGCAATATAACTTGCCTGCACGCCGGGTAAATAGCGGTCAATCAATACAAGCGGGATTTCTTTTTCAAGCAGCGACTCAACCTGCGACTGGCAGCCTTCGGAAGGGACAACAATGAACCCATCCACCTGGCGGTTTAAAAAGGTTTCCACCAAAGTGGCCGACTTCACGCAATTTTCGTCGGAACTTCCGTAAATGACGATATAATTGGATTTGGCCGCCTCGTCTTCGATGATTCTTGCCAGTTGACCAAAAAAAGGGTTGGCAATATCGGCCACGATCAACCCGATGGTGTTGGTAGAACCTTTCCGTAAGCTTCGCGCGATCTGGTTGGGCATGTAGTTCAGGTCGGCCGCGGCTTCCCTGATTTTAATGGCCAGCCCTGCGCCAACCCGCTTTTCTTTCTCCAAACCGTTCAGCACATACGACACCAACGCCGTGGAAACTCCAACTTTATTGGCAATATCTTTTAACGAAGCTTTTTTTCCCATTGTCAGATGTTGTTCTGACAAAAATATGCTTAAACGTTTAAATAAAACAACTGCAATGCTGTAAAACATGAAAAAGCCGAAGTTGGATGGCGACACCGACAGCTTCATGTATTTTATAAAAACTATAAAGACCTGGCCTTTTCTGTTGTGAAGGATGAATTTTGAGCCGAAGTTGAAAGGTCATTCCGGATTTAAAAATTGGTTTTACCGGATGGTGATCAACGGTGGATAAAATCCGCCAGGAGAAAACACGGGAAGAATCGTGGCAGGAAATATCCGTATTTCCTGGCTGTTCTTTTTCCTCGGATTGTTTCTCGGGCTGGCAGTTACCAACATGGTTTCGAACCTCGATGAACTAATCAAAGGTATCCCCGCGGAAAAAATAGCTTTTTACCTGCAATTGGGAATCGCGCTGGTGTTGTTATTCCAGCTCGAAAAATTGATTGGCCTGACCTTCAGGAAAAAAGATTAAAAAACGACCACAACCGGCGGAAGTTCACCCTGTTTTTCAAACTGAATGGTGGCCACCGCTTCTTCATCGCCGTCCCATTTCAGCGGCGGGCAGGTCAGCGTCAAACTTTTACCGCGCAAACGGGCATGCCTTATTTTATCGGGGCCTTCATCTCCCGGAAACAGCGAACCTTCAACGTGATGCACAATGTAATCTTTTTCACGGTTGTATTCATAACGGCCAAAGTACGAAACGCCTTTCACCTCATTCCCCTCTTGTTGTTTCGGCATATATTGCACCGAAAAATGACCCGATGGTGTGTAATTCACATAGCCAATAGCATCTTTCCCAAAAGGATAAGCGATTTCTCCGTTTGCCCGTTCAACTTCAAACGATGCCAATTTCCAGGTTCCTTCAATGATACTGCTCATAATTGTTGTTTTTAAAATGAATAGTATTACGCTTGCCAACGAATTTTGTTCATTTTAAAAGATGTTTTGTAGGCGCGAAGTCTGGGTTTGAAGATTGAAGCAGAAAAGTAGATGGAACCTTAGCGTCTCAGCGTCTTAACATTAAGTTTGGAGCCAAAAGCTTGAAGCTTTGCTTTTTCAAAAGCTCCCATTCCAAACAATGCAAAATCATATTTTACAGGGTCGTCAGGATCAAATTGGCGAAGGTTTTCGGTCAGTTCCGCCACCGATTTCCAGTCGTTTTGCTTCCTGCCGAGCAAGCCCAGCAGCCGTGCCTGGGTACCCGTGTGCACATCCAGCGGTATCATCAACGCCGACATGGGAATCCCGCGCCATAATCCAAAATCGACTCCGCCGTTATCTTTCCGCACCATCCAGCGCAGAAACATGTTCAGCCGTTTGGCCGACGCTCCTTTTTCGATGTCCGACACGTGCTTTTGCGAACGTTTTTCATGTGGCACTTCAAAAAAGATTTTTCTGAAATAAGTTAATGAGGACTCAATGGATCCGGCATTATGATAGCCCGTTGTAAAAACCGCCTCTAGCCCGCCATGGTTTTGATAGATATTTTTTAACGAGCGGAGGAAAAACAAGCAGTCGATACCATTAAAAGTTCGGTGTTTAAATGTTTCAAAATGAAGCCAATCTTTCTCGTCGGTGTTAAGTAAAAATTCGACAGGCCGACCCTCCATCAAACGAACAAGACGATTGGCATTTTTGATAATTGACGGGCGTTGCCCCCAGGCAATTGTAGCCGCAAAAAAACCAGCAATTTCAATGTTCTCTTTTTCTGAAAACTGTCGTGGAATTTGAATCGGATCGGTTTCAATAAATGACCGGCAATTGTATTGTTTGGCCTTTTCTTCCAGAAGTTCGTATAATTCGTTGCTTGCGTACATGTTAAAAGTTCTGAGTTCTGAGTTCCAAATCCTGAGTCAAATTCCAAGTTCCAAGTTCCAAATTCCAAGTCGGTCCCTGTGTTAATAACCGGTAATCAGTACATGAATGACAATAAATGACCACAAACGACAACCAATGACCAATCATCCAATGACCAGCCTCTTAATCTTCAATCCAGCCGTCACGCATACGGATGATTTTATCCGACTGCCGGGCGAAATTTTCGTCGTGGGTAACAATAACCAGGGTTTGGTTGAATTGGTCGCGGAGTTTAAAAAACAGGTCGTGCAGGTCTTCCTTGTTTTTGGTGTCGAGGTTGCCTGATGGCTCGTCGGCCAGAATCACCGCGGGATCGTTTATCAGCGCCCGCGCGACAGCCACACGCTGGCGTTCGCCACCCGACATTTCGGATGGTTTATGCCCCATCCGGTCCTTCAGCCCTAAAAATTCCAGCAGCTCGCGGGCTTTGGTTTCCGCCTCTTTTTTAGTCCTTTTAGCAATAAAAGCCGGGATACATACATTTTCGAGCGCAGTAAATTCGGGTAGCAGGTAGTGAAACTGGAAAACGAAACCAATTTCGCGGTTACGGAATGCCGCCAATTTTTTTTCGCCCAGCGAAAAAACCGCCTCTTGCCTGATTTCCAGAATACCAGTATCGGGTTTGCTCAGGGTTCCCATAATCTGCAACAGGGTTGTTTTGCCTGCGCCGCTGGGGCCAACAATGCTATACAACTTTCCCTGCGGGATGTGAAGGTCGATTCCTTTCAGTACCTGAAGGTTACCAAATGATTTTGTTATATTCTGAACTTTTATCAATGTGTTGAATATTTAATATTTTACAACAGCATAATTTCGCGGGCTACATAAATGAAATAAATCGCGAGAAGTACCATCCCAGTCACCCGGTTGATATGCCATTTCCTGGCTATCAACAGTATGGCAAAAATTACCAGCGAAAGAAATAAAATAAACGACGACCCCAGCAAATTCGCACCGGTTGCTTTGATATCGCCGCCATAAATCAGCATGGCAATCAAAAAAGGCAGACCTAATCCCACCAAAATATCAAAAATGTTTGATCCGATGGCATTACTGATGGCCATGTCGCCCCTACCCTGCCGGGCCACGATTAATGACGAAATCATGTCGGGAACCGATGTTCCGATTGCCAACACAGTCAACGCAATAATGGCTTCGGGAATATTCATCGCAACCGAAATGATAATGGCCGTTTCAACCAACACCCAACTCAGGGCTGCAATCAATAAAACCGAAAAGAAAAAAACAAGGTAATACTTTTCTGCCTTCGGAAAAATCAGGCACAAAACCCTGTCGAGGAAGTTCATTTTTCCACCGTTCGAGCAATCGTCAACCGCTTCGTCCATGCTGAATGCTTTTTCTTTATAAGGAAAAACTTTTCGCCATTTTACCACAGCCCAAACATAAACGAGGTAAACCACCAAAAAGGCAATAGCGTTCCACATACTGAAACTGCCGTCGTAAAGTCCCCACAAAAGTAAGGCAACAGCTACAAAATAAAAGAGGATATCGCGCACTACCGGCTGCCAGGTCAGTACCGATTTCCGTACCAGCGCAACCGCCCCACCGATAACCAGCAGGTTAAACAAGGCGCTGCCAACGATGCTTCCGATCCCGATGGCTTCGTGGTTGCCAGGTTTTAATACGGCAAAAAGGGCTACAAAAAGTTCGGGGGCACTGGAACCGATAGCCATTAGTGTGGCTCCCGCTGCGTCGGACGATAATTTAAGGTCGCCTGAAATCTTGTCGAGCGAAACAATAAAAAACTTGTCCACAATGCGGGCAAGCAGTATAAAACAAGCCAACATAGCCAGTACGCTCAGTATGGTCTCTTGCATGTTCTTGTTTTAAAAAGGTTCTCAATCCTTAAACTCGCTGTCGATATCGTTTGTGATTTTTGTGGTTTCTTCGGTCATTTTCGATGCAACGCTTTCTACGTCCTGGGTAATTTTTTTGGTTTCTTCTTTCACCGTATAACGTATTTCATCGATATCGTGTTTAAAATCGCTGGTGCTGCTTTCAAATTCGCGCTTAATTTCGTTGGTTGCTTTTTTAAACTCGCGCATCCCTTTTCCCAATGTTTTGGCGATATCGGGAATGGCTTTCGAACCAAAAAACAGTAAAGCCAACAATGCCACCAACACGATTTCTCCACCACTAATAAACAACATATGCAGGGTCATTTTTGTAAAATTTTCAACAAATATACAAACAGTTTCAGTACATCGGTAACCGAACCGGGAAATAGCTAAAAAAAGAAGCCCTGGCTTTTTGGGCCAGGGCTTCCTTTTTTATTTGGTTGAATTAACTTCTTTTAGCAATAACTTTAGCAACCCTTCTCTGCGTGTCGAACACAATTGGGGTGGCAATAAATATTGATGAATAGGTACCTACAAGCACCCCAACCAACAACGCAAAGGTGAAGCCCTGGATGGAGGTTCCGCCAAAGAGGAAGATGGCCAGCAAAACCACAAAAGTCGAAAGCGAAGTACTGAAGGTACGGCGCAGTGTGGAGTTCATGGCTTCGTTCATATTTAATTCACGCGAACGTTTTGGGTGAATATGAAGGTACTCGCGGATGCGGTCATAAACTACCACGGTATCGTTGATCGAATAACCCACCACCGTCAGAATGGCCGCAATAAAAGCCTGGTCGATTTCCAGCGAAAACGGCAACAGCCCATAGAACAGGGAGAAAATCCCCAGAACAATGATGGAGTCGTGCGCCAAAGCAGCCACGGCACCCAGACCATATTGCCAGTTGCGGAACCTGAGCAGGATGTAAAGGAAGATGATAACGAGCGAGAAAATGATCGCAATCATCGCATCCTTTTTAATATCGTCGGAAATTGTTGGCCCGACCTTCTGCGAGCTCATCCGGTGCTCCCGTTCAAAAGTCAGCATATCCATTTCTTCGATGAAACCACCTTCATGCAATCCTTTGATTAACAACTGTTCAACTTCATTGTCAACATCGTCGGATAAATCATCGATTTTATATCCTGTGGTAATTTTAACCTGGTTGCTCCCGCCAAAAGTTTTCACCTCGGGTGCGGTTCCATAAACACTCACAAGCGCATTGCCCACATCAGCCACTTTTACATTCTCGTCAAACCGGACCACATAAGTACGGCCACCTTTAAAATCGATTCCCAGGTTAAACCCGCGGGTGACAAATGAGATGAGCGAAATGACGATCAAGGTACCGGAAATGATGTACGCCAGCCTTCTTTTTTCGAGGAATTTTACGGCGGTGTTTCTCAACCAGTTATCAGTCATTTTTGAAGCGAAGGTGATTTTTTTGTTTTTATCCAACTGCCTTTCAAAAATCAAACGGGTGATAAAAATGGCCGAAAACAGTGAGGTAAAAATACCGATGATCAACGTGGTGGCAAAACCTTTGATCGGGCCTGAACCAAATAAATACAGCACAATACCGGTCAGCAAGGTAGTCACCTGCCCGTCGATAATGGCCGAATAAGCGTTTTTATAACCGTCAGAAATTGCCAGCTTCAAGCCTTTCCCGGCTTTCAGTTCTTCCTGTACACGCTCGTATATCAACACGTTGGCATCAACCGACATACCTATGGTTAACACGATACCTGCGATACCGGGCAGTGTCAGCACCGCGCCAATGGAAGCCAGTACGCCAATCACAAAAAACAGGTTGGCCAGCAACGCAATGTTGGCTGTTAAACCGGCCTTTTTACTGTAAAACATAAGCATGTAGCCCAATACCAGGATAAATGCAATGGCAAATGACCACATCCCGCTGTTAATCGCTTCCTGTCCCAGTGAGGGCCCAACAATTTCTTCCTGGATGATCCTCGCAGGCGCCGGCATTTTCCCCGATTTCAGGATGTTTGCAAGGTCTTTGGCTTCTTCCACAGTTTCCAAACCGGTAATGCTGGAACGGCCACCTGTAATTTCCTGGTTTACATTCGGAAATGAACGAACATAGTCATCCAACACAATGGCGATTGATTTTCCCACATTGTCTTTGGTCAACCGCGCCCATGTTTTTGCACCTTCAGCATTCATGGTCATGGTCACCTCCGGACGGCTGCCAAATTGCTCATAATCCTGACGGGCATCCACAATCACATCACCTTCAAGTGGTGCACGGCCATCGCGGCTGGTTACTTTAATGGCGATCAACCTGAAATAATTTCCGGCTTCGTCTACCGATCTTGAAGTCCATTTAAACGAAATATTTCTGGGAATCAGCGATTTGACCTGAGGCATATTCAGGTAGTCATTCACTGTTGATGTGTCTTTGCTGTGGGCTGTCCCAACCACCGGCCCGGGATACAACTGGCCTTCGGCGGTAGTACTGGGTGTCAACACGGCAAACAATGGATAATTTTTCCTGAAATCGGCCAGGTTATCAATATCTGCCGCACTATCAGGTTCAGTTTCCAGTTCATCCAGTAACGAACCTTGTTCAGTAGAGTCAGTTTGTCCGGCTTCTGCGTCTTCAGTCGCTTCGGCCTCTTGTGCTTCTGTTGTTTTTTTTGCAGAACCCAGATTCAGAACCTCGGTCAGTTTCGAGTTAATTTGAAGCATATATGGATAAACTTCGCTGTTGTCATAAGTTTCCCAAAACTCAAGGTTGGCTGTTCCCTGAAGCAACTTACGCACACGTTCAGGGTTATCAACACCCGGAAGTTCGACCAGGATACGCCCGCGGGTCTGGAGCGGCTGGATGTTTGGCTGCGCTACCCCAAAACGGTCGATACGGGTGCGGAGGATGTTGAATGAGTTGTCGATAGCGATATCGGTTTCCTCGCGAATCACTCTCAACACCTCCGCGTTAGTTGAGTTGTGGTTTACTTTGTTCCTCAGTTCGAGGGTATTAAAAATGGCAGCCAACTGCGCGTTGGGATCAACTTGTTCAAAGGCTCGGCCAAATAAAGTAACAAAGTCATCCTGGCTGTCACGCTGCAGACGCTGTGCACGCTCCAATGCCGCATTGAAAGTGGTATCAGTACTGTAATTTGACAACGACCGGATCAGGTCAACCACCGACACTTCGAGGGTCACGTTCATCCCACCTTTCAGGTCAAGACCCAGGTTCATTTCCAAAGCTTTAACATCTTTGTAGGTGTAGCTTTTCAACCCAAGAAGGTTATAAACTTTTTCACTGGAAATAGAATCCAGGTAATTCCTTTCTTTTGTTTTGTCGCCCTGTGCATATTCACGGGCATTGCGCTCAACCTTTCTGGCCACATAGGTGAAAGTGAGCTGATAAACACAGATCAAAGCCAGCAAGATGGCAAAAGCTCTGATTAATCCTTTGTTTTGCATCGTCTAAAATTTAGATTTATGATTTGATTTTTATTAGAATAAACCGAAAAAATGATCAGTAACACTGGCGCTCATCAAAAACGACCGAACGCAGCAAAAGCGGAAACTAAGAAAGAAGGTATTCGTCAGCCGACGCGGAATGGTGGCAAATGATAAACTTCCGGAAATAGATCGTCGGATTTAAAGGACTGCCAACTTTTAACGACTCAGCTTTAATCAGGTCAAAAGCTTTTTGGTTGTGAAAAGCAGCTAAAAACTTATCCTGGCCGATGGTGAATAAAAACTTCGAAAACAACTTGGTCATCCCGGTTCTGATCTTAAAACTGCTGGCAGAATTATAAAAATAGAACTGGCTTTCGAGTTGATGCCCGCCTGCTTCATTTTCCTGTTTTGCCTTCGGCACAGGCAGTTGATCGCGGCACACATCAAAGGTGATGGCACCAGCCAGCACGACCAACAGCAACAGCAGTCGCAGCAAAACTATTTTTGATATGTTGAATTTCCTTTTCAAAGCTTTTTATCAACCGGTCGCAAATATATTGATTTTTGGGAAATATCGTTGCTCTAATTTCAACTTTCAATTTGAACACAAATTTTGCGGATTTGCCCGAACAGGTTTATTTAGGAAATCAGTGTTATCTTTTCCGCGGTGTTGAAAAAGAAATGGTTCTGTAGCGGTAGTCGATCACGCAGGCAAACTCATTCAGCAAATCGCTTCCAAGCAGGCCGCAGATTCGGATGTTGCGGTACTTTTTGTAGATTTCATTTACGTGCCCCAGGTCGATCAGCGCCACCTTAAAATTTTTCACCTTCAGTTCGCCAAAGGCAAGGTAATTAATTTCGCCCACCGAAGTTTCCACCATTCCAACGCTGATGCCGGCACTTTGGTATTCTTCTTCAAATTCAGGTTCAATCTTCTTATAATACTTTTCAAGCCCTTTATCGAAAACTGTTTTTGATGCTCCTGTGTCAACAATCCAATGTCCTTTTTCGCCGTCTTCAAATTTGCCTTCAACCAATAAATGGTAGTTGTGATGTTCCAGTTCAATCAACTCAATCGGGAATTTTGCCATACGATTTCAAAAAAAATGCCCCCACACTTGCGGAGGCATTAAATATAGTTTATTAATCAATTCTCTCTGAAAAACGCTTAAAGAATGTTCATGCCATCGAGCACATCCATAATGCTTTTTACGGCATTGGCTGATTCGTTCAGCAGTTTTTGTTCTTCGCCGTTCAGGTTGACTTCAATCACCTGCTCCACACCGTTTTTACCCAGTTTTACCGGCACGCCCACGAACATGTTATTCAGTCCGTATTCGCCTTCAAGTTTCACACAGCAGGGGAAAATACGTTTTTGATCCATCACGATGGCTTCAACCATTTGCGCTGCTGCCGCCCCCGGGGCATACCAGGCCGAAGTGCCCATCAGGTTGACCAACTCGCCGCCACCGTTTTTGGTACGGGTGATGATTTTTTCCAATCTTTCGTTATCAATCAATTCAGTAACCGGAATTCCTGAAACAGTCGTGTAGCGTGGCAGCGGCACCATTGTATCGCCATGTCCGCCCATCAGCAAAGCCTGGATGTCACGCGGCGACACGTCTAACGCTTCGGCAAGGAATGCACGGTAACGTGCGGTATCCAGTACGCCGGCCATCCCCATCACCCTGTTTTTCGGGAAATTTGCGGTCACAAAAGCAGCGTAGGTCATCACATCCAGCGGATTTGAAACGATGATGATTTTTGCTTCCGGTGAATATTTCACGACGTTTTCAGTCACACTTTTTACAATCCCGGCGTTGATTGAAATCAAATCGTCGCGGCTCATTCCCGGTTTGCGCGGCACCCCGGAAGTGATCACAACAACCTCGGAACCGGCTGTTTTTGAATAATCGTTAGTAGAACCTGAGAGGCGGGTATCGTAATAATTAATGGGTGCTGTTTGCCATAAATCCAGCGATTTACCTTCAGACAAACCTTCTTTGATATCAATCAGGACAACCTCCTGCACAATATTCTTTTCTGCCACTACCTGTGCGCAAGTTGCCCCAACATTTCCGGCACCAACAACTGTTACCTTCATAATTTTATTTTTTGGTTTAAAATTAATTTTAAAGAACCGCAAAGATAAAAGGTATTTTGAAAAACCCTGAGAATACCGAACCTCCTTAACAATTTAATAACTGAGCGTTAGCGGGGAGAAAAGCTGATTTTTGTCAGTGAAAATCCGTTAACTTCCCACCTTTACCGAGTCTGGTTCATAAAGCAGCACCCTGTCGCCTGCATCGAGGCCTTTCAATACCACGACGTTGTTTTCGTCTTCGGCCCCCAGTTCCACAATACGGCGAAAAATCCCACCATCTTTTTTAACATAGACGAAGCTGGATTTGTCGTCTTTAAAAATCGATGCCAACGGAGCCAGCAAAGCATTTTCGAAGCGGTTGATGACGATCGTATTGTTACAGGTCATGCCGGGCTTCAGATCAGCGTCGGACTGGTCAAACCTGACAATCACTTTAAAAACCTTCATGTCAAACCCGGCATGGTCTTCGCCGATGGACGCGATGTGTACCACTTTGCCGCTGTAAACATGCTTGGGCAATGCATCAATGGTAATGCCAACACTATCGCCTTTACTGATTTTGGCGATATCTATTTCTTTCACGTAAGTTTCGGCAATTACGGTGGACATGTCGGGCAAAGTGGCAATAAGTGGACGCCAGGTGCTTATTTCGGTGTCCTTCGAATATTTCGTTCCGTCCCAGTTTTTTCCAGGCATCACAATGCCGTCTTCAGGTGTAGTAATGCGTGTCGACCCGAGCGCCATCTGGTAACGGGAAATCAGTTCATCCAATTCGGCCACTCTCTCTTCGTGCCTTTGAACCCTCATTTTCAACCTGTTCCGTTCAAGAAGATAATCGCGCCTTTTTTTCTCCAAAGCGATTTCAGCTTTTTGATAGGCCATTTGAGCTTTACGCTGATAAGCTGCCGATTCATATTTCGATTGCTCCAAATCGATTTTATTATATTCGAGGTCAAGCAGCGAGTTTGTTATTTCTTCCCTTTTTTGGGTCAAGGTGACGGTACTGTCAATCCGGGCATTTTTCAAATCAGCATCTTCTTTTTCCTTTGCCTGCATCTGGTCGCGCATCCGGTTTGCGATTTCGCTCTGGTCAAGCTGGGCAATGTAGTCGCCTTTTTTGACGATTTTTCCTTCGGGCACCATGTCCATGATTTTAATCTGCCAGATATTCAGCCGGCGGTCCCTGATCTGTTCCGGGATGTTGATTTCTGTCGCCTTTTCACCCTGCACCTCCCCCACGGTTTCAACGATTGCATTAAGTTGGCCTGTCCTTACAACAAAACTGTCACCTGAGACCACCTCACTTTCAATAAAAAACAGGGCGAGACCCACCACAACGACAGCCGGCAAAGCCCAAATCATAAGTTTTTTATTTCTTTTCATGGTGCTAATTTTCAAGGATTTTTTCATACTCTTCGGACAAAGTCTGATTGTTGGCAAAATCGAATAAGGTTAACTGCCTGATTGTGTAGTAGTAACGCCAATAAGCATTCAACGCCAGTACGTAATCCTTACGGGCCTGTTCCAGGTCGTTGCGGGCCTGGTTGAGGTTGATCACGTCCACTTTGCCAATCAAAAAGCGTTGAAAAGTGACCTCAAAACCTTGTTGCGCCACCGTATCAGCCAAAGAGGCATTTCTCACCTGCTCGCTTTGCAGGTTAAACTCCATAACCGTTTGCGCAATGTCCTGTTCGAAGTCAATTCTTGCCTGCCGTACCGTGGCTTTTACCACTTCGCGACTATATTCGGCCATTTGGTATGCCCCTTTGCGCCGCCCCCAGTCAACAATCGGGATGTTGACGCCCAGTCTGAAGCGCTGGCTGCGGTCGGGATTGCTGTACACATCAGCAAAATCTTCCGATGACTGATCCAACCCATATAATGCAAAAATGGAAGTATTGAGCCCTGTCTGCGATTTTGCCTCAGCAACGCGTTGGTCTTCCTGCAACAGCCTTTGCTGCTGGTCCAATATTTCGGGGTTGTTTTCCAAAGCTTTTGTGATAGCGTCTCCCGCTTTCACTTCAAGTGTCGGGATCTCATTGGGCACCAGACACGAAATTTGGATGTCTTTGTCCAAACCTAAAAACGAATTGAGTTCGGCCTGCGCGCGAAGCAACTCCAGTCTGGTGGTATTTAAAGCCTGTTCTGCCTTTAACTGGCTCAATTGCAGATTTAAAAGTTCATCCTGGGTGACTGTGCCAACCTGGAAACGGCCTTTCCCGATTTTATACAGCGTGTCGGCGCTGGCTTTGTTGTTTTCGGCGATCGATAAGTTTATTTCAGCAGAAACCAGGCTAAAAAACCGTTGCGTGGCTTTCACCGAAAGTGTTTCGCGCGATTCAATAAACACCTTTTTGGCCTTTTCGTATTTCAGAGGCTCAATTTTCGATTGCCACTTCAACCTGTTATAACCATTCAAATCCTGTTGATAACCAATACTGATCGGTGTCGATTGGTAAGAATTCTTCTGTTCTCCGCCAAGATTTTTCACCATTCCCAATTCAGAACGCAGATAAAGCCGACCTCCTGTCAGCCCTATATTTTGGTTGAGCGACAAGCCAAAATCCGAATTGAGGTATTCTCTTTTTACATATTCCTCTTCCGTGGTTTGCGAGTTGTACACACGGGCGCTGTATCGGTTAAAGTCGAGGGGTGTGGCGTCGAGCGTGAGCCCCGGCAGGCGGTCGGCCTTGTAATACCGGTATTCCCAGTAGCTTGCCCTGAACATGTTTTTATTCCGGAAAGCGTCCAGTGATTGTTGCGAAGCCAGCTCAATCACATCCTCCAGACTGAGTTTCAGTTTTTCCTGCGCCGGCGATGAAAAGCAAAAAGACAATAAAAGTATCGTGAGGTATAAATATTTTGATTTCATAGTTGATTTTTTCAGGTTAATATCGAAGTGATTCCACCGGGTCTTTTTCTGCGGCCTGCTTGGCTGGCAAATATCCGAAAATGATGCCGACAGCCGCCGAAACACCAAAGGCAATAATGATACTGAAAAAGGAAACGATGGTTTTGATATCGAAAACAGCAGTGATGATTTTTGACAAGGCAACACCCAGGATAATGCCTAAAATACCTCCAAAAACACTGATCAAGGTGGATTCGGAAAGAAACTGGACAATGATGTCTTTCTGCGATGCGCCGATCGCCTGCCGGGTTCCGATTTCACGGATACGTTCCATCACCGATGCAAGCATGATGTTCATGATGCCGATGCCACCTACAATCAGCGAAATACCTGCAATGGCTCCAAGCACCACGTTGAAAATGTTTTTGGTGCGTTGCTGTTGTTTGAGCAGCAGTTCTGGAATGGTCACTTCAAAATCATATTTTTCGGAATGGCGCCGGTAAAGCATCCTTTTAACCACATTGGCCGTGGCGTTTAACTGTTCAGTTTCTTTCACCTGAATGATGATTTTGCTCAACTGGTTCAGGTTTTTGTCGTCATCAACTTTTTCTTCGGTCTCCGAACTTCCGCCTATAATTATAACACCACCGCCACCGCCCGTGTTGGTATTGGCTTTTTCCACTTCGTCGGCACGGATTAATGAGCGGTTTTTAAAACGCAGCAGCACTGTTTGCACCGGCACAAAAATTTTATTGTCGGAGCTGCTGATGCCCATTTCATCGGAGGCCGATGTGGTAAAATCACGTTTTTCAATCACCCCGATCACCTTCAGCCAAATTTGCCCGCATTTGATGCTTTGTCCTACCGGGTCGCCTTGTTTGAAAAAGACATTCTTGATATTATCGCCGATCAAACAAACCGGCTGTCCCGCATGGCTTTGTGTTTCGTTAAAAATTTCACCCGACTGAAGTTTTATATTGAACAGGTCGAAGTAACTTGCATCAACACCCTCAAGCACAACCGGATGGCTTTTACCGTTCAGGATGGCTGAATAGTTGAAGGAGATGACCGAACTGATTTTATCTACCGCGGGCACCACTTCTTTGATGGCTTTGGCGTCGAGCAAACTCAGGCCTTTGCTGAACTTCGATCTCACCGCATTATTGGCCTCGCCGTTGGAAGATTTGCTTCCGTCAATGCTGGTAACTGTTGGTGTGACAATAATGTTATTGACACCAACCATCTTTATTTGTTCCAGGATTTCCTGCTCGGCGCCGTTCCCGATCGCCATCATGCTGATGACCGCGGCAACTCCGAAGATGATCCCAAGGGCAGTCAGCATCGATTTTAGACGGTTATCAAAAATGGCCTGGACTCCGATGATCACATCATGAAAGTAACGTTCTATCCACATGGTTTTGATTTAATTAGGTTGAGCAGTTGGTTTGGCTTGCATGTTCCGCATCATCTCAGCGGTGACGCCGGGCGGAAGTTGTGGTTTTTTGTTTTTTTCTTCAAATTCTTTTTTTGCTTTTTGCTCGGCGGCTTCCTTTTCTTCTTTTTCTTTGAGCATTTGAGCATAAATCTCCAGGCCTTCATATTCCAGCCCTTTGGTCTCATCGGGTGTCGAAAGAAACAACTCGTCGCCCTCTTTTAAACCGGCTTTTATCAATACAAAATTTTCATTGGCATCGCCCAACGCCACAATTTGTTTCACCGGTTTGCGACCTTTCAGCCTGTAAACAAACTGAAGGCTGTCGTTTGAAAATACCGTTTCCAGCGGCACAAACAAAGTGTCCTGCAGGGTCATGGCCCGCACCACGTTGCTGGTGGTCATTGCCGGGCGAAGGTCGGGATCGTCGCCAAAAATTTTCACCTTCACCTCAAATACTTTGGCATCGCTGTTTGGCATATTCTGGCCCACATTGGCAATCGAAATCACCTGTCCTTCAAGCTCTTTGCTGGGAAATGCATCAATTCCAATTTTCACCTGCATGTTCAGCTTCACCTTCGAAATATCGATTTCGTTGATAAAAGTTCTGGAAATCAGGTTCGTCATATCCGGAATTGTTGCAATAACGGGACTCCACTGGGTTACCCGCGAACCCACTTTGGTCACCCCGCCAAATCCTTGTTTATAATAGGTAAGCAAGCCTTTTTTGGGTGAATAAATTTCAAGCGAATTAAATAAAACCTCCAGCTCGGCTAGTTGGTCGCTGATTTGCCTGTAGTTGATAAATTTGCGGGTGACTTTATTTTCTTCCTGCTCGCGCTTGAGCTTGTAGGCATTTTGGTCCTGTTCATACTTGCGCAAAGCTTTGTCGTGGTCCATTTGCGCCTTTTTCTGAACTGACGGCGACTCGTAAATCGATTCTTCCATCACGATGCGCTTTTCCTCAAGGTCGAGGCCCGAGTTGATGATTTGATCACGCTGGTTGCTCAGGTTGAGGTTCGAGTCGATTTTGGCGTCCTGCAGTTCGGTCAGGGCTTTCTCCAGCTCGTCCTGCATGGTTTTAATCCGTTCTTCCACGGCTTTGTGGTCCAGGGTACCAACGTAATCGCCCGAATCTACGTAAGTTCCTTCTTCAATCAGATCGGTAATCGTTAATTCATAAATCCGCAGGCTGCGGTCTTTCATTTTTTCGGGAATGTTAATGTTTTCTGAACTTTCCGACTCCAATTCCCCCGAAGAATAAATTTCGACCTGAAACGGGCCACGTTCCACCTTTATGGTTAGGTCGGTAATTACTTTTTCTTGATTACCAAAAGCGACGAAAATAATGATCAATAAAATGGGAATCAGGGCAATGAGTAAAATCTTTTTGTTTTTCATGAATCAATTGGTTAGCAGTGTGGTTATGCATTAATTATTTATTGCAAAAGTTGGATTATTTGATTTTAAAATTGATTCCATTTAAATGAACTGCCCCTTTTGAATTGAATTGCCTGCTGCAAAAATAGATATCATTTTAAACAGTAATCAAGTCGCCAATTTAACAATGTTTGTGCCAATCACGAGCATTTATCGGAAAAAATTTAAAAATATTAACAAAAGTTATCTGTTGGCAATCAAATTTATTATTTTTCACATCAAAATATTTGTTCTTCTGCTTATGGCGAACCTGACTGCTAAACCAACTGTAAATTTGAAGATCGTTTTTGCCGGGCTACTGGCATTTTTTTCCATCGTTCTGTTTATTGATTTAAAACCCGGGGCACCCGAAGTAACCTACACTGCAGCTATTGCCGTGCTCGTTGCCTTGTGGTGGGTAACTGAAGCCCTGCCAATCGGCGTTACTTCCCTGCTGCCCATTCTGTTGTTTCCGGCTCTCGGCGTTATGGATGGCAAAACCGTGTCAAATGCTTATATCAATTATATTATTTTCCTGTACATCGGCGGTTTCATCATGGCTCTGGCACTCGAAAAGTGGAACCTTCACAAACGTATTGCCCTGAAAATCCTTTCGTTGGCCGGCAGCAAACCCATTATGATTTTATTTGGGTTTATGTTCTCTGCTGCTTTTTTATCGATGTGGATGTCGAATACAGCCACCGCCATGATGATGCTACCCATCGCTTTTTCGGTTATCACCACGCTCACCGAGGTAGTTGGCGACGAAAAAATCAACAAATACCGCACGGGCCTGCTGCTAGGTATCGCCTATGCCTGTTCCATCGGCGGCATAACCACGCTGGTTGGTACCCCGCCCAATTTATCCTTCGTCCGGATTTTCGAGATCATGTTCCCTGGTGGGCCCGAAATATCATTTGGGCACTGGTTTATTTTTGTGTTGCCACTTACCGCCGTGTTGTTTCTGTTTGCCTTGTTTTTCCTTTATTTCAGATATACACCTCCGGTTGAAATTGCAAGCCTGCATAAAGATTTTTTCCGGAAAAAATATGAAGAACTTGGTCCGGTAACTTCCGAAGAGAAAAAAGTATTTACGCTTTTTATCCTGCTGATTTTACTTTGGTTTTTCAGAAAAAACCTTGACCTGGGAAGTAGCTTCTCCATTCCCGGCTGGAGCAACCTATTCTCGCGGCCCGGATTTATCAACGACGGGACCATTTCAATTTTCGTAGCCGTACTGCTTTTTATCATTCCTTCAGGAAATAAAAAAGAAGGGTTGGTTACCTGGGAGATTACAAAAAAAATACCCTGGCACATTGTGTTGCTTTTTGGCGGCGGGTTTGCACTGGCACAGGGATTTATCGATTCGGGTTTATCGGCATACATCGGCGCACGGCTTACTGAAGCCAAATCACTGTCAAACATGGGGTTGGTTGGCATTGTCACCGCGATTATGACCGGGTTGACCGAGTTTACCTCCAACACTGCCAC